>FSWN01000119.1_pt1 | contig 7150 bp, 6 predicted proteins | sample 1638021 | NCBI WGS metagenome assembly FSWN01 (sample SAMEA3914789, study PRJEB12502) | metagenome | biome: forest; material: soil | place: Canada | collected 2011-07-03 | depth 0.3 m | reverse complement strand
GTCTACTACGCCCCGCCCCCGCCGGTGTACTACGCCCCGCCGCCGGCCTACTACTACCCGCCCCCCGGCTACTAGGTTCCTACTAAGCCCCTAGGCCCAAGCGGCAAAGCGCCGGACACCAGTCCCTCGCTTGCATGCCCGCGGCACCCGGCACCCGCCGGTGCCGCGGGCACCTACACCCTTCCCGCGCCCTTCAGATCCAAGTCAGCCTGGTCCGCACCTTGACCTCCGAAGTCAGCGTGCGATGCACCGGGCAACGGTCCGCGATCTTCAGCAGTCGCTGACGCTGCTCCCCGCTCAACTCGCCCTCCAGAAATATCTCGCGAGTGATCTCGTCCAGCTTGCCCTCGCGCGTGAAACAGTCCGCGCAGTCCTGTGCGTGAATCTTCCGGTGCGCAAGCCGCACCCGAACCCGCTTCAGCGGCAGCTTCTTCAGATCCGCATACATCCGCAAGGTCATGCTGGTGCAGGCCCCCAGGCCCATCAGCAAAAGATCATAAGGGCCACGCCCCGCATCATCGCCACCCACCGCAACCGGCTCATCCGCGGTCATCGTGTGGCGCCCGCTGCGCAGGGTCTGCGTGTAACGCCCGCCGCCGCTTTCCTCCACCTCCACCACGGTCGGCTCCGCCTGGCTCACCGCAACTCTCCTGCGCCTGAGGCGGCCCCCATCTTAGCCCCGGCACCCTCTCCACGATGCAACCCGCGCTTTCGCCGGCCGCATCGCTGGAACGTCCGCTATTTTCCGCCCCGACGCTCAAACTTCGCCTTCCGGCCCAAAGCGGAAGCTCGTGCGCGGCGGCTATGGAGCATCCAAAATATTAGTCTCCTCAGCTCGTATCCGACGCAAATTCACGCACCAGGCGACGTTTGGTGGTTCAGCGGCGGGGTCTGCGCTTCATCTCATCACAGGTTCGAATCTTCTCGAAGCTTGGATTCGAGCTGCTTGGTCGCGGTAATGTCGACAAACGTGATCACTGCGCCGTCGATCACATTGTCCAGCCTGCGGTAAGGCATGATGCGCACGGAAAACCAACGGCTATCGCTGGTCAGGATCTGCTTTTCGGAAAATATCAGCGTCCGCACGGTCTCAAGCACGTCCTCATGCAGCGATGGGTATTGCAGGCTCGTGGTGAGATCGCTGAGCGGCCGGCCGATGTCGCTCTCCCGAAGACTGATGATCTTCGATGCCCGGTCGGTATAGCGCCTGACGTTCAAATCCCGATCGAGGAACAGCATCGCGATGTCGGTGCTGTTGAGCAGATTCTTCATATCGCTCTGGGCGAGCGCGAGATCGTCGAGCTTGGTCTGCATCTCCGCATTGATCGTTTGCAACTCTTCGTTCATCGACTGCATTTCTTCTTTCGAAGTGGTCAGCTCCTCGTTGGTCGACTGGAGCTCTTCGTTGGTGGATTGCAATTCCTCGTTGGCTGACTGCAGCTCTTCCTTGGATGCGTGCGTTTCTTCGCGCAAGGTCTGAATTTCGTCACGGTATTGTTGCAGCTCCGCCGCATGCGAGACCTCCGTCTCGCGTTGTGCCTTGCCACGGCCCCGACCCGCCGGTGCCGGTGCAACGTCACGGAAGACGACCATCACCATGCCATTCAATGCAGCAGGCTCCGTGAGCGCGTGCACTGTTACGTCGACGATCTGCACGCCTCCCGCGACTTGCACCTGCAAGCCGCGCAACTGCACCGACTCGCTCTGTGTGGCGGCTTGCTTCAAGGCGCTGGCGAGAGGCAGGCGCAGGCCCTCGCGCACCATTGCGTGAAAATTCCAGTTGGCCTTGCCCGCTGCGGGCTCCAGGTATCTGCCGGTGTGTCCGCTGATATAAACGATGTCGCCGGAGGTGTTCACCACGACGGCGGGTGGCGCATGCACCTGCAGCAACAAGTAGTCGGCTGCAGTTTGCAGGTTGTCCACTGTCTGGGCGGGGATGCTGGAAGGGGACACCGAAAGCTCCTTTTTCATCTTGGACAGCGGAGGGAATGATCTCACCAGAAAGTCGGGGGCGCCGCCGGAAACATGGTCCTGGCGCAAATACAGCCGCAGCTTGGCGTCGATTGAGGTGAACAGCCGATTGAATCGCCCCACTGTCTCCGAGCTTCCCAGGAGCAGCACACCGCCGGGCTGCAGACTGTAGTGAAACAGGGGCAGCAGCCTGTGTTGAAGCGTCGCGTCGAAGTAGATCATCAGGTTGCGGCAGGAAAGCACGTCAAGCCTGGTGAACGGAGGGTCGAGAATGATGTCATGCTGCGCAAACAGCACAACGTCGCGAATCCTCTTGTTGATGCGGTAGTGCCCATCGTGTGCGCTGAAGAAGCGCGCCAATCTGTCTGGAGATACGTCGGCGCTGATCGAGGCCGGATACTGGCCGCGACGGGCGGTGGCGATGGCATCCGGGCTCAGGTCGGAGGCGAAAATCTGCAAGGAGCAGTCGCGGTACTGCGGCAGCCGGTCCAGCACCTCGGCGAACACCATGGCCAATGAATAGGCCTCTTCCCCGGTTGAGCAGCCGACGATCCAGGCGCGGAGTTTTTGACCCTTGGGCCGCCGACTCAGCAGTTCCGGCAGCGTGATGTCCGCAAGTTGCTGCCAGACCGCGGCATCCCGAAAGAAGCTGGTCACGCCGATCAGCAGTTCCTTGAACAGCAGATCGATCTCTTGCGCATTGTCGCGCAGGAAATCCGCATACATCGCCGGCGTGGCAATGGCATGGATGGCCATGCGCCGCTCGATGCGGCGATGCAGGGTGCTGGGTTTGTAAAGGGAGAAATCATGCCTCGTCCGCTGCTGCAATAGCCTGAAGATCTGTTGCAGCGGACCGGGCGACGATGCATCGGCCGAGCCTGTGTCTGCGGTCCCTGGTTCCTGCACGCCGGGGACCTGGGCAATGCAGGCAAGAATGCGGGCCGGCAGCTCGGCAGGCGGAGCGACAATGTCGGCACAACCCGCTGCGATAGCGCTCCTGGGCATCGAGTCGAACTGCGCCGACTCGGGTTGTTGCACCGCAGTCAGGCCCCCCAATGCCTTGATTGCCTGCATGCCCAGCGTGCCATCCGACCCCATGCCGGACAGAATTACGGCGATGGAGCGCTCTCCCTGATCGCGTGCCAGGGAGGAGAAAAGGACATTGACTGGCAGGCGCACGCCGCGCTGTTCGGCGGGCTTTTCCGATTTCAGGGCGCCGTCGACTAGGCTGAGTTCCCGGTTCGGCGGGATCACGTAGACGCTGTCGGGCTCGACGCGCGTCATTTCCGCGGCTTCGCGCACCGGCATGGACGTAACCCGCTGCAGCAGCTCCGCCAACAGGGACTTTGCCACGGGGTCGAGATGCTGCACGACTACATAGGCCAGGCCAGTGTCCGGCGGAATCTGCTCGAAAAACTGCTCCAGCGCCGCCAGTCCTCCGGCCGAAGCGCCAATGCCGACAATGCGCGTCGCAGCGGACGGACTGTGGGGGGCATTTGTGTCAGCCGAAGAGACCATGAGGCAGTATGCACTTTGCGCGGTCGGGCGACAGACTAGGGCAAGCCTGCTCCTGGCGATGACCTCCTTTGCGGTGAAGCTCAGGCGCGCGGGTCAGGCATCCTGCGATCGGTCGTTTCGACAAATACCATCATCAAGGATTGGTCGCTGGGGGATACTGTCGCCACGACCTGAAAAAGCCGCGAGACGCCTGCGCCGCCGTCGACTTGCGTCTCGCAGGTCTCCCTGGAACCGCCGTTGCCTAGCCGCTTCAGCATGGCGAGAAACGCGAGCCGGCTTTGTGAGGTCACCAAACCATCGATGCGCCGACCGCTCAAAGCGGCCTGCTCGACGCCAAACAATTCGGAGCCGGCCAGATTCCCCTCGATGATCTTGCCATCCCGGTCGGTGGCGAAATACCCGACGGGCGCGAGATCGAAGCGCTCTACATACCGGTTCAGTGCATGGTTCAACTCGTCCCGGCCTTGCTCCATCTGCTCGTGCTGCAGATCCAGTTCCACCTGATGGACCTGCAACTCGTGGAGTAACTTGAGGGCGTCACTCGCACTCTCAGTAGCCATTCGGTGAAGCAACGCCAGAGCTTCGGTACCGGTTGCTGCGATCCTGGCTCTTGGAGGCTTGCCCAGTTGGAGCAGGGCTTCTGCCTGGCGGCGCAAAGGCATCTGATTTTCGGGGTTGGCGGCGTGCATGGGCATTGGGCTTCCGGTCATTTCGCTGCGATCCAGCCGGTATTTTACGATAACGTGGCACCTTTGATGCTTCGAAACCAGGCGATAACACATTCTGTGGAAAGCGGACGCTCAATGGAGCTTGGGCTGGGTGCGGCACCGTACATATCCGGACAGGCTTTTGGGCTATCCTGCCCCGATACGGGGATTTTTTGCGCTCCCCCTGAATGGGAATTACAGTCCGAGGTTCATACACCGCTCGAAAACCATCTCCTGGCTGCTTTGCCGCCAGACGTTCGAGAGCGCCTGTTCCCTCGCATGGAATTGATGTCGCTTGCGCTCGGAAGAGTCTTGTATGAATCCGGCGACACCTTGAGTCACGTCTATTTTCCAACCGACTCCATTGTGTCCCTGCTTTACGTGATGGAAAACGGGGCGTCGGGCGAAATCTCGGTGGTGGGCAACGAAGGAGTCCTTGGCATCGCTCTGTTCATGGGTGGCGACAGCACTCCGAGCCGGGCGCTGGTACAGAGCGCGGGATCCGCCTATCGGCTGCCGGCGCAATTGCTCAAGAATGAATTTCATCGAAACAGTGAGCTGCAGCATCTGCTGCTGCGCTATACACAATCGCTCATCACGCAGATGGCTCAGACCGCAGTCTGTAACCGGCACCACACCGTGGACCAGCAGCTCTGCCAATGGCTACTGCTGTCCCTGGATCGCCTGCCAAGCAACAAATTGACCATGACCCAGGAACTGATCGCCAACATGCTGGGCGTTCGCCGCGAAGGCGTTACCGATGCCGCCGGCAAGCTGCAGAAACGCGGTGTGATCGAATATATCCGCGGGCATATCACGGTGGTGGACAGGCCAGCGCTGGAGAAGCTGAGCTGTGAATGCTATGCCGTGGTCAAGAAGGAAACGGATCGTTTGCTGCCGTATATGCCGTTGCCTACGGTGAGGTAAGCGGCGCACATGGGTCGGAGAGCGTCCGCTATTCTGCCGCGAGATTTAGATGCTCAGTTGCTGGAGTTGGCCGGCAAGAGACATGAGAGCAATTCCCTGAAAGCCGGCATCGGCGGAAGCCAGTGCGTGCAATTCATGGGATTCCAGCCCCTTGTCTTTGGCCGCACCAAACCAGCCGCCCGCCAAAGGCGCAGATTCAACTCGGCTTCTACGCGCTGCCCGCATCGGCAATCCAGTTGCAATGAAAGCCCAGGGGCACCCGCACCGGCAGCTCGATCACCGCCTGCGGCGCCCCGCCGATGTTCTGCGCATCGAGAATCACCACCTGGCTGGGGCCGCCGTCAACGCCGTGCGCGTAGGACATTAGCCAGCCTTCATCCTCCCGCGCATCCCGATGCCGCGGAACGAAGATCACTTCGCCGCTCATCCATTCCGGCCCGTAGTGGTGCCTGACGGTTTCACCCGTTTGCAGATCATGGCGCAGCAGCGCATTGGGCTCGGGATGGCCAGGGTGGGCGTTGGAGCCGAGGCTGACGGTGTAAGCGTAGCGATACGGCTTGCCGGTCAGGCGTTCGTCGAAGCGCGGGAAATCCTGGCTTTCATCGGAAATCACCCGGCGCTGCACGCGGCGCGAAACCTGGTCGAGCGTCCAGCGCTCGAAGCTGAGATTGCGATCGTCTTCCAGAGGCCCCTGCATTGAGCCATCGAGCGTGCGCTCATGCACCGCCACATCCAGCACCGTGTTGCCGTTGTCCAGCTCATAGGCATTGCAGGTGTGAAACACAAAGCAGGGATCGACGCTGTGCCAGCGCACGTCGCCGGCCTCGCCATCGCGCGGCAGCAAGCCGATGCGCGCCTCGTGCCGGGGATTCCAGGCATACGGCAGCTGGCTGCCCCTGAACATCCTGTCCAGGGAAAAGGTCACCGGCAGATCCAGGATAACCACCTTGTTTTGAGTGATGGCGCAGTCGTGCATCATCGGGCCGTGCCGCACCGGGATGGCCACGTTGCGCACCAGCTGGCCGCCCTTGCCGATGCGCAGATAACGCACCTTGCCGGGCGTGAGCGGGTCATAGCAGATGGCGTGCAGCTCGCCGCTGCCCGGATCGACATGCGGGTGTGCGGTGAAGGCCGCATTGACCGGGCTGTCGAACAAGCCGTGCCGCAGCGTGTTGAGCTCGGCATCCATCTCCACCGGGTAGGCACCGGCTTCCACCAGCGCCCAGATGCGGCCGGCATGGCCGATGACGTTGGTGTTGACCGCATCCAGCAAGCCGCGCCGCGGGCCGGGCGCCAGCGGCCTGCCCAGCGCCTGGTTGACGCTGTCCACGCCCACAAAACGGTTGCGATACCACAGGGCACGGCCATTTTGCAGGCGCAGGCCGTGCACCATGCCGTCGCCCGTAAACCAGTTGTATAGGCCCGGGTTCTCCACCTGCCGGGGATTGGGCCCCATGCGTGTGAGCAGGCCGTTGAGTTGCGCGGGAATCCCGCCGCGCACCCGCAGCGCGGTTTCCGTGCATTCGGTGTCCACCGGCGCAAAAGCCCCTTCCAGGAAAGGGTTGTGCGCGTCGTAAGGCGCGCGCTTTTGCAGCTGTCGCGTCATCCAGCGCACCGATTTTTGAACCGTTCTGTTAAAGCTCTTGCTGACGATGGCTGCCGAGCCCATGGCTGTCTCCCGAGTGGTGTTGCCTGAGGCTGCGCGGGTAAATGTGTATGATGTCAACATCACCATAGAACAGGATGTATACGGTGTCAACATCGACCCGGCGAAAGGCCGACAAGGCCCCCAGCTACCACCACGGCAACCTGCGCGCGGCCCTGGTGGCGGTAGGCCTCAAGCTGCTGGAGTCCGGCCAGAGCGCGGAGTTCAGCCAGCGCGAGCTGACCCGCCAGGTCGGCGTGTCGGCCAACGCCGCCTACCGGCACTTCGCCAGCAAGGAAGACCTGCTCACCGCCATGGCCGCCGAAGGATTCCGCCAACTGATCAACGACCAGGCCGCCGCCATCCAGAAACGCTCAGGCGC
>FSWN01000063.1_pt1 | contig 7838 bp, 8 predicted proteins | sample 1638021 | NCBI WGS metagenome assembly FSWN01 (sample SAMEA3914789, study PRJEB12502) | metagenome | biome: forest; material: soil | place: Canada | collected 2011-07-03 | depth 0.3 m | reverse complement strand
GTCTTCGGACCGCGCACGCGCGGGCTGACCCTTGAGGAATCGTCTCATTGAGCCCTGCAGACGGCCGAGGGAGCGCGCGCTGATGCAGCCCGCTCAGGCTGCCGGCCTTGGAACTCAGGGGCCGCGACATCAAACAAATCTTTGGAGACTCAAATGGAAGTGAGAGTTCTAGCCGCCACCGGAGTCCTGGGTGCCGGATTCAAGGTCGAGTCCCTCAAGCGCGGCGTCGAGTTGAAGCCGACGTTCATCGCCTGCGATGCGGGATCGACTGATTCGGGTCCAGCTTATCTGGGTTCGGGCAAGCCCAAGCTGTCCAGGGAAGCGTGCAAACGCGACCTCCGGCTGCTGCTCAAGGCCCGCGATGCCCTCAAGGTGCCGCTGATCATCGGCTCCTGCGGTACCAGCGGCCGTGACGCCGGTGTGGACTGGATGGCCGGCATCGCTCGTGAAATCGCAGAGGAGGAGAAGCTGCACTTCCGCACGGCATTGATCAGGTCGGATCAGTCCCCGGCTTATCTGAAGCAACGGTTCGGGCAGGGCCGGATCAGACCCTTGAACCCCGCCCCGCAGCTGAGCGAACAGGTCATCGAATCCAGCCATGTGGTCGGAATGATGGGGGCCGAGCCGATCGCGGCCGCTCTCGCGGAAGGTGCGGAAGTAGTGCTGGCAGGCCGCGCCAGCGACTCGGCCCTCTACGCCGCCGTCCCGCTGATGCTGGGCGCGCATCCTGGCCTGGTGTGGCATGCCGCCAAGACCCTGGAATGCGGCGCCGCCTGCGCGGTGGTGCCGGCCGCGGACGGCATGTTCGCCGTCATCCGCAGCGATCATTTCGAAATCGAGCCGCTGGACCTGGCGGCACGGTGTACGCCGCAAAGCATTGCGGCGCATACGCTCTACGAAAACGCCAATCCTTTTCTGCTGACCGAACCTTCCGGAGTGATCGACACGCGGGATGCCGACTATTCGGCGCTGTCGGACCGGTCGGTACGGGTTGCCGGATCGCGCTTCAGCAAAGCGCGGGAATACACCATCAAGCTCGAAGGCGCCCAGTTCGTCGGCTATCAGACGGTGATCGTCGGCGGAATCCGCGATCCCTACATCATCCGCAGCCTCGATACGCTTTTGCCCAAGGCAAAGGCCTACTTCGACGACCGCATTGCCGATCTCTTCCCGGGGCAGCTCTCCAGCGAGGACTATGACATCAGCTACAGAATTTATGGCCGCGATGCCGTCATGGGGCGCCTGGAACCGATGCGCAACTCACCGCCGGCCCACGAAGTAGGCGTGCTGATCACCGTCACCGCACCCAGCCAGGAGCTGGCAAACAAGATCTCCACCTTCGTCAGCCACGTCAGCGCGCACCTGCCGGTGCCGGAATACCAGGGAATCATCAGCAGCATCGCCTATCCGTTCTCGCCGCCCGAGTTTCCCCGCGGCCCCGTCTACCGGTTTTCCCTCAACCACGTGGTAGTCCCGGATGATCCCTTCGAGATGTTCCGCACCGAGATGGTGGAGATCTGAGCATGGCAACCCTGTTTGAACTGTGCAGTCTGATCCGCTCGAAAAACGCCGGGCCGTTTGTGCTGACCTTCGACCTGATGTTTTCCAGCCGGGAAAACTATGAACGCGCCAAACGGGCGCAGCCCCTGACCAAGGCCAGGCTTGCCGAGTTGTATGGTCAACGCGAGGAAGACATTACGCTCGTCTACCACGATCACGCCCTGGCGATCAAGGCATCGATGCCGCGTCCGATCTTCCAGGGCGAGTTGCAGGACAGCGACTGTTACGGCGGCCAGCAATATGTGCCGCTGCTTCATCTCCAGGTCGATTGACCCGGCCGATTTTTCTCCTCATCTCAAGGCCGAGGAGATTGCCGCATCAGCTACCAGTTGCCTCCTGGCTCTTGGCGAGCAGCGCATGTGCCACCCGATGCAGGCGGCCCACCTCATAGCGCTGCTGTTCAAGATACATTTGGACATCGCCGTAGACAGCCGGGCTGACATCCGGAGTGCGCGAGTAAATCCACACCAGCCTACTCCGCGGATCGCCGAACACCAGGCAACGGTAGTCCCCGTCGACGTAAAGCACCCGCAACTCGCTGCGGCCCAGATCCGTGCGGGAGAAGCGGATCCAGCGCGTGTAGTGGCTGTCCGCCACGACGTCATAGCGTCCGCGCAGGAGCACCACGGACTGCGAAAGCCTGTGATCGAAGTCGTGTTCGATCTCATCGAAACCTCCGGCTTTGCGCGTCTTCAACTCGATATAGCTGTCGGCGTGGTCCGACTCACCGCCGCGGGCATCCTTTGCCACCAGGAACCAAGAGCCGGCCAATCTGCTTCCATCCACCGCCGGCAACGGGGCCGCCAACGAAGCCGTTTGGGGCTGGACGGCCGCGCAGGCAGCCACGGCAAGAGACACCGACAAGGCGGCACAGATGGTGCAGAGATGGACAAAACGCCTGAATCGCGTGGTAAGCGCGTTGCTGAGGCCCGGCCCTGGCCTCATGACGTTCCTCCGGCGAGAGCATTTCACGGTCAAGTCGTTCAACGGTATCATCGGCAAAATCCCACGGTTTACAGACGGAACTTAACCGACGATCTCTTCCGTGGAATGTCTCGTTTGTGACTGGATGGCCCAAATGTATCCGGCAAGAAACAATTCGACGGGGATACCGGGATTGACGGACATCGGCGATAAGCGCGCCGATCATCGCGAGGACTCTATATATCCCCCAGCGGCAAAGTCACCAGCGCATGCAGCCCACCGCTCGCAGCGTTCTTCAGTACCACATCCCCGCCATGCATGCGGAAAATCGCACGGGCGCTAGTCAGGCCGAGCCCGACGCCTCCGGTTGCCGGACTACGGGAAGTATCCAGCCGGACAAACGGGTTGAAGGCTGCTTCGAGCTTGTCACCGGTGATGCCGGGACCGCGGTCCTCGATCCGTATTGAGGCGATATGCTTCGAAATTCCGAGGACGATGCTGGCGGAGCCACCATACTTGATCGCGTTGTCCACCAGATTGGTGAAGCCCCGGGTCAGCGCAACCGGACGGCCGCGCAGGGCGACGCGGTCAGGGCCGCTGAAGGCCGCATTGAAGCCCTGATCGGAAAAATCCTCCACGATGGTGCGCAGCAGTTCCGACAGATCGATGGTGGTGACGCTCTCCTGGCCGGAATTGTCCTTCAGAAAGGTCAGCGCCGAGGCCAGCATGGCTTCCATCGCATCCACGTCGCGGAACAGCTTCGACTGTTGTTCGGGGTCATCGACGAATTCGGCCCGCAGCCGTATGCGGGTCAGCGGTACACGCAGATCATGCGATATGGCGGCCAGCATGTTGGTCTCATCCGCCACGTATCTCTGGATGCGCGTCCACATCGCATTAAAGGCCTGAATGGCAGTGCGCAGTTCCCTGGGGCCGCTTTCGGCAATGGGCTTGACCGCCCTGCTGCCGTCGAAACGGCTGGCGGCTGCGGCGAACTGCTGAAATGGATGTCCCAGCTGCCGGTTGGTGATGGCCGAAACGACGACGACCGACAGGATGAGAAAAATAATATTTGACGCCCTGCGCAGGGAATCGGGAGGTCCCCAGGTGCGGTGGGTCACGGTAATGACCAGCCAGCTGCCGTCGGCAAGAGGAGTCGCCAGGAATTTTGCGTTCGGATAGTGAAGCCGATCATGGATCAGATATGGCGAGAGTTCCGACTCGTCAGCGGAGCTGAACAGCAGGATTTCACGAGTTTGATCCTCCAATACGTCCCGGATCATCTGCCGGTACTTTGCTTCGCCATCCCGGTTGTGCGGCGTCGGAGTGACCGGGACCGTGTCCGGGTACCAGTCGACTCTGTAGTCGGCGGCGGATGCCGCGGTGGCAACCGTATGCCGGATCGAGGGCGGAGTCGCCTCCATCAGCTCAATGATGTACGCCGCCCGCTGCGGCAAGCCGCTTTCCTTGAAGGAGGGGCGTCCCCAGGTGTCGGACACTGCCGAAAACAGATACTCCAGCGCCAGCGCCGACAGGAGGGCCAGAACGATGGTCAATGCCAGTCGGCGGGCGATCGAGTCTATCCAGAAGTGGTGCCAGTTGATGCTCATGCGTGTTCGACGCTGGCGGTGAAGATGTATCCGCCGTTGCGGACGGTCCGGATCAGGGTCGGCACCTTCGCATCCAGCTCCAGCTTGCGTCTGAGCCGGCTCACCTGAACGTCGATGCTGCGGTCGAACGAATCGTGGTTGGCCCCGCGTGCCAGGTCCAGCAACTGGTCGCGCGTCAGCACGCGCTGCGGATGTTCCGCGAAGGTGAGCAGCAGATCGAATTCGCCGCCGCTCAGGGGCACCAGCATATTCTCCGGCGATCGTAGTTCGCGCCGCGCCAGATCCAGGCGCCACTGATTGAATATCAGGACTGGCCGCTTGTCGTCCGCGGTCGAGCTGCGAGGGCGCTCACCGGTACGCCTGAGAACCGCGCGCACGCGCGCCAGCAGTTCGCGCGCGTTGAACGGCTTGCCCAGATAATCGTCCGCGCCGATTTCCAGACCGACGACGCGGTCGGTGTCGTCCTTGCGCGCCGTCAGCATGATGATCGGCATGGACGACGTCGCCCTCAGCCGCTGGCACAGGGTGAAGCCGTCCTCTCCAGGAAGCATGACATCGAGAATCACGATATCGGCTTGACGCGTCGCGAGACTCCTGAGCATTTCCGTTCCGTTGCTCGCCGCGTCTACGGTGTAACCGTATTGCACGAAGAACCTGGTCAGCAGGGAGCGGATATCCTCGTCGTCATCGACAAGCAATAGGTGAGGCATTACTCAAACACTCGCGGTCGCAGCGGAATGGGCGGGCTATTCGTCATGGCTGGATAGTATCCGCAATGTCAGCGCGCGGCGCATCCGGCTGCTTTCGCTCCACAGACGCCTGCGGCCATGGCCGCGCCGGATAATGTTTCAAGTCAGACACAATGTGTTTGACGCGAAAGAAATCGGAAATCAGAAGCGCGAATCTCCCTTCTATAGTCGGTCGGACCTTTTGGAGACCGATTCATGGAAATGCCTTCGCGCGGCACAAGCAATGATCTTGCGGTAAAGCCGGACAACGCGGCAATCCCGACCATTCTGAGCGAAAACACTGCGTCAGAAGCGGTTGTGTCGCGGGTGGCGGCGCATCGATCGGGAGGCACCCCGATCGCGCACAGCGGCCGCAGCCTGGGAACGCTGCGTGCATTGATCGCCGCACTCGCTTTATGTCCCATGATGTCCTGGGCACAAGGCGCGCTCAGCGACTCCGAGGAGGAGGACAGGAACAGGCTGGATTCCCGCTCCTCCTGGGACGTTACGCTGGGCGGCGGTGCGGTGGTGGAACCCCGCTATGAAGGAAGCAAGCACTACATATTGAATCCGATTCCATACGTGGCGATTCGCTACGACGACCTCTTCTCGATCGGCGTGGACGGCATCCGCTGGAACGTGATTCATTCGAAAGGGCTGCACGTCGGGCCATTGTTGAGCTATAGCGGAGGACGCTCCACCGGCGACGACGTTCTCCTGCAAAACCTGGACAACATACAAAGCAGCATCAACGCCGGGGCGTTTGCAACCTACAAACTCGGGCACTTCGAATTCCTGGCGCAGGCCCAGCAGGCCGTCCTGCATGAGCACAACGGGCTGTTTGGCAAGATCGGCGTGACCTACCAGGAGCCATTCCCGCTGTTTCACAGAAAAGCGATTCTGGAATTCGGACCGCAAATCGAGTTTGCCAATCGCCAGTATGAAAATACCTGGTTCGGCATCACGCAGGCTGAGTCGCTGCGCTCCGGACTGCGCGAGTTCTCTCCGGGCGCCGGTGTGAAGGACCTGGGCCTTCAGACCAGCCTGACGCTTCAATACTCGCCGCACATTCTTTTTCGCGGGGTGCTCAACGTCAAGGAACTGCTTGGCGATGCTGCGGACAGCCCCCTCACCACCGGCAAAACCCAGTTCTTCGTCGGTCTTGGCGTTGGATACAAGTTCTGACCGCGGAATCAAAGGGAACGCAGCGTTGCCACGGCGGCCTCAGTCCGCCATCCAATGGGAGTAATCAATGCGGCTCATCGAGTCGGTTGCGGCAGTGATTTTCTGGTCAATCATGGGGGCAGTTTTTGCCGGGGAGGCTGGCCAGCGGACAGACGATCTTGTGGTTCGCGAAGTCATCGCAGCCCAGAAAGGAGATGCCCGCCTGGACTACGCCGCGGTAGATCCGGTATCGCGGCGGCTGTTTGTTGCCAGAGGCTTTGGTGTGACTGCGCTTGATCTGGATAGCGGCAGGGTCACTCGCCAGTTGGTCGCAGGCCAGCATGTTCATGCAGTCGTTCCGCTGCCCGGCGGCAAGGTGATCAGCACCAATGGCGACAGCAACACGGCAACCCTGTTCGAAGGCAGTTCCGGGAAAGTGATCGCGGAGATTGCCACTGGAAAAGGGCCTGACGCGGCGGTGTTCGACCCCGCCGGCGGACAAGTGTGGGTGATGAACGGAAAGGACGGCAGCGCAAGCTTGATCGACCCCGTACGAGCCCGGGCAATCGATATGATTCCGATTGGAGGAAGCCTGGAATTCGCCGTGGCCGATGGCAATGGCCACATCTTTGTGAATATCGAGGATCAGGGCAGTGTTGCCGTGATCGACACCAGGAGCAGGTCGGTCATGGCCCGCTACGACCTGCCCGGCTGCGACCACCCCACTGGACTTGGCATCGATCCGGCAAGCGGCATCCTGCTTGCCGCGTGCGCCAATCGCATTGCGGTGGCAATCCATGCGGCAGATGGAACCTCGGCTGGTGCGCCGATTGCCATCGACCGAAAGCCCGACGCGGTGATGTTCGATCCGGCACACCGGCGATTCTTCATTCCATGCGGGCAGGACGGATCCCTCATCGTGATTGCCGAGTCCCCGGATCACGGTCTCGCGGCGGTAGCGAGCGTCAAGACGGCTGTCGGCGCGCATACCGGCGCAATCGACCCGAAAACCGGCTTTATCTACCTGCCTGCCGCGGACTACAAGGTGACGAAGCTCGGCTTTTCGCCGATCGCCGATTCGTTTCGCATTCTGGTCGTCGGCCTCAAGCTATAGAGGCTCGCCGCCAATGCAAGGGCGGGTGCACCCACTGACAAGCACTTCGGTACGACGGCAATCCGCTGCCGCAACAGATAGTCGTCTCTTTGCCACGGTGCAGCAAAAGGTATCTGAATGACCGCCAGTGTCTGGATTGACGTGCCGAATGTGCGTTTCCCATTCGATGGAATCAGTACAGGCGGCCAGCCGCGACCGTGGCATCTGCACCAGGCTCGGAGCGGCGGCGTGAAATTGATCGTCAGCCTGTGCGCATTGTCCGAATCCTCCGGCTACGATGAAGGCGAACTGGCGGAATCGCTCGGCATGCGCTATCTGAATATCCCCATAGCCGGCCCACCCGACCTGACAGCAGCAAACGCAAGAAAACTCGCCGATGCCTTGCACGAGGCCAAAGGTAGTCCTGCACTTGTTCATTGTGCCAGTGGCAACCGTGTCGGCGCCTTATTCGCTCTAAAGGCTCATTTTGTCGATGGTCTTGCCCTGGAGCCAGCTCTCGCTGCCGGCCGATCGGCTGGTCTTGCAACGCTTGAACCCACGGTACGCTACATCCTGGCGGGCTATTGAGAATTGGCCATGTTGCAGAAGGCTGTTCACTGCCGATGGACAAATAGGCGAGACCTGGCGCCTGTCCTTCAGGCGAAAGTGCCGCGGGCCATTTACATATTCTCTTTCACGGCCAGACTCGTTTAGTTCTTTAATTCAATTGCTTGTAACGCGGGCAGTGGACTCAAAACC
>FSWN01000143.1_pt1 | contig 8145 bp, 7 predicted proteins | sample 1638021 | NCBI WGS metagenome assembly FSWN01 (sample SAMEA3914789, study PRJEB12502) | metagenome | biome: forest; material: soil | place: Canada | collected 2011-07-03 | depth 0.3 m | reverse complement strand
GTGCCATCCCGAGCGGGTGGCGGCCCTGGTGGTGCAGAACGCCGTATCGCACGAGGAAGGGCTTGGACCTCTATGGGTGGTGCGGCGGCAGTACTGGGCCGACCGGGAAGCCTATGCCGACAAGCTGAGAGCCAATCTGGTGTCGCTCGACGCGGCCCGGCAACGGCACGTCGGGAGTTCCCCGCACCCGGAGCGATACAATCCGGACACCTGGACGGATGAGTTCGCCTTCCTCAGCAAGCCGGGTGAAGGCCGTATCCAGGAGGAGCTGTTCTACGACTACCGGAACAACGTCGCGTCCTATCCGGCCTGGCAGTCCTACTTGCAGCAGCGTCGGCCGCCACTCTTGGTGCTCTGGGGCAAGTACGACCCCTCGTTCACGGTTTTCGGCGCAACCGCATATCAAAAAACCCTGCCCAGTGCGGAGGTTCATATCCTCGACGCGGGGCACTTCGCTCTGGATGAAAAGAGCGGAGAAGTCGGGAAGCTGACGCTTACCTTCTTGAGGAAGCAACTGCACTAGAAGAGGGCCAGTTGCGTCAACTCGCTTGAAGTTGCGGCAGGACAGTTTCGACGATCTAGCCCCTCGATCAGGCCGTAACCGCCGACGATTCCAAGTCCGATCAAGAGCAGCAGAGGCTGTCGTCCCATTTTTGTAACTGTGCGTCCCTCCCGAAGGAAGGGCGTTCACCGGCACCCGCCTTGCGTGATTTATCCCGCCAGACCGGGACGTACGGGCATAACGTTGGGACAGGCGGTGATATTGGCGTACCCGCGCTTCCAGCAGGATAGCTTCCGGCTACCACACGACTTAGAGACGGGTGGGGTCGTCTTTCAACAATATTCAATGGGCCACAAACGCCCTGGAGACCGCAATGCAACTCACCACCAAGACCAATAGTTTTGCCCTCGCTGCTGCCGCCGCCGTCCTGTTCATGGCCGCCCCGCTCGCCGCCAGCGCCGATGATTCGGCTGGCGCTTCGACCGGTCACTGCGTCGGTGCCAATTCTTGCAAGGGCCAGAGCTCGTGCAAGGGCGCCAGCAACGCGTGCAAGGGCCAGAACTCCTGCAAGGGTCAGGGCTTCACCGCGACCACCAAGGCCGACTGCGAGAAGGCCGGCGGCAAGTTCCAGGCTCCGAAGTAATCGGCTTTGCCCCGGATCGCGGTTGCTAACGACTGTGATCCGGGGACTTAACCTGATTCCGTGAAGTCTTCAGCTGGGCCTCAAATGAACAACGCAGACGACGGCGCAAGGTCGTTCCATCGTGTCCTGATCGTCGGCGCCGGCTTTGCCGGCCTGTCGGCGGCCCAAGCCCTGGCGCGCAGCCCGGTCGAAATCACGCTGGTTGATCGTCGCAACTTCCATCTGTTCCAGCCGCTGCTTTACCAGGTAGCGACTGCGGGCCTCAATCCTTCGGATATTGCCTGGCCGATACGAAGCATTCTGCGGCGCCAGAAAAACGTACAGGTCATCCTGGGTGAGGTTTGCGGCGTCTCCCCGACTCAGCACACCGTGTCGCTCGGAGACGGCCGCCTTTTAACCTACGACTGGCTGATCCTGGCAACAGGCGCCACCCACACCTATTTCGGGCACGACGAGTGGAGCAGCGTCGCCGGCGGCCTCAAAAGAATCGATGACGCCACCTTGCTGCGACGCAGAATCCTCCTGGCGTTCGAGCGGGCCGAATCGGCGACTAACCTGTTGGATCGGCAGCGGCTGCTCACCTTCGTCGTGATCGGTGGAGGTCCGACCGGCGTAGAGCTGGCCGGCGCGCTAGCCGAGCTGTCGCGCAAAACGCTGGCGTCCGACTTCCGGTCCATACACCCCGACCAGACGCACATCATCTTAATCGAGGGGGGCCCCAGGCTCCTCCCGACGTTCCCCGAGGATCTGTCCGCGTTCGCGGCAACAGAGCTGGAGCGCATGGGAGTGGAGATCTGGCTGAAGAGCACTGTCAGCAGCTGCACGGCAGACGGTATCGTCGCGTCGGGTGCGCGCCACGAGGCCGGCACGATCTTGTGGGCGGCCGGAGTGGCCGCTTCTCCGGCCGCACGATGGATCGGAGCATCAGCAGACCGTGCCGGTCGAGTCCTCGTCGACAACAATTTGCGAGTCCAGGGAGTCAGCGACATCTTTGCCGTGGGCGATACGGCGGCCGTCATGCAGGATGGCAAGCCGGTTCCCGGCATCGCGCCGGCCGCCAAGCAGCAGGGGCGCCACGTCGCTTACGTCATCGATTCCCTGGTTCAGGTCGGGAAGCTACCTCGAACGTTCCGCTACCGTCACTACGGCAACCTGGCGACCATCGGACGTCACTCCGCCGTCATCGATTTCGGCCGCGTTCGCCTCAAAGGTTGGATCGCCTGGTGGATCTGGGGCCTAGCGCATATCTACTTCCTGATCGGGACCCGAAACCGGCTCTTGGTCGCGATGCAGTGGTTCTTCAGCTACCTCACCTACGGACGCGGCGCACGACTGATTGTCGGTTCAGACAGTCAACCAGCTCCACCGAGCACCGGAGACCATGCGTGAAGCGAACAGCCAAGGCCTTATCCCTGGGGCTGATGACGACTATACTGTCGCTCTCGGTCTTATCGGCGAGCCCGGCGCAGGGGCAGGGCGTAAGTATCGGGTCGATCGTGCCGGACTTTAGCCACCATGCAGCGGCGGACTGGCTGAACTCGCCGCCCCTGACGCTCCCACAGCTGCGTGGATCGGTCGTTTTGGTCGATTTCTGGGCGCACGAGTGCTGGAACTGCTACCGCTCTTTCCCCTGGTTGAATTCGCTGGCGCAACGCTACGCCGGAAAAGGCTTCGTCGTTGTCAGCGTGCACACGCCGGAGCTGCCGTTGGAGCGAGCACGCGCGGGTGTGATGGAAAGCGCACGGAAATATGCGCTGAGCAATCCCATCATGCTCGACAACGACTATTCGTTCTGGAACGCCATGGGCAACAGCTACTGGCCCGCGTACTACCTGATCGACCAGCATGGCATTCTTCGATACGCCGCCGTTGGCGAAACGCACGCCGGCGATGACAATGCGCGCAGCATGGAGGCCGCAATCGATCTGCTTTTGGATCGGCCGCCCACTTGAATCAGCGGCTGCCGCGGGTGCTACTTCCTCTTCCCAGCCCATGATCGCGCGGCTCCACGTGCCTTGGTGGGTTTGCGGGATTTGGTCTTCTGAGGTCGAGGGAGGCTCGCTACGGCCAGCTTGAGCTCCTCGCGCAAGGCCGGGACTACCATATCCACGAACGCACGGGTCTTCGCCGCGGCGAGGCGGGATTCGGGGAAAACGATGTGCACTGGCATTGGGGCCTGCTCGAACGGCTCCAGGATGAGCTGAAGCGTTTCCGCGGCAAGGTGCTGTTCCACTTGGTAGGAGAGCACACGCGTGACTCCCCGGCCAGCAAGGGCAGCCGCGATCGCCGCAGCGGCCGTGTTGACAACCAGGCGCGGTTTGACGCGCACCTGGGTAGAGGCCCTCGCTCCCGGGCCCTGCGCAAAAGCCCAGTGATCGTTCGGGGTCACCTGGGTGAACGAGATGCACTCGTGCTGCTGCAGATCGGCTGGCCTGCGGATCGCCGCATTCCGGGATAGGTAGGTTGGACTGGCGCAGACCACACGCCGTACTTGTCCCACGGGCAGTGCGATCAGGTTTGACTCCGGGAGGTGCCCAAGCCGGATCGCGACGTCGACGCCTTCGTCGACCATGTTGACAACACGGTCCAGCAACACCAGACGCGCGCTTACATCGGGATACGTCGAAAGGAAGCGATCTAGGTGGGGCAGGACCTTCAGGGTGCCAAACTGCACCGGCGCGGTCACGACCAGGGTCCCTCTCGGGTTGGAGCGCTCGCCGGACATCAACAGATCGGCCTCGCCCAGCTCCGCGAGAATCCTGCGGCACGCGTCGACCAGGCGCGAGCCCGCCTCGGTGAGCTTCACGGAGCGCGTGGTGCGGGTCAGCAGCCGCGCATTGAAGTGCTTCTCGAGCCAGGCCACCGCGCGCGTCACGGTCGCTGGTGAATGGCCAGTGCGGCGGGCGGCCGCGGCAAAGCCATGGTTGTCGACCACCGCGACAAATGTCGTCATTGCTTCGAAGCGATCCATTGTTTCTTCCTTCGAGAAGCCACCCGGAGTCCTGATCGACCTTGGCGCCGGCTGCGCTCGGAGCGTCGTTCGGTCAGGTGCCGTAATTCCAGAATTTCAATCTATGCAACAGTGAATTGCAATTGTTGCAGAGACACTTTAGACCGCGGACGGCCGATCATAAATACCGAACGCGTCAATCTACTAAGGCGACAGGCGCAGCCGTAACATTTCGACATGGCAACCACGGCAAATAATCCTCTTTTCGTCGGAGCTCGGCACGGTCGGAGCACCGACGGCAGCTCCACGCCCCCAAGCGCCCCATGAGCCGGGATCCAGTGGAAGTGGCCCTGGAAAGCGCGCTCAGTTCGTATCAGTTGCGAATCGAGGTGATCACCAGCGCGCGCTACTGTGGAGACTGGGTGGATCGCGAGCCTGAGACATCCCGGGGACAGTTCCACCTGATGGAAGAAGGCGAGTGCCTGGTCACCGGGCCCAGCATCGACGAGGTGATCACGCTGCGTAGCGGCGATCTGATTGTGTTTCCAAAGGGGACGGCGCATACACTTTCGGCCTGCTCCTTGCCCGGTGTGCCGGGTGCCACGCGGCCCGACACAACCATCCTCTGCGGCGAAATGGAGTTCACGTCGGGGGCCCGCAATCCGGTGTTCTCGGCGCTCCCCAGCCACTTCGTGGTGCGCAATCATGCAGGCGCCATCACCTTTAAGAACGTTGCCAGGACACTCATCGATGTGTCGTCGTCGAATGACGTCGGCCGGCATGTGCTGAGAAACAAACTGGCGGATGGCTTGTTCACCATCGCGGTGCTCGATTACGTGCGCAATGCGGACGGCTTGCGGGGCATATTCGCCGCGTTGAATGATCGCCGCATCGCAAACGTCCTGGCCGCGGTTCAGTCAAATCCTGGATTCGACTGGAATGTCCAGGCCCTTTCCAGCATCGCTGGTATGTCGCGCACCAGCTTCGTGCTGCGTTTCACCGAGTTGATGGGCATCGCCCCAATCCAATATGTGACGCAATGGCGCATCAACGAGGCGCACCGCATGCTGCGTGATCAGGGCATCTCGGTGGCAACCGTGGCCGAAGCGCTGGGCTACGGTACGGAAGCGTCGTTCAGGCGAACCTTCAAGCGATTGACCGGCCTAGGCCCGGGCCAGGTACGCGCGGCAAGCCGTCTGGCGCTGTATTAGCGCAAGCGTGCGCCGGGTCGTCAGGCATCCAGCTCCAGGCGCAGCTCGACTTCTCGATTGACGTAGCGCCATTCCGGAGTGGCTCTGAGCACCCCCAGCAACTCGTCGAACGCCTGGCTGTCGGACGGACTGAATTCGAACCAGGTCAGAAAATCGAAGGGCAGGTTTTCGTTCAGGTCCCGGCAGTGGAACAGCGCCCGTGCGATTGCGGGTAAGAACCGCTTGCCTTCCTCGATGTGGCGGGACTGATTCCGCAGGATGTCGAGGCGTTGATCCTGTGCCAGGCCCCACCAGTCGGGGCTCTTGCTGATGGGAATCAGCGCCGCGCACCGGCTTTCGGGGCGCCCCAGGGCGGGCTGCCTGGACTGCAGCTCGCGCGCCTCACCGAGCGATGCGTAGCGTAAATGGCTGGAAATGCCGCGCAGGATCCAGACCCTACCACTTACGCCGAGCACGTTGTCTTTTGACAACATGCTCAGGCGCTCCACGTTCGGAATGGGCGCTCCAGCAATCGTGCGTTGCTGGACGACCCGCCAGGGCCCAACTGAACCACCGGTGAAGTAAGTCGTACGTGTCGTCATTTGAGAGGCCAGGGGTTGGGAGCGCGCCGTGTCCGACCCACTGTAAATCTCGGTGGCTCTTTGGACCGGCTACATCCGTTCTTTTTTTGTACCTGCACGTCCCAATCTCGCCGCAAGGGCCGGCCAACAACAGTCCTCCGAGCTTCGGCGAGACCGAAGGCGCCTGCATTGCAAAAGTCTCAATAGACCGTTTTCTCCATCGCAATAACCTAGGCGGTATCCTATGGACCGGATCACTCGCCGACGTCGCCTCCCTATGGGCAGAACCCCGAAGATCGTTGCTGTGCTCTCGGCGACCGTACTGCTGCTGCTGCTCGCCGGCGCGCCCAAGGCGGATGCCGTTCAGGGAGCGCCGCACTGGGAGGAGTGGGAGCCTGCGGTGTTCCAGCAAGCCCGGGCACAGCACCGCTTTGTAGTCTTGCAAATGGTCGAATCCTGGTGCGTGGAGTGCACTGCGGAGGACCGGCGCACGTTTGGCGATGCCAAGGTCCAGCAGCTCGTCGCTGATCGCTACCTCACGGCGCGCGTTGCGCTAAGCGCGCGCCCCGACGTTGCCGCCAGGTACGCCGGCTACGAGCTTCCCTCCACGATTATCTTCAACACCGACGGCAGTGAGATCCTGCGGCTCCAGGGTCCCCGGTCGGCTGAGCAGATGGCGGCCATTCTGCAAGCGGTGATCGACGACCCCTCACCGGGCCCGTCTGTGAAACCTGACCCTGAACCGTCGTTTCCCGACAGTCCCTCGCTAGCTCCAGACGAGGCATCGGCCTTGGAAGATGCGTTCTGGACCCAGTACGAGATCGCGGACCAGCTGTCGTCCTTTGGCACGAAGTATCTCGACCGGGACTCGTTCGAATACGCGATGCTTCTGGCCATGCAAGGCAACACCAGGGCGCAGGCCAGGATCGATGACTTTCTCCGGACTGGCCTGTTGCTACGGGACCGCGCTGGAGGTGGCGTCCACCAGTCGCTGGTGGTGGCTCAGCCGCAGCAGGGCGCGGCGGAGCCGTATCAATTCGGTCGCATGCAAATCGGCGGCCACATCGATGTATCCGGCGCGGCCTGGAATGACGCTCATCTCGAAGAGCCGCTGTCGACCCAGGCTCAGGCGCTGTGGATCTTCGCGACGGCGTACCGCCAGTGGAAGCGCCCGGAGTACCTGGCTGCGGCAACATCGATCAGCGAGTACGTCCGGCATAGCCTAACCAGTTCCGACGGGACCTTTTTTGCTGGCCAATTTCAGCCCGTGCTGGATCCGCGCGGCAAGCGGCAAGGGCAGGGTGACGGCACCGCGCTGTCCAAGGCGCCGGCGGTCGATGCGAATGTTTATACCGACGTCAACGCCGACATGGTGAGCGCGCTTTGCGCCCTGTACCGGATTACCCGGTCGAAAGACGACCTGGCGGCCGCAGAGAAGCCGGCTCGATGGATGGTCAAGCACCGCTTGCTGGCCAATCATCTGTATGGCCACGGTGGCAGCGCCGCAGCCTCAATGCCCGGGGAAGCGTATCTGGGGGACACGGTAGTTGTAGGCCAATCCTTTCTGGACCTGTACCTGGTTACGGGCAATCGCGAGTGGCTGGCCAGGGCGCAAGAGGCCGCCGCCGCCGTTCCCACGCTCTTATCAGGTCCCGCCGGCCCCGGATACCTGGTGGCGGCGCAATCGTCGTCTCCGTCGACCCTGACCAAGGTCGACCGGGTCGTCAACGCAAGGTTTGTCCGCTTCGCAGCGCAGCTCTTGCAATGCGCGGATCTCGCTCCGGGTAGAGAGCTGGCCGCGCCGGCGATGCGCTATCTCGCCGCCAAGGAGATCGCGACCGATGGGCTGCCTGCTGCCACGCTGCTGGCACAACGCTGGCTCTCGAACCCTCCCCAGTGCGAGCGCCTTGTCGCGCCCTGATAGAGGCGCTCAGATTCCGCCGTACCAGGAATACCCGATCTCCGGCGCGGCGGAGCCCACGCCCTCGCCGATGTTTTTGAGGTTGTCGACGACGGAAATGCGGGCGATGTACTTCAGGTTCTTGTAGCCGAGCTGCTTGGGCAGGCGCAGGCGAACGGGCGCGCCGTGGTCGGGGGTCAGGTTTTCGCCATTCATGCCATAGGCCAGCAAGGTTTGAGCATGCATCGCTTCGCGCATGTCGATGGAGCCCCAGAAGTCGTCGAAGGGGTAGAGCACCACCCAACGAGCCTCCGGCCTAGCATCGACAAGCTGCAGGATGAGGGACAGCGGGACCCCAGCCCAGGCAGCGATATAGGAC
>FSWN01000002.1_pt1 | contig 8294 bp, 4 predicted proteins | sample 1638021 | NCBI WGS metagenome assembly FSWN01 (sample SAMEA3914789, study PRJEB12502) | metagenome | biome: forest; material: soil | place: Canada | collected 2011-07-03 | depth 0.3 m | reverse complement strand
GATGCATCGTTCTATGCGATGCACCTGACTTCGACCGACGCGGAGGGCTCGGAGAACTTCAGGTATTCCGGCGGCTGGGCGGAGCTTTCGCCGGTGGGCCGGGTGAGCCTGGATCCCAAACCGTATTGGCCGGAGCACAAGGACAAGCTCCGCTACCAGTCCGTGTTTTTTCTCACACCCCAGGCCTTCCGCGGCACTTCATTCCTGAATGTCTGGGACTACGATCACAGCACGTTTCCGCTGCTGTACGGCTACGTCCCGGAATTCCGCCGCATCCGGCAGTTCCCCACCGATCAGCGCTTTGAGCCGCTCGTACCCGGCCTCACCCTTTTCTTGTCCGACGCATGGGCCGCGGGCGATCCGCTTTACACCTGGGGCAACTATAGAATCGTCGGCCGGGGGCCCTTCCTCGCAGGTCTTTCCGACAGCTGGAACCATGAACATCCCAACTGGGAGCACACCACGCACGGTGGCCGCAACGGAAAGACGTTCTGGGACACCACCGTGCAGCTGGTTCCGGAGGCCATCATCGTGGAAGCCGAACCGGTAAAATTCCCGCGTGCCCCGGTATCCAAAAAAAGAGTGTGGTTCGACGCACGAAACCAGGTCGTCATCGGCATGGTCACCTTCGACCGCAAGGGCCAGCCTTATCGGTCATTCGACGGCGCCTACACCCTGTATCAGGCCGGGGACAGGAAAGTCATGGATGGGGCCCACCCGTATTGGAGCTGGGCCCATGTAACTTCGTCCGACATCCAGACCAATAGCGTGACGCGGCTTGAGCAGGTACGCGCGGTGGAGACGATCCACACCAGCGGGGCGAACGACCCGAAGCTGTACGAAAAATATTTGACTCAGGCCGCTTTGATACGGCTTGGCGCGATTTAACCCACCGGAAGCATCCACCATGTACTCTCTGCGCATGCGTTTCGCGCGCTGGGTGCTTGCGCATCGCGGCATGTCGTTCCTGATTTTCGGGTTGATCACGGCGTTCTTTGCCGCGGGCCTGCCAAGGGTCCAGCTCCGAACGATCTTTTCCGATCTCCTGCCCAAAGACGATCCGTTCGTTCAGGTCTTCAAGGATCATCCCAACTTCGGCAGCCCACTGACGATGATGGTGATGATCCGTCGAATCGATGGCGACATCTATCAGGCCGACACCTTGTCGAAGGTCTGGAAGCTGACTCGGGACATCGACCTGGCACCGGGGGTCGACCACGATCAGATCCTGTCCATCACCACGGAAAAGGCGCGCTACTCGGAGGCCACGCCCACCGGCATTGACATGCGCCCCTTGATGGCCGACCACCCACCGCAGACGCTCGAAGAAATTTCAGCCTTTCGCGCACATGTGGATCAAGCTCCAAATGTGCGCACATTCCTGATCTCGCGGGACAGCAGCGCGACGATCCTGATGGCGACGTTTATCGAGCGGAACCTCGACTACGGCAAGACCTTCGAGTATGTCCAGGGGCTGGTCGAACGAGCCCGCGATTCACATCACCAGATTTATCTGGCCGGGCAGCCCGCGTTGATCGGCTGGGTCTATCGCTACGAATGGCAAATGCTGGGGATTTTCACAGTAACGATCGGGGCCTTGATCGCCGCGCTCTGCGTTTACATGCGGAATCTGGTAGGCGTGTTGACACCGATCATCACCAGCGCCACGGCGGCTGTGTGGGCCTTTGGTCTCGTCGGGTGGCTGGACATTTCCATCGAGCCGCTGCTCATGGTGGTGCCGTTGTTGCTGACCGCCAGATCGTTTTCGCACAGTGTGCAGTTCACCGAGCGCTACTACGAGATCTATGCCCAGGTGGGGAACCGGATCAGGGCCGCCGAAGTCACCATGAGCATCATGATGGCGCCGAGCGTACTCGGGATCCTGACCGATGTTCTCGGCATTGTCGTCGTGGTGGCCGCCCCCATACCAGCGATGGTGCGGCATGCCATTTTCTGCGGTATGTGGGCGGTGTGGCTCATCCCGACCGGAATGGTGCTGATTTCCCTGCTTCTGGCCACGCTTCCCCCGCCGGACAATGTCAGGCAACTCACCGGGCGCAGCACTTCTCGCGGAGTGCGTCGCCAGTTTCAATCGCTGCTCGGAGCACTGGCTTCGCTCAGCACCGGGGCACTGGCCCCATACACGGGAGCAGTCGTTTTGGCGGCGTCCGCCGCCGTTGTTTGTACGGCGGCCCAGATCAGGATCGGCAATCCGGTAGAGGGGACCAATCTCCTCTGGTTTGATTCCGAATTCAACACCGCGGTCCGCGCCATCAACGCCAATTTTCCCGGGGTAAATACCCTGGAGATCATCCTGGAGGCGAAGGACCAGAAGCGCCCCGACTGGACCGGTCAGCGCGTGGATACGGTGATGACGGAGCAGAAGCTGCAAGCGCTTCTGGAGTCTGGCGCAGCGCCTCCCAGGGCCACCCTGTCCTTCGCGGACTACCTGTCCGAGGCGAACCGTCTCTTCAACGGCGGGAACCCCAAATGGGCTGCACTCGATCCACGGGATCGGGCAATCAGTGCGGCAGCCGTCGGAGCGATGATGGGGTCTAGCGCCACAAATTTTGGCAACGTGGTCGATTCCGGCATGCAAAACTCGACCGTTTCGCTGTGGTATGCCGACAACAAGCAGGGGACGGTGGATGCCGCGCTGGCGGCTGCGACCGACGCGGTCGCCGCTGTCGGCGTGGATCATCCGGAGTTCCGCGTGCGATTGGGCACGGGCACCATCGCCTTGCAGGAAGCGGTCAATCGCGTGATCAAGCGCTACCAGTGGATCGTCATCGGCGTCGTCAACCTGCTGGTTTTTACGCTGTGCAGCGCCGCATACCGCTCGTTCGTTGCGGGGCTGCTGCTGATCATCCCGGTGAACCTGGCCAACGAAGCTCTCATCGCGGCAATGCACTTGCTCGGTGTTGGCCTGGACGTGAACTCGATGATCGTGGCCGCCATCGGCGTTGGCGTTGGCATTGATTACGGAATCTATCTGCTCTCGAGAATATGCGAGGAGTTGCAAAGCAAGGATGGCGACTGGTCGGGAGCGATCGCGGCTGCGTTACGCACCACCGGCAGAGCCATCATGTTTACCGCCACGATCATGGCCCTCGGCATAGTGCCTTGGTACGTGATGTCAGGCCTCAAGTTCGTCGCCGACATGGGATTGCTGCTAATAGCAATTATGGCAATCAACATGGTGCTGTCGCTGATTGTCCTGCCGCTTCTGGTGTGGTGGGTGAAGCCACGCTTTGCCGGGCGCCACAACAAGCTCGTCGGCGGAGGGCTCGATTCGAGTATGTTCACCGAATATTCGGATAAAGCATTGGCCGGTTCCTAGGGCTTTGCTTCGTAGCGCCGGCGCGCATCTTCGGCGTGACCTTAAAAGAAGCCGGTGATGCTTTCACATCACCGGCTGTGAAGTCCCCCAAGTGGAGAGGTGCACGGGGGCAAGGCATGAACTTCGGCGTGTACGGCGACCACCCGCTTTGGATCCTAGAAATCGTAAGTCAGGCGGACAAATGCCTCTTGCGCGAAATTGAGCGTCGACACCAGGTTATCGTTCGGATTGGAGGCGCCGTAAAGATTGCCGTTGGTGTAGTTGTAGAATCCCTCCACGGTAATGTGGTGCCCCGGATTCCATTGCAAGCCCGGCTGCACCAGGATTCCCCCGGCTACGTCATAGAGACTTGCGAATTCGACGGCCCAGATTTTGTTCGGGAAAGGCTGCAGGAACCCGGCTACGAGATAGTTGGCATTGCCATGCTTTCCCGTTGCAGACTGCGTCTCGGATCCTCCATATCCCTTCAACAGTCGTCCGACAAGGTCGGCTCGCTGCCGCGTATAGGCTTCGAAAACGATATAGGTGCCCGGGAACTCGTTGAAGAACCGATGCCATTTGTCGACGACGAGCGAAACGGTATATTCGTCCTCCTTGTGGAAGCGCGCCCCAAGGTTCACGTCGGTGAATGTACGCTTCGGGGTGTACTGCACCTCGAGGTTGAAGATCAATTCGTTGAGGAAGTCGTTTTCGCTCTGGTTGACGTAACTGCCGCCCAGCGCGAAATCGTTTTCCTGGAAGTATTCCCTTGCGATATGACCACGCAAGCTGCCGCCGCCGGCGATAAAGAAGGTATTCAATTCATTGAACCCGTCCTTATAGTTCGTAACAGGGGTTGCATACACATCGCGCGAGGCCGGGAAATCGTTGATGGCGGCATTTAACCCGCCGGCTCCGTTGAGGCGCACCTTGCCGGCGTAGTTGTACCATTCATTGGCCGAGTACACGCCGGCCGGTGCCGCTTCGAAAGGCGTGTGCGAAAGATCTTCCCCGATGTCGCTGTACAGACGGCAGACAGAAGGGTTGTAAACCGCTGGAGCGCAGTTCGGCAGCTTTACGTTATAGGCTGTATTGACCAGGGCGCCGAACGATCCCGGACCACCCTGCAGTGGCTTGTTGACGCCGGATTCGGTCCAGCGGAACACGCCTTCCGGGTTGTAGCGGCGAACATACGAAGCCTGCCAACCCCATTGACCATAGTCGGCCTTGAAGCGAATGCCGCCGTTGAGCGTCGTCCAGCGGTCGTTGCCGTTCTTCGCGTACATGTCGTGCACGGTGAACTGGGCGGGAATGACGTTGTAGGGGGTATTTGGATTGCCGAATACCGTGGGCTGGAATTTGCTGACGAAGCCGTCCATCAGGATCGTGTCCGTCAGCTGGTAGGTGAGCCGCACCGACGGCGCAGGCACCCGGATGTCGGAGAACTCCTCAAGCCCGCGGTCAAGCAGCAAGTGACGTCGAAGATCGAGGCCATCCGGCGTGTCAAAGACACGCAGGAAAATCGATTGTCCCCAGGCGATCTGCTGGTTGCCCACTCGAACGTCCAGCCCGCCCTGGTGATATTCGAGGATCAGGGCCGGGAAGTAAATCTGATAATTTCGTCCGGTCCATTCCAAAGGGTTCGGCTTCTTTCCACCTTCCACGATGTAGTCATAGTAGTCGGGCTTGCCATGATAGAGTCGCGCCTCGCCGCCGGTGATCCCGCCTTGCTCGCTGGCTACGCTTGAGGCGTTGAATTCGTCGTACACACTGGGCTGATATACCGCGCGGAGCCGCCCCACCAGGCTAAGATGCTGGCCGAACTTGACTCCGAGTTCCGTTTCACCGCGCAGGATCACGTAGTTGAAGGTGTTGTCATTGGTTGGCACGAAGTCACTACGCCGGACTGAGCTGGACGTATTGTTGGTCACCAGTGGAATCTGCGGAATCGGAATCGAACTCCAGTTCACCGCCGGGCCGACCTTGACGCCGAGCAGATTCAGGCTGGTGAAAGTCGGCGGAAGGTAAGCTTGCCGTGTCACCGTCTGGTTCTGGAAGACATTGCCGCCCTGGTTATTTGGATTCTCCTCCTCGGTCGTCCTGAACGCCGTCTCCTGGCGCAGGAACCCTCCCATGCTGACATCGACGTCATCAAACAGGCCGCCCAGAAATCCGTCCGCACCAGCGGTCGTGGAGACCAGCGCCAGAGCCATGCCCATCACCGCGCGAGTGCCGCCCCTGCCATTGCCCATTGTCAACTCCCCCTCCGCTTTCTATTGTGAATTTCAACGCTTGTGTCGCGTACGGCGCTCCTCTACAAGGCCACTCGCATAATCACTCCCGACTTGCCGACGACGATGTCGGCACCGTCGGCTGGCCGGGCCACGCCCGCGTACCACGAAGACGCCACGGCCTGGTCAATGACCAGATTCCAGGTCTTGCCGTCGTCCTTGCTGACGAGCATCGAATACATTCCCGTTACCACGATCTCGCCACCCGGCGATGAATGAACGCCGAGCAGAATCGATTTTGTGCCGGAGTTGAGTGGAGCCCATTTCAGTCCGCCATCGCTGCTTCGCAGGATTTCCCCATCCTGGCCTACCGCATAGGCAATCCCATCCTTGCGAATGTCGAGCGCAAAAAGGGACTCATCCTCTTTGTGATTCGAAGAATCACCCTGGTGCAGCACGTTCCAGGTCTTGCCGGCATCGGAGGAACGCAAAATGACCCCCAGCTCCCCCGCAACCGTCACCGTGCCGGCGTCATCGAGATGCGCCGCGTAAACGTGCGGCGTGAACTGATCGCCTTGTTCGTGAATGAGCGCCGCCCAGTTCGGGGCAATCGATTGCCAGGTCTCCCCTCGATCGGTGGAGGCTATGACGGTCCCGAATGAACCGACCGCAACGGCGTTGCCCTTGGAGTTCACGCTTACTGAAAATAGCCGCTCGCTGGTGCCGCTCTCCGTTTTTTTCCAATCGGGACTGCCGTGGCGTACCAGGATCAAGCCCCTTTGTCCGACAGCGACCGTGAGCCCGTCTTTCACGTCGACACCGAGCAACGCAAGTGGGGAAGGGGACGGCGCGACCTGCCAGCGCTTGCCGCTGTCCTGCGTTGTTTCGATTTCACCGCCAACCCCGACCGCGACGCCGACACTCCCGTCAAAAGCGATCGCCATAAGTCCCTGGTGGGGCGTTCCACTGAGCAGGCTCTTCAAGGTGATACTGGGTCCAGCCTCGGCGCATTGGGCTACCCATGGAATGCCGCACATCGACAATGCGACGGTCCAGCGCAAAGCCATTTTCATGATTGACTCCACAAGCTTGTTGACGACGATGGCCACGCGCAGTGGACATCGGGTGATGCCGGGGCCTTCAGTTCATACCTGGCCGAGGCGCTGAATCGCCTGCTGGGTGAAGAACGTGCTGTACATTTCTTCGCTATCGCCATGCAGTTGACTCTTGTAGCCCCCGGTGACCTGCTCGACGTGATCCGCTCGGCTATTGCGGTTGCCCTGGATGTCGTGGCACTGCACGAAGGTCCAGGACCAATCGGGCGTGTTGCGCCCCTTTTCGAGCACGACCTTGTCGCCATCGACCATCTGGCCCGATCCGGTCTCGAAATTCACCCAGGGCTGCCCATTGCGGTCGTAGCGGACTTCTCCGCAATACATGCCGTTGCGCGCATCGATCCAGGCCCGTTTCCTGCTGCACGGCGCACGCGGATAGCCGATGGGCTCCATTTCGACCTCAAGTACCTCCGGCGCCAGCTCGTATTCGACATCCATGAAAGTGATGCCCTTCGGGCCGCCATGCACGGTCTTCTCCCAGTTCTTGTTCTTCCCCTGCCAATTGCCGGACCAGGCGCCGAGCATGGGCTTGCGCGAGATCACCTTGAAATTCCCCCAGGTCAGCATCGGATCGCCGACGTACCAGGGATCGGTGAGGAACCAGGTCACCCCGGGAACGAGCGGTTCGAAGCGCTGGTTGGTCGGAAATTGACGGACGCGCTTGAACTGCGGCAGATAGCCGTAAAGATCCGGATATTTGCGCTGGTCGTAGTACCAGGTGCTGAGGAATGAACTGCCGGCGACGTCCGGCGAGGCGGTAAAGAGCACCGTCTGCCAGCGCATGAACTCCTTCTTGTCCTGAAAAATCTTTCCGTCCATGCGATTCGTCGCCTGCAGCTCCGCCCAGCAGAAATCGTACTGGTACGCGACGCGGCCTTCGGGCGAGATGTCGGTTTCACGAATCGCGTACTGACAATAGTCGTGCTTGCCCCAGCTGAGGGCGAGATTGGCTATGGCCTCCTGCGCGGTCTTCGGATCCAGGAACGGTGCGCCTCCCATCCAGGGCTTGCCGTCCTGCGTGTACACATTGCCGTCTTCGCCGAACTTGGCCTTGCCGCGGTTCTTGAGGCTGGCTTCAAGAAAGCTCGCCGGGAACATCGTGGTGACATCTTTGGTGGTGGCTCTGATCTTGATCTTGCGTCCCAGATTCTTGATCTGCAGATAGACGATGGGATCCAACAGCTCCTTCACCGCCTCGACATTGTCCGCGGTGATGTAGTCACCGGTCTTGATCTTCCCCTTCGTGTACATATCGACCGACGTCAGTTCATCGGGGTAGACCTTGCTGACATCGGCGGCCTCGCCGATACCCGGCCAGAGTTGTCCGAGAACGCCGGCCGCCACGGCCCCTTTCAGGGATTTCTCAAGCAAGGCCCGCCGTCCGTAGTCGAAGCCGTATTTCCTGATTCGCATTTCGCTCTCCTTCCGAGTAAGTCAACCCATTCGTCCGGCGGGTCCGAGCCGGTGCGCTCTACACCCGTCCGCTAGCTGAGAAACCGCACATTGGCGACGCATGCCTCGTCACACTTCCTGGGCTTCTTCGATTGCCTTTGCCGTCTCATGCGTCCCCCTGCCCATGACGGAGCCGGAGTCGCGGTGATTCGATGACGATGCCGCGGCGTCGCTTTC
>FSWN01000142.1_pt1 | contig 8349 bp, 6 predicted proteins | sample 1638021 | NCBI WGS metagenome assembly FSWN01 (sample SAMEA3914789, study PRJEB12502) | metagenome | biome: forest; material: soil | place: Canada | collected 2011-07-03 | depth 0.3 m | reverse complement strand
AGGGTCTGGATCGATCCGGCGATGTCGCCATGCGCATCCTGCACCTGCGCCTGGACAGAGCGGCTGTGAATCAGTTGCGCACGATAGTGTTCAGGATCGCGATTCCAGAAAGCCTGCGCCAGTTCGAGCTGGTGTTGCGCGGAATCCGCGTTGCCGCGATTCAGCTCCACCGCGGCGAGATCGAAACGGATATGCGCCTGGGCTTCAGGATCGGCCCCGGCGTCCGGGGACTCGAGGAACCGCGACAGCAGGGGGGCCGCGCCCTCGAAATCATGCAGGCTCAGATACAGGTCGCCAAGGGTTTGCAATACCCGGGCCTTCTCTATCGGCTTGTCGGCGAAATGCTGCGCCAGCTGATCCGCGCTGGCATCGAGCACCTCCTTGGCGCTCATCGACCTGCCGCCGGCCTGATCCGCGACACTGCCGAACATCAGGTCGAGATAGTCGAGCACGCTTTGCGTGCGCGAAACTTCGGCCACGGCGCGGTCGCGTTCGAACTCGGCCCGGTGCGCTTCCGCACTCGCTCTTTGCGCCTGCCATAGAATCCCCGCCATTCCCGCCAGCAGTGCCGCCATCACCGCCATTGCGGCGCCTACCCACAGGCGGTTGCGCCGCAGGAAGCGGCGTATCAGATAGCCGCGCGCATCGCCGCGCGCCAGCAACGGCTGGTGGCTGAGATGACGTTGCACATCGTTCCACAATGCCAGGGCCGAGACGTAGCGCGCTTCCGGCTCGCGCCGCAAGGCCTTGGCAACGATAGCGTCGAGATCGCCCTGCAGGCGCTTTTGCGCTATCGGCGACTTGGGATTGTCGCGCGCCGCCTGGCTTGGCGGCTTGGGATCGGTATGCAGCAACCGCTGCAAGGCCGCCGGCAACGGCAATTCCCGCAGGTTCCAGGGCGGCCTGTCGCAAAGCAGCTGGTGCAGCAGCACACCGAGCGCGTAGACGTCGGTGGCCGTGGTCGGCGTCTTGCCTTCCAGCTGCTCCGGCGCCGCGTATTCCGGCGTCATCAGGGCCAGCGTAGGCTGCGCTTCGCCGATCACAGCGGCGCCGAGCAACTTGGCGATGCCGAAATCGAGCAGCTTCACCCGTCCGTCCGCGGTCACCAGGATATTGCCGGGTTTCAGATCGCGATGCACCACCAGATGCCGGTGCGCGTAACCCACGGCATCGCAAACCTGGCCGAACAGGGCCAGCCGCTGCTCCAGGCCGAGCTTGTGCTCGCGGCAATAGGACAGGATATCGCTGCCTTCCACCAGCTCCATGACCATATAAGGCTGGCCATCGTCGGTCAGGCCGCCGTCGATGAGGCGCGCAATGCCGGGATGTTCCAGGGTCGCCAGGATCTGCCTTTCGTTGTGAAACCGATCGGCGCCCACCGCGGTTCTGGCGTGCGCCAGCTTGAACGCCACCGGCTTTTCAAACTGGCCATCGGCTCGTGCGGCCCGGTACACCTCGCCCATACCGCCTCGCGCCAGCAGCGAATCGATGCGATAGGCGCCAAAGCGGCTGTGCGGCAACAGGGACTCCGGCGCTGCTGCAGGCCGCCGGCTCTCCACAGGCTGCTCAAGAAACTGGGTGCTTTTGCGGGTCGCGGCAAGCAACCTGCGCACCGCGCTCTTGGTCGCCTCGTCGCAGTCGCTTTGCGCCAGATGCTTTTCACACTCGGATTCCGGCAAGTTCAGCAAGCTGTCGAGCAGTTCGCTGATGCGCCGCCATCCTTTCCGGTCCGGCGTAGTCATTGGCGCCCCCTCCCTGGTGCGCAGATTGAGTTGAACAAAGCGGGTTCGATGCGAACCACTCCTGCAGGACGCCTGTTCATCCCCGCAATAGTAACAACTCGGGGTTGCCACGGAAATGCGCGGCATCGCCGGCCACGCCGCCCCCGGAGACGCGGAGCGAAACCCCCGAAGGCGCAGGCCGATCGGGCATTGGTCCGCTCAGCCGGGCGCGCAGACCGTTGTGCCGGGCGGCTGGGGCTGCGCCGCGGGAATCGCGCCGAGGTAGGCATAGATCGCCTTGAGATCGTCATCGGTCATCTTGGCGTATGCCGGCCAGGGCATGACCTGAAGGAGCTTGCCAGTTCCCGGATCGACTCCGCTGCGCATTTCCTTGATGAAGGCATCACTGCTCAGACCGGCCGGCAAACCGCTGGAATCCGGAGTCAGATTCTTTGAACAGAACGGCCCGAATGCCTGGCCTCCGGCCAGATAGTTCGCAGCATTCACGCTTTCCGTTTGCCCCTGATGCGGATCGCCGCCTGGTGAATACGGCGGCTGCGTATGGCAGTCATTGCATCCGCCGACCGCGTTGACCAGATAGCTGCCGAGAGCCACTGCATTCGCATCCTTGCCCGCCAGGTTCAGCTTGACCGGCGCGATGGCCAGCCCTTGCTGCACACGAGGATCGATTGTGCTCGCCTCAGCCGAGCCATTGCCGTCATCGCAGCCGGTCAGGGCTATCGAAGCCGCCAGGCTGGCTACGTAGATCAGATTTCTTGCTTTCACCCACCTGCTCCTTTGCTGATGCGATTCGGCAGCCGCCCCGCGAGCCCTGCCGGTCCGCGCTGCGGCAAATGCCTCCATGACAAGAACGCCGTTTATGGGCGGAACCGGACATGGCATTGCGCTTCTGGCGACGGACAGTCATGCCGGGTCATTTCGCCCTGCCCGAGTCGCCATACAAGGCTGCGCGAAATACAAGGCGATGGAACCGTGCTTCAAATCCCCGGCAGCGCCTTGCGCGCAATGGCCTCGGCCTTGCGCTGGCTATCCGCCTGCATCACCACCATCACGGAGAGAAAGCGGTCGCCCTTGCGCACGCCCAACACGCCACCATGCAGCAAGTGGGCTTCGTCGCCCAGGCCCTTGAGGCCATCGTCCTTTGTCGCGCTACCCGGCGGCATCTGGCTGTTCACCAGATTCACCCCGGCGCTGAAGCCGGCCATGGTGACCGTACCATCTTCCCAGGCAACCGAAACCACCGCGCTGCGACCGCTGCCGGGCGGTCCCGCGTACTCGCAGCCATCAGGGGAAAAGCCGGATTCGGTTGGCGCGATCCGCACCACCGCCCCTTCCAGAATGGCTTCCATATCGGCCTTGCCGACGAGCGAGCAGACATCATGCGCTTTCGACGCGAGTTGCGGCGCAGACTCCGACGCGGCCGGTGCCCCGGACTGGCCGGCATCGCTACCGCCCTTGCCCTTGCCGCAGCCGGTGACGCCGGCAATCGCGACGCTCGCCAGCAGTGCCGCAGTGACGATCTTGTGCGACGCATCCCCGAATTCACGCCGGATGCGAGGTCTGGCGAGGGCTGCGCGAACCATCCGCGGAAAGTCGATGCCGTGTTCCATCTATCCGTTCCTTGGTCAAAGCACTGTGCAGCCGCAGGATTTGCGCTGGCTGCATTAAAGAACGTCGTCATCGCAAGAATGCGGACATGAGCCGGAGCGGTCGGCGCGCCGCACTACTGTCTGGCAAGGCTCGCCACGCGCTCCCCATGCGGCACCAGAATGTTGCGTCCGCTGACACGGACCAATCCCCTCTCTTCCAGGCGCTTCATCGCATGGCCCGCCCGCTCACGCGAGCAACTGACGATGCGGGCCAGTTCCATCAGGGTAATGTGCACCACGGCACCATCCGGGTGGGCTTGTGCATCCGGCTCCCTGGAGAGACGGACCAGAGTGCGCGCCAGGCGTCCGGCCACATCGAGAAAGTGAAAATCGCGCAAACGCGAACTGGCATGATGAAGGCGCCTGGCCGTTTGCCGGGTGATCTCGAACAGGATCTCCGGCTGCTCGCGGCTGAAGGCGTGGAAAGCCTCGCGCCCGATTTCAGCAATCAGCGAAGGACCACGGGTGCGGATGATTGAAGTGCAGGCCGGCTCTTCCGGAAACAGGCACATTTCGCCGAAGAAATCGCCCACGTTGAGATATGCCAGCACCATCTCACGGCCGCTCTCATCCTCCAGCAGGACGCTTACCGAGCCGCGGATGATCAGGTGAAGCATCCGCGGCGTGTCGCCCGCATGGACAATGGTGTGCTTGCCGTCATACCTGCGATGGTGCGCCGCCGCCATGAAGCTGTGAATGATCGGCCTGTCCAGCATGGACTTGTTCATCGTTTGTTCAAACGCGCCGCGGCATTGCGGCTCAGCACCACTTGTAGATGTAGGCGGGATCATCGGAGGGCACTACATCGATGTCACGGTAGATGATGGAGATGCGGGCGCCGCGAGCGGCGCAGGCCGCGTTGTAATTGGCCAGGCCGTCGCCCGAATATTCGATCTCGTATACCTGGCTGCCGTAGTAGCTGATGTAGGTATCGCATTCCGGATGATCGCCGCTGTCGTCGGTGTTGGCCTGGCATTCCTCGGCGATGGCGAAATCGAAATGCACCTGGCTGACGCCCTGGGCGGCGATTTCCGAGGCGTTCTTCTGCGCGATGGCGAGGTTATCGGCATGGGCGCGCTGCGCCAGCAAGCTGGCGAAGGCGATATTGTCGTCCGCCGTGAGCAGCTTCTTCGAGCGGGTCCAGGAATCCAGGTTGTCCGGCTCGATGGCCTGAAAGCCGGCAGTACCGCAACCGTCGATCCAGCCGCCGATGATGGCCAGCAACGCGGCACGCTTGGCCGCGGTGGAGGTATCGAGCAGGATTTCGTTCCAGCCGGGGTCCTTGACGTAGGCACCGCTGGCATTTTTTAGCAGCAGATCATTGTGGTTGGCCTTCCACCAGGCCGCATCATCCTGCTGGGCCTGAAAGGCGTTGACGTAGCAGATGTTGTACTTGCCGGCGACCGGTGGATCGGAACGGTCGCGGTCGACGATCTGCACCGTGCTGAGCGGCGCGTAGGCGCCTCCGATCTGGTAGTCGAACTGCCCATTGGCCGGCGGCAGGTCCAGCGCCATCGCCGCAGCGCACGCGCTCGCAGCGGCGAGCGCGCAGACCAGTTGTAGTGCCCTGCGTGATTTCATGTGCATGACTCTTCCTTGTGATGAATGTCCGGCGACGATCCGGCCGCAGGCAGGCCAAAGTTCCCTGCCTGCCGTGAGGATATGCCGCTGGGCAAACATTGCAGCCCAGCGTGACACGCGGGTCCGCAATGCCTATCCAAAAAAGCGCCCGGTCGCAGACCGGGCGCAGCGCCTACCACGGGAGTGTTGTATCCGCCTACTGCGGGTCCTTGATGAGGGCGAACTTGCTGGCAGTGAAGTCGACTGCGAACTCCGAGCCAAATCCACCCGTATCCGAAAAGAATCGATCCGTTCCAATCGGCCCAGGGCTCAGGAATTTGCTACCCGGCAATTGGACATTCGGCTGGCTGTCAAGCGTCGTCAGTTTTGTCTGTGCGTTGTTGGCAAGATTGAAATTGATCAAGGTTGCGCCGTTGAGAGCGTTCGGGTTTCCACTGCTGCCACCGGTTGCCAATAGCAGATTGGAGAGACTCCCCGCGAACAAGGAACCCAGCCCGTCGTCGCCGCGGATCGGCAAAGTCGGGATTGCCGCCTCGCCCACCCAACGCGAGAGCGAAGCGTCCTTGGCGGCCAGCGTCAGGTTGCCGCTCTCATCCGAGATCTTTGCCGTCACTACGTTCCCTCCGGAGTTACCCGGTGTCTGCAGGTCGTAATAGATGTGGGTGCCGGCCGTAAAGATATCGACCAGAAGGCTGTCTTTGACGGTAACGGAATCGATCTTGGTCAAGACAGCGGCGCTGCTGGCCGTCTTGTCGATCACGCCGATCCTGTCGCTGGCACCGCCGAGATTGGTCTGGATGACAACCTTGTTCGTGGTCAGGCCGACGATGGTGGCATTGGCATCGAAACCGCCCGGCACCTGCGGGTCGGCGAACGCCGCCGCGGTGAGCACCATACTGAGACCCCCGCCGCCCAGCGGCAACCTCTGCAAAGTCGGGCTGTTGGGACAATTGGGCTTGTAGAAGTCCGGTGCCTCGATCAGGTAGAGATTGCTGCCGTCGGTCATGCCCGAAGTGAAATCACAGCCGACAGGCAGGGCCTTGCCGAGCGGCAGCGTGGACGTCCCGTCCGCATGAACCTGCAGCAGCACAGTGCCCAGATCGTGAGCTGCCGGACTGCCGTTCTTCATCAGCTCGAACACGACGAACAAGTCGTTGCTGCTGTTTCTGCCGTAGGGAATGTACGTCAGGCCAAGATGCTGATCGACGCCGTCCGCTCCCTGGTCGCTGCACAGCTTGCTGAATTGCGACATCGTGCAATTGAATACCGGCGTTGCGGTCTTCAGGCCTGCGTCGTACATCACCAGGTTGTTGGAGGGGTCGGCGACGAGCAGCTTGAGCAGCTTGCCCTGGTCGTCGTAGAACGTCGTGAACTGCGGCGAGGGCGGAATGGAAGCCAGCACCTGCGGCGCCGTGCTCGTCGCGTCGTTGAGATGAATGACCCGGATCACATCATCGCTGCCGTAGCAAGCCTTGTCGGGCCCAGCCAGTTCGTAGATCAGGACGGCCGCGTTCGGGTTGCTGTAGTCGGTATCGATGATGCTGGCCCCACAAATCGAATTGGGGCTGCCCTGAGCGGTAGCCAGGCTGGTTTCGCTGGATATCTGCGCCGGCACCAGTGCATTGGCATCGGCAACGACCAGGCTTGCGCGGTACCAGCTGCCGTTATGGGCGTAAATCACGTTGCGCGGGCGGATATTGGTGCGCAGGCCATTGCCGAGCTCTCCTGCGCCTTGCTCGACCAGATAATTGGCGACGGGCGCGACAAAAGTATCGCTTAGCTTCTTCACCTTGATGAAGTCCGCGGAGTTCACCGCGGCAAATCCCGCAATGGCGGAGCCGCCGGATGAGCCGGTGAAGACCGGATAAGTCATCCAGTAGTCGGCTGCCACCGTGCCGCCCGAACCGCTGCTGCTCGAACTCGAGCTGGGACCGCCCGAACTGCTGGAACTACTGGAACTACTGGAACTACTGGAACTGTGACCACCGGAGCTGCTGGAACTGGAACTGCTGCTGGAGCTGGAGCCACTGGAGCTGGAGCCGCTGGAACTGGACCCACCCGGACCACCGCCGGAACTGGCATCGTCATTGCCACAGGCAGCGAGGATCGCTGTACCGGCAATGACGTAAGCAATGAGCAAAGAACGCCGAATCATGTGAAACCTCCTTGTTGCTGTCGGCCTGGCTGCCGACAGGGAATTCAGAACCGCCGGGAAATACGCAGATCACGCAGACCTAGGGGGATGCCTTGGTGAAATGCCCTTTCCCGGCGGTTGCTGTTAAGAACGTCGCCACTGAAAGAAAGCGGACACACGCGACGCAGTTCGAAATGACGTCACAGTGCTCAGCGATGCGGCGGGGGAAGGCGCTTCAGCGGGTCGCGACAATGACGATCCACGGCGTGGTCGGCTCAGGACGCTCGATGCGCACGCTGTTGAAGCCTGCATGCGTGAGCGCGGCAGTGACTTCATCCGGACTGCGCGAGGTGAAGATGTCTGCCGGGAATCCCATGCGGCCCATCCGCTCTTTCGGCAGAAAGCCGATGGCCACGCGGCCGCCGGGTGCGAGCACGCGGTGAATCTCGGCGCAGCCGGCGCCGAGCGAGCTCCAGAAATAGACGGTGTTGACAGTGCAGACTTTAGCGAACGAACCGGTCCCGAACGGCAGCGCCTCCACCCTGCCCTCGCGGAAGTCTGCGCTGCCGGCAGCTACTGCCTCGGAAAATCGCGATTTCGCCCGCTTCACCATGTCCCCCGACCGATCGACGCCGGCGACGAACGCCGCATCTTCGAGCAGGGATGGCAAGGCAACGCCGCCACCGAAGCCGATCTCAAGCACACGATCCGACTGCCTGAGCTCAAGCTGACGGACAGCGAACGCATTCATCCCTGCGTTGCCCCGATTCATCAGTTGCGCCACCAGGTAGCCAAGCACACCGTTGGGGCAAGACAGCCGCCGTGCGATGAGCCTAGGGGGCATGATCGGCTTTTGATTCCGGGTAACACATGGTTCTGAAGATCTTCCAGTCGCTGGCCCCATGCAGCCGATAGATATCGATGCACCGGTTTCTTTCGGTTACCTTCACGGAACCATCGGCGGCCTTGACCTGACGTTCCGCAATGCCGCGCACAAAGGCGGTCTTTCCCTCGGCATACACTTCTTCCGCAAGCGTCGCCCAGCGGCCGTCAGCCGCTGCCCGGTCCTTGGCAAATGCGGAGCGATAACCGGACTCGAGATCGGCGTAGGACTGGCTGGGCGTGCCATAGAAGCTGAACACCTCGTCGGGATCGAAGGTTGCCATCACCCCCTTGAGATCGCGTTTGTCGTACGCCTCGGTCCATCTTGTAACGACGCCCCATACCTGCCCCGCCTTTTGCT
>FSWN01000055.1_pt1 | contig 8875 bp, 4 predicted proteins | sample 1638021 | NCBI WGS metagenome assembly FSWN01 (sample SAMEA3914789, study PRJEB12502) | metagenome | biome: forest; material: soil | place: Canada | collected 2011-07-03 | depth 0.3 m | reverse complement strand
GCGCGTGCTTTCGCCCGAAGACCGGCTGAAATTCCTGCGTACCGAATATGCTCGCGTCAGCGCACTTTATTCGCCCCATCATCCGGACGTGCTGCGTCTCAAGCGCGAGATCGCGGGCCTGGAAAAGAGCGTGGGAACGGTCAGCGATGCGAACGATCTCAGCCGGAAGCTTGCGGATGCGCAGTCCCAACTGGCCGTGGCGAAGCAGAAGTACGCAGAGGACCATCCGGATGTGTTGCGCCTGGAACACCAGGTTGCCTCCCTGAGTCAGGAACTGCAGCAGCAGGATCTCGCGGCGCGGATGCCGCGGGATGACATCGGCGCCGACAATCCCGCCTATATTTCAATCAAGGCGCAGCGCGAGTCGGCTTTCCATCAACGCGTGTCGCTGCAGCAGAAGCGCGGCGAGCTGCAGGTCAGGCTTGCCGATTTCGAGCGGCGCCTGTCGCAGGCACCCGACGTCGAGCGCGACTATGCATCACTGGTGCGCGAGCTGGATAGCACCGAGGTCAGCTTCAACCAGGTACGGCAGAAGCAGGTCGAGGCCGAAGAATCCCAGAGCCTCGAAGAAGAACGCAAGGGCGAGAAGTTCACCCTGATCGAACCCCCGCTGCCGCCGGAACAGCCGGCCAGCCCGAACCGGGCAGCGATTCTGATCGTCGGACTGCTGCTGGCCATGGCCGCCGCGTTCGGCACCATGGCCCTGTACGAGAATCTGGACAGCAGCATCCGCAACCGGAAGGACCTCGAATCCCTGCTCGCCGTGCCGCCCCTGACGGTGCTGCCCTGGATCGAGAACGCCGCGGCTCTACACGGACGAATGCAGGTGCAACGCATTGCCCTGGCGGGTTCGCTGACCCTGATGGTCCTGGCGTTGGCGCTGACACACTTTCTCTACAAGCCGCTCGACGTGCTCTGGCACGTCGCGCTGCGCCATCTGGGTGGTTAAGGAGTACGCCATGGAGCAAACTGCTTCGAAACAGGGACTTTCCCACCCGCCGCGCAATCAGGGAACAGACAGCGACGCAAAGCTGCTCCCCTGGGATTCTGAAGGACCGCCGACAGCGGCTTCTACCGATTCCCCTGCTGCGGCTTCGAACCCGCCACGGTTCAAGGAATACCGGCTGAATGCGCAATTGCGCGAAGCGGAGCGTATTCTGCCGCCGGGAGCCGGCGGCCCTCACGCCGCGCCCTACAAGATGCTCCGCACCCAGGTGATCACACGGCTGGAGAAGCTGGGGGCGCATACCTTGGCGATCCTCAGTCCTCTTGCGGGCGCCGGGAAGACTCTCACCGCCATCAACCTGGCGATTGCAATTGCCGCAGAACGCGATCGCACAGCCATACTGGTGGATTTCGACCTAAGGAATCCCAGCGTACATCGGCGTTTCGGCTTCGAACCCGAAGCCGGCGTCGAAGATTGTCTGAGATCGAATCGCCCGGTGCGTGAAGTTTTGGTCGGTGTCGCCGGATACGAGCGCATGCTGCTGCTGCCCGCACGCCAACGTATCGAGAGTTCCTCGGAACTGCTGGCCGAAGGCCGGATTCTGCAGGTGATCGCCACATTGCAACAACTCTACGCCAACTCCATTCTGATCTTCGATCTGCCGCCCGTGCTGCAGTCTGACGATGCCTTGCTGTTCTCGCGCTACGTGCAGTCCGGTTTGATGGTCGTGCACGAAGGCCAGACACGCCGCGAGGACCTGACGCGCTCGATCGAGTTGTTGCATCAGCTGCCGCTGGTCGGCACCGTTCTGAACGCTTCGCGCGATTCCCACGACACGGTTTACTGAGAATCCGCTGAAAGTCGATCGCTGCGACTACCGGTGAGCGCCTTGTCCTTGCTGCCAGGGCCGAGCCCGTTGCCAGCGTCGGCGCTATTCGGCATTGGCCCAGGATCAGATCGGATGGCGGTGAATGGCCGTGCCCGGTCGAGACTTGTTTGCCGTCGAGTCGGTGGCGCGGGCCTACAACCTTCAGGTCCGACATCTGCCCCATGAATATGCAGGGTACCGCCCCGGTGCCGCAGCGGTCTCCTCCCGGGTAATCTTCGTCAACCGCTATTTCCATCCGGATCTGTCGGCTACCAGTCAGATCCTGTACGACCTGACTCGCCGCCTGCAACAGGCAGGCATCGAAGTGCATGTCGTCTGCTCGCGCCAGCTTTACGAGGACGCCAAGGCGGATTTGCCGGCGCGCGATTGCGTTGACGGCGTTCAGGTACATCGCGTCTGCACCACGAATCTCGGACGCAGCCGTATGGTCGGACGGGCCCTTGACTACCTGAGTTTCTACTGCAGCTGCACGAAAGCCCTTCTTCGCTTGTTGCGCAGCGGCGATGTGCTGGTAGCTAAAACCGACCCCCCACTGATCTCGGTGCCAGCCGTCGCCGTGGCGCGGCTTCGGGGTGCGGCATTGATCAACTGGCTGCAGGACATCTTCCCCGAAGTTGCGACCCGCCTTGGCGCCAGCCCCCTCCCAGCCTGCGCCGATGCCGTGTTACGCGGCGCGCGCGATGTTTCCTTGCGGGCGGCGCAGGCCAACATCGTAATCGGCACGCAGATGCGTGACTATGTAGCCCGGCGAGGCCTGGAACCCTCTCGTATACACGTCATCGAAAACTGGGCCGACCAAGGTTCGGATCACATTCCCCCCCCGCGGACCAGCCACCTGCGCGCTCGTCTGGGGCTGGAAGACCATTTCGTAGTGCAATATTCGGGCAACCTTGGGCGCGCCCACGACTTCAGAACCATTCTCGGTGCAGCCGCAAGGCTGGCTGGGCAGCCGCAAATCGTCTTTCTAATGATTGGCGGCGGCGCCAACATGAATCTGCTGCAGGAAGCAGCCGTATCGAGCGGACTGCGCAATATGCAGTTCCTGCCATATCAACCGCGCGCAGACCTTGCGGATTGCCTGGCAGCAGCGGATGTGCACCTCGCCTGCCTGCTGCCGCAGCTCGAGGGCCTGATCGTGCCGAGCAAGGTCTATGGGGTTCTGGCGGCGGCCCGTCCCCTGGTGTTCATCGGCAGCGCCGAGGGTGAGATCGCCCGGATCATCCGGTCAGGGCGCTGCGGAGTCACGGTGGGCTGCGGAGACGAAGACGCCCTGGCCAACACCTTGCTCCAGTTCCAGGCGAATCCGGATGAATTGCTGGACATGGGTTCGCGCGCACGGGAACTGTTCCTCAATGCCTATACCGCCGATCGGGCTGCTGCCCAATGGTTGGATGTCCTTGGGAAACTTGGACCAGACATCCATTCCGGAGGAACCCATGAAAAATCGCGCAGAGATTCAGTTTAGAAGGATGAAACCGCCCGTCACCACTAGGTCGGGAAGGACGTCGTTTTAAGAATACTGCAACGTGGCAACGGTACGCTGACCGGTGCCACGACAATAAATTCCCATGAGGCGGCTCGACATGTTCGAAAAGGTGCACAAAATGTGGCGGAATCAACGACTGGGCAGCGGCAACCAGGGGCGCCGACGCATTGTCGGCCTCATCGCCAGCCTTTTCGGAGCCCTGATCGCCCTGAACGCTCATGCGGATTCGGGTGCCGTGACGATACTCCACAGTTTTGGCTCCAGTGCCAGCAGTTCGGTTGGCGCCTATCCTTATGGCAACCTGCTTCTGGCGAGCGACGGAAATTTCTACGGCACCGGTTATAGCGGTGGTGCGCACAACCAGGGCACTCTCTACAGCCTGAGCCCAGGCGGCGCGCTCACCGTGGTCTACAACTTCGGCAGCAATGTCACGGATGGCCAGTTTCCCCGCGCGGGGTTGGTACAGGGCAGCGACAGCAACCTGTACGGCACTACCCTGGAGGGCGGTGCCGGCGGCAGCGGCACGGTGTTCAAGTTCAATCCCCAGACGCACGCCCTCACCACCCTGTACGCATTCGGCTCGGCCTTTCAAGACGGCATCGCCCCCAACAGCGCCCTCGTTCAGGGCGGCGACGGCTACCTCTACGGCACCACCCAGGCGGGCGGCGCCAACAGCAACGGCACGGTTTTCAAGATTTCCATAGCCGGAACACTGACCACGCTTTACAGTTTTGGCGCAGTCGCCGGAGATGGCAGCGTTCCCACCGTCGGGCTGGTGCAAGGCAACGACGGCAATCTGTACGGCGCGACCGAACAAGGTGGTGCCAATTCCAAAGGCACGCTGTTCAGTATTACGCTTGCCGGCGTGCTCAAAACGCTATATAGCTTCGGTAGTAGCGCCACCGATGGCGCCACACCCAGAGCCGGACTGATCCAGGCCAAAGACGGCAACTATTACGGCACCACCGAATTCGGCGGTGCCAATGCCGAGGGTGCCGTCTACCAGCTGACTCCCGCCGGAGCCGTTACGGTGTTCCATAGTTTCGGCACCGGTGCAAAGGACGGTACTTTTCCGCGCGGCGGCCTGGTGCAGGGCAGCGACGGCAATTTCTATGGCACCACCCAGGCCGGCGGCAAGGTAAATCTGGGCACGGTCTATTCCATTACACCCGCCGGAAGCGAAAGCGTCCTGCACGACTTTGGCACCGTTACCGCCGCCGACGGCTCGAACACCGATGGCGTGAACCCGCAGGTTGCGCTGGTGCAGGGGGCCGACGGAAATTTCTACGGTACGACGCTCAACGGTGGCACCTTCAGCACCGGCACCATTTTCTCGGTGACCCCCGCGATAGCCGGTCAGCAGAGCACGCTGAACACGCTGCGTGCATTCGGCGGCACCGGATCTCCGGACGGCGGCAATCCCTCCGCCAGCCTGCTGCTCGGCAGCGACGGCAACTACTACGGCACCTCCCAGGCCGGCGGGGCCAACTCCCTCGGCACCCTGTATTCGATCAATCCGTCCGGAGCGTTGACCACGCTGCACACATTCGGCGCCACTACCTCCGATGGCGGCAATCCGGCCGCGGCACTAGTGCAAGGCAGCGACGGCAAGTTCTACGGTACCACCCTGAATGGCGGCGACAACGGCTACGGTACGGTGTTCCAGTACACTCCTGGCGGCGAGTTGATCACGCTGCACAGTTTCGGCAACACCGTTACCGAGGGCTCCAATCCGGAAGGCCCCCTGGTGTTGGGCAAGGACGGAAATTTCTACGGCACCACAGTCGGCGGCGGCGCGAATTTCCTCGGCACCGTTTTCAGGATCACGCCCGCCGGCGTGATCACCACGCTCCACAGCTTCGGCACCGTGGCCACGGATGGCAGCAATCCCGCTGCTGGATTGGTAGTAGCGACCGACGGCAGTTTTTACGGAACCACCTACAGCGGTGGCATCAGTGGCAAAGGCACCGTATTCAACATCACCCCCAGTGGCGCCCTGACCACCCTGTTCAGCTTCAGCACCAGCGACGGGGCAAATCCCGCGGCGGCGCTTTTGCTCGCCAACGACGGAACGCTCTACGGCACCACCGAAAGCGGCGGCGCCAACGGACTGGGCGCCATCTTCAAAATCTCCGCCGCCGGTTCGCCGAGCACGATTTACAGCTTCGGCGGCAGCACCTCCGACGGCGCCACGCCCGACTCCACCCTGCTGATGGGCGGCGACGGCAATCTCTATGGCACGACCCGCAGCGGCGGGGCTCATGCCAAGGGCACGGTTTTCGAGATCACCACGGGCGGGACACTCACGGTTCTTTACAGCTTCGGCAACAGCACCGCGGACGGCGTCGGGCCCATCGCCGGTCTGGCCGGAGGAACCGGCGGCAGCTTCTATGGAACCACTTATAGCGGCGGGGTCAACGGCACCGGGACGGTATTCAAGCTGGTGGTGACGACTCCGGGTGGTGGTTCCGGCGGCGGAGCGATGTTCATCTCGCCCCTGCTGTTCCTGCTCTACCTGACGCGGCTTGCCAGCGGACAATGGAAGCGCCGTCGTTGGCCGCGCGCCTTCGCAGGCTGAACCCGCCAAACGGAACAAATCCATCTGCCATCTGAGGGGGCGGCGAAACTGCCGCCCTTCAGGGCCGTTGCAGCTTTTCGGCGGATAGCTTGTCGCGGTATTCCTGCATCACATTTTCTTCATCGACCTGTTCCAGGCCGAATACCGGTTCTTTTTCGGTGAGGGAATCCCAGACTCCCTTGTTCCGGTAGCGTTGCAGCACCAGCTGTCCGTATTCGAACAGCTTCTGGTTCTTTGCCTCGCAGCTGAGATTGTCGTTGCTGCTCTTGCTCAGGCTGGCGTTGAGTTGAGCCACTTCCGACTCGCGCTTGCCCAACGCAGCCGCCGTCTCGGCCTGCTTCTGCGATGCTGCGGCCAACTGTCGGTTGGCTTCCTCGAGTTTCGCCGCGAGATCCGATCCGGAAGCCTTCTCCTTGCGCAACTCGGCATCGACCACGGAGCCGTGCAACGCAGCGGCTTTGCCGGTGCTGCGCAAGGAGTCGAGCTGGTCCGATGCCGCCTTGAGCCGCGACTCGGCTTCGCTCTTGCCGCGCTGCAAGTCGGCATTTTCCGTCTGGATCTGCTGCAACTGCTGCTGCACGCGATGCAACAGCTCATGCTCGCGCGCAGTCCTGGCATCCGGCTCGGACGCCGCCACGGAGCCTTGCAAGGCCCCAGCCAGGATCGATATACCCAGAAAAATGCGAACGTGTTTGCGCATGTCCTGCCTTTCAATACGAGGTGGTCAGATCGAGTTGCACCACATCGATCGCCAGGGGCGGCCCGCTGATCGCGTTTGCGCTCAGCCAGCGCACGCTGACCGCGGTGTTCTTGGCCACGCCGAAGCGGCTGCCGACGAAATAACCCTTGGCATTGGTGCCGCCGAGGTGGAAGTCCTGGTCGTTGAAGGCATCCAGCACCGCATCGCGGTCAAGATGCCGGTAGCCGGTATAGACCTGCCAGTCGCCGTAGTTGCCAATCTTGTCCTGGCCGCCGATGAGCTTAAATTGATAGCCGGTGACGCGCGCCTTGAGGATGGACGGATCGGTGATCCCGGTCCGGTTCTCGATCTCCTTTGAATCAAACCCGAGATTTCTGACGAAATCACCCTTGAGGATCACGTGCGTCGACGCAAAGTCTCCCCCAAGGTTGAGCGCCTGCGACATATTGAAGTCGAGCGCCATCGAAATATTGAGTTCGCGGAATTTGGATATCAGCCCGATCTGGGACGGTGCGATACCCGTCGGCTGGTCGAGCAGCGCATGAAGATCGAATGCCTGGTTGCCCTTTTGGCGGAACCCGGCGGTGCTCCAGTCGTATTGCGTGATGTTGTTCACGTCCGGAGCCAGGATTCCTTCCACGTGGTGGTAATCGTAGAAGGCCACCGCCACTTTAAGATCGACGGGTTTGGCGAATCTCCAGTCCAGACCGGTCTGATAGGCGAACAGCCACTTGCTTTTCGAGCCGACCTCCGCGCTGACCACTTCGTTGTCGCGCTGCTGGACCGGGAAAGCACCTGCGATCAGGATGCCGTCCAGGTTGCGATCGAAATCATGGCTGAACTTGGTGACCACGCCTTCCAGGCTCAGTGTTTCGGCCCAAATCATGTCGGTAGGCGCGAAAAAGGGATTGCCCAGTCGACCACCGGTGATGGAGACCCAGTTCCTCGGCTTGTAACGGATATAGGCGCGATCGAGACCGATGGAACTACGGGTGTCGTAGTTGCCGAGCGTCGAATTCTCGGTGCCTGGATTGCTGCCTCCGCCGGCGCCGCCGGTCGCCACGCGCAGACCGGTGGAAATGGTGTCCGAAATCCGGGCTTCCATGCCGAAGCGCGCCAGTATGCGCAGACGATTGCTGGTCGTCTCCGTGTTGTTGAGGTTGTAAAAGTAAGGGAAGGCGTTGACCACCCCCGGCTTCACATTGGGCGGCCCGTCCGTGGGAAACAGATCGGTTTCCCCGCGCAGTCGAAAATCGCCCTGCCAGGTGATGCGGTAAATCCAGTCGGGCAAGGTGCCGGGATCGCCCCAACGCTCTTTCTTGGCCTGGCTCAATACGTCCTGTCTGACCTGCTCGGCGATCTGCTGCTTGACCGCCTCGGGCACGTATTGAACGTGAACCGGAGCCTTGGCATCCGTCGCCGGCACCGGAATGGCCGCAACGGACGCAGGCACCGCCTGATGCGCCACCACCAGCACTTCGACGCGCCGGTTTTTGCGCCGACCCGCCTCGGTATCGTTGCTGGCGACCGGATCGTCTTCACCCTTGCCGACGACGACGATCTGCTCCGGCTTCATGCCCAAACCCGCCGCCAGATAGTCCCCCACCGACCTGGCGCGCGCGCGCGACAAGGAGGCGTTGCCGGGGAATTGCTTGCGCCGCGCGGGATCGATGGGCCTGTCGTCGGTATATCCGGTCACCGAGACCCGATCGATCACCGCGCCGTGAAGCGTTTCGATGATGTGATCCAGCTCGGCATGATTGTCCGGCAACTTGGCGCTAAGCTCCTCGAATTCGCCGGTATAGTTGAATTTTACGGGCTGCGCCACCGCACCGACCGAAGTCGCGGCAGGCGCCGCGCGGGCCACTTCCGCGGCAGTCTCGGCGTTCTTCTGCGTCTGTTCGATCAAGGCGTCGGCCTTGTCGCGGCTGATCACGCCCTGCTCCACCAGCAGATTCATCAGATCGGGCGTGCTCGGGGTCGCCCCCACGGCAGTGGGGGTGGGCGAATCCGCAGGCGCGACGACCGGCGGCTCGACGTCGGCTTCGGCAGGCGCCGGGTCCGCAGCCACAGCCGGGGATTCGTCGGCCGCGGCGTCTACAGATTTTGACTTGGCTTTGTCGGCGGCCTGCTGCGCCTGCCGGATGATGGCATCGGCCTTGTCGCGGTCGATAACGCCCTGTTGCACCAGCAGATTGACCAGGTTGACGGTGGTATCGCGCAGGCTGCGCAATTCGTCCAGATCATCGGCCCGGCTGCAAGGCGCCAGCATGGCG
>FSWN01000125.1_pt1 | contig 9050 bp, 11 predicted proteins | sample 1638021 | NCBI WGS metagenome assembly FSWN01 (sample SAMEA3914789, study PRJEB12502) | metagenome | biome: forest; material: soil | place: Canada | collected 2011-07-03 | depth 0.3 m | reverse complement strand
GCGTCGGGTAGACGTTCATCTTGTAGTCGGCGTAGCGCTTGAGCAGTTCCTTATGCCCCTCAGTTAGCTTGTCAGCGTACTTGTCGTAGTTGTCGTGATTGATGGTGAATAGCGGTTTCTCGCCATCGATCTTCTCGTCGTGGGTAAATTCTCCCACCATGCTTCCGTGCTGCGGCTCACCGCCGTTCCAAGCCGGAATGGCGCCATCTGGACTGCCTGTCGCTTCGGCACCAATAGGTGTCAAGCCCTTGCCCAAGGAAGCGGAGTCGAGAACGCCATCAGACGCGTTCGCTTGCGGGGTCCATATCAATGCCATCATCAAACTAAAGAGCGCTAAGATCTTCACGTTGTTGAGTCCTCTCACCGGGGCTAGGAGACGCCGACATTCGATAGCTGCAACAGCACGGACGTTGGGCCCGTCAGTGCGGGGCCAGTCGGCGTCCGACGCACGACCCGACGTAGGGTCGGGATCACTAGTCCTCCGAACTCCTGGTGGTCGTAGCAGTAGTGCGAGGCAACACCTCCGAGCACGTCGGTGACGTAGTCGAGCCTTTGCAGAAGCCCTTTGTCATTGAAATAGAAGACTTGTTCCGCGCAATGGGTCGGAACCTCGGCCGGAAAACTGACCCAAAGGCGCCGCCAGGTTTCGCCGTTTTCCACGTGTGACTCAACCTCGCGAACTTGGAAGCCAGGCCGGGTGAACAGAAACGGGGCCGTCACGTAGTTCCACATTGCGTAGCTGATGAAGTAGAGCCGGTGGAGTTGGTCCCAAGGCGTCTCACGGACGTGCCCGGCGAAGGACGCCCGCGGCTCGGTCCTCTCTTCCAACACGCCCCCGGTAGGAGCTTCAATCCACACCTTCTCGGGCGTGAAATAGCCGGTTGCGGCGTGATGTGCGTAGGGTGTGAGGCTTGCTGCCGGCTTACGGGTGTCAATATGCATAGTGATGTCCTCCAGCCCATGGGGGTGCCCCTTGAGCCGGAACAAGGCACCAGTGACCGAGAGCTTGAAATCCAGGCTCTTCACTTCGAGCCAACGCTCCAGTCCGCCATGCGCCTTCACCGCTAATTGAAGAAGATCATCCATATCGTCCCCTCGATGCTCAATCGGCCAGAAGCCATAATCATTGCACTCGCAATGAAAGAACGTCATAGTGGCGATCACAATCTTTAATGTCAATAGATTTCCGGACCTCCTTAGACAGCCCGTTGAAAGTAAAAAAAGAAATGGCTGCCGGCAATTTCGTTGCGCAGTCCGAGGTAGCTGGGCGCCTGTACCGGGACCGGTGGGGAGAATATGAAGATCCTAACCGACAAGTCGGAGGCGACATTCAAGAGCTGCGTTGCGGATATCAAGCAGAGCTTGATAGGCCGGCGAGTTGTACCATGCCAACGCTGTGTCCTTGTCCGAAAAACGGACGATCATGCCGTTGTGATACGCATCGTCTCCAAAGATCAATTCCCACGGTCCGAATGCGAGGACTTCGCCTCCGAATTGCTTAATTGACGCGATGGCCGGCGGGCCGTAGCTTCCAAGAGCCTCCTTGTCGCGAACGGTGGCTTCAACAACGATATATGCGCTCATATTCACCGCCCCTGAATGCTGGAAGAGAGCTCTCTACAGCCTCAGCTCCGGTAGTCCGGGGAGACCGAGAGGACCGAGAGGACCGAGAAGACGACTTTCTCCGAATTGGGCAGGTCCTTGACGCCACCGGCAGGAGGGCCTGGCCCACAGCGAACGCGTTCGGAGACTCACCCAGCAGCTTGATCTGGTCGTCTTCGATCACGAGACGGCCAGCAAACAGGTGATGGACAGTGCGCCCAGTCGCCTTCGCCGTCGGATGGGCCGCGTATTCGGTAAACACCCGTTTCGGGGTGTCGATCAGGACGTGGGTGTCCTCGGGCGGGAACCCGAAGTCCAGATAGAACCCGGCGAGAGAGGCTTTGAGGTCGGCCTCGACCGCCCAGTAGCGATATACCTCATAGCACGGCAGATCCTGGTTCAAGGGGTGCGTACGGATACCCCCGACCGTTGTTCCGAACGCCGGAGTAACAGCATTCGCGACCGCACCCTTTTCTTTGTCGATGTCAATCATGCCAGCGCCAACAGCTCAGAGAGCTGCGCCAGTTGTCAGGCCCCGGATGACCCGCGCTAGCATGAGGTCCGTCGCGCTGCCCGCCGTTGCGAACAACAGCATCGTCGCAGCTTGAACGCCCGTGCTGACGAGTAGCACTGGGCGCCGGCCCAGGTGATCCGAAAACCTTCCGGCAAACAGAAGCCTCAACAGCATGGCCAAGGTATAGACGCCGGAAATGAGGGTCACCATGATGGGTGAAAGTCTCCACTGCGCCTGATACAAGGCGCAGAGCGGTGTCAGTGCACTCGATCCGGCCACGAACGACACTGTGATCGAGCCTAGCAAGTAAAAGGCTGCGGTGGGCGACATGCGGCCCCTGAAGTTGGCAATGTGCATTCTGACTGAGCATGGAGCGGGACGTGAACTGTAGACTTTTAATTGCAGCCGCAATGATTGACTTCTTGGTATAGTGGCGATCACAATCTTTATTGTCAAACTGGTCCCCTCTGAAGAGACAGTCCATTGAAAGTCACTAAGGAAAAAGCTGCCGAGAATCGGGCGGCACTATTGCTGGCCGCTGCGCGCCTTTTCCGCGAGCGCGGGATCGACGGTGTCGGCGTAGCTGAGATCAGCAAGAAGGCCGGGCTATCGCACGGAGCGCTCTATGCCCAATTTCGGTCCAAGGAGGCCCTGGCGGCCGAAGCGTTCGCCTTCGCTTTCAAACGTGGGTTCGAGCGGATGGCAGCGACGAACGACGGCCATCCCGTTACCCTGACAGACTACCTTGATTACTACCTGTCCTTCGATCAACGCGACCATCTCGAAAGGAGCTGTCCAACTTCAGCCTCCGCCGGCGAGATCGCGCGTCAAGACAGGGTCGTCTCCGAGCGCTTCACCGATGGGTTTGGACAACTCGTTGCGTTGATCGAAGCTGGGCTCAAAACCTCACCGATCGAGGCGGAATGCCGCCAGCGCGCACTGGCGATGATGGCCGCGATGATGGGCGGCGTCGCCGCATCACGCGCCGTTGCTAAGGCGAATCCGAAGTTGTCTGATGAGATCCTGCTCGCTGTACGCCAGGTTGTTGGCGAGATCGGCGGCGAGGACTTCCAGCTCCGAGGAGCGCGCGTGAAAGCGCGGATGGCGAAGTCGAAGAAGTCGTGATGCGCCTCAGTTGCGTACTTCAATTCTACCTAGCTAGGAACTTCAATGTCAGAGGCCACAAATCCCGCGGATTCCGGGTACCATGACCCGTCGACCAACGGCGTCGCCAAGATTACAGACGTAGCTTCGCTGAACCCTACTCTGGAAGCACTGGCAGTGGTGACTCCGAGGCGTCCGCAAAAGGGCGTGCCGTTTGCCCTCCCTCCGGGGGGAAAGCGCTTTTCCGTCTGGACAGAGCTCGGGAGGCTTGCGGCCTATCACGCCGGGCAAGGTGGTCCGACAATCTGCCTGGTCCATGGGTGGGAGGGATCTAGCGCCGACTTCAATGCCTTCGTTCCCGTCCTGCTCAATCGCGGCTTTTCGATAGTTGCAGTCGATTTCTCAGCCCACGGCGAATCCGAAGGTCGAATTGCAACCATCCCGGAGTGCGCTAGGGCCCTTCTCGCTCTGCAGTCAGGAATTGGTCGGTTTGATGCTGTCATCGCTCATTCGATGGGCTGCGGATTTGTCACCGAAGCCCTGACCCGCGGTCTCGCCGTCGATCAGGTCGTACTGATCGCCTCTCCCCGTCGATTTCTCGACCACATCATGAAGGACCCTAAGCGTCAGCACTGGAGTAGCGACGATCTCAACTCCGTCCTGGCTGCTTTGAATAGGCTTGGAGTCGATACGCCTGTTTACGATCTCCCGAAGCAGGTTGCCGGATTCAAGCAATCTGCATTAATTATGCACTCCGACAATGATCAGGTCTGCCCGATGCGCTTTGGCCAGGAGATATCCCGCGCATGGATCGGCAGCATCTTTGCCGAAATGCCTGGATTAGGGCATAGGCGCATTTTGGGCGATCTAGCAGCCGTGCGGTTGGCTATTGACTTCATTGCACCGCAATCTTCTTGCGGGGACGATTAGGACTGCCAAGCATCTGGGGAAGTGTCGTAACGGGCATCGGCAATTGCATACCCATGCCGCTAATCGATGCTTGTAATAGGGCCGAACGTCTGCTTTCGGATGCTAGCTTGCATGGTGCAAATGTCCGCTGGCACCAAGGTGCCGATAGTGAACTTTCCAAAGTCGGCGCCGACCAGCCTGGAACTGTAACTGATTGGTGGCTGCATTAAAGCAGCGAAATCTACGTTGCGCGGTAACACTGCTTACGGCGGCCAGGTTTGTTAGAAGAAATGACTTTTGGGTCGATGCACCTTGCATGCTGTACGAAGTCCTAGCTAGCTCTTCGTTCGCCTCAAGCTTTTATTGCATTGGCCGCGGACTTGAGAATTTCCTGCGACAACTTTTCGTCATTAACAGCGCGCGCCAGCGATAAGGCCCCGACCATGGCGCTAAGGGTCAGCACAGCTTGCTGTCGGCCGGCTTCAGGCGCGCCCTGTTTCATCGAGGCCTCGATGACGTCCAGGTAGTGACGTACCTGCTCGGTGTAAGCCGTGCGGGTGCGTTTGTTGCCGCGCGCCACGTCGGCGGCGAGGGCCGTGACGGCACAGCCTTCACCACGGTCATCGCGGTGGGATACCGCCAGATAGGCATCGACAAGGGAATTAAGCGCCGACTTGCGGCCGCCGTTGGTCAAGGCGGCGGCACGCTGGCCGCCCTGTTCCAGCGCGCACTCCACCGCCTCCGCGACGAGCTCGTCACGTGAATCGAAGTGGCGGTAGAAGCCACCATGGGTGAGCCCGGCCTCCTGCATCAAGTCGGCGACGCTCAGGCCGTCTATGCCGTTTTCGCGAAAGCGCTGCGCGGCGATCCTGACGATGCGCTGGTGATTGTCCGACTTTCCCGCCTGTGAGTGGCCCACGATCTGTAATCTCCGGTGTGCTTGACAATCTGGATTATAAGCATCATCGTCTCTTTCAGGATGATAGTCATAATCAACGTTCGCACTCCGCAAGGGGAGCGCGAAACGATACTCCAGCGTTCTGACCTATTCCCAATTGACTCCATCGAGGCCGCCATGGGCGATAAGCCGAATCAGTTCAACATCACGAAAATGACGCCGGCCTATTGGCGCATCACTTTCGACAACCCGCCGCTCAACCTGGTCAACCCGGAAACCATCCTTGAATTGCAGGCCATCGTCGGCCGCGTCGAAGCGGATGCGGAACTGCGCGTAGTAGTGTTCGACAGCGCCAATGCGGATTTCTTCATGGCCCGTTACGACCTCTCCCGCGCGGCGGAGACGCCGGTGCAGCCGGGCCCCACCGGCCTGCCCGCCTGGATCGATCTAACCACGCGGCTGACGCTGGCTCCGGTGATCAGCATCGCGGCGGTGCGCGGCCGCGTCCGTGGCGGCGGCAGCGAGCTGGCGCTGGCCTGCGATCTGCGTTTCGCCAGCATGGAGAAAGCCCTGTTCGGCCAGCCGGAGGTGCCGGCCGGGGTGCTGCCGGGCGGCGGCGCCATTGAACGCCTGCCCCTGCTCACCGGCCGCGCCCGCGCGCTGGAGATCATCATCGGCGGCGAAGATTTCGACGCCGCCACCGCGGAGCGTTATGGATGGATCAATCGCGCTCTGCCGGATGCGGAGCTGGACAGCTTCGTCGATGCCTTCGCTCGCCGCGTGGCTTCCTTCGATGGAAAAGCCATCGCCGAGGCCAAGCGGCTGGTCAATCGCCGCAGCCTGCCGGCGGCGGCGGATCTCTTGGAAACACAGACCGTATTTCTGGAAGCGACGCGCTGGCCCGCTGTGCGCGCCCGCGGTCTGAAGGCGCGCGAGCGTGCCGCCTCGGTCGGCGCCGATTTCGAACTACGCCTGGGGCATCACCTCGGCACATTGTGAATTCCTTTCGCCCCATCCATTGCAAACACGGAGAACCCAACCATGAGCGATGCAGCGTCAGCCGCGGCGAACAAGGCCCTGGTCAGTGAAGTGATGACGGCGGTTTTCATCCGGCGGGATGCTAGCGTGGTCGAACGGCATTTCTCCAGTACATACTTGCAGCACAATCCGAGTATCCCGAACGGGCGCGAGGCCATCCCGTTGCTGATCGCAGCGCTGGCGCCGGCATTCAAGTACGAACCGGGGATGATCGTGGCCGAGGGCGACCTGGTCATGATTCACGGCCGTTACACCGGCTGGGGGCCGAAGCCGATGGTGGCGGTGGACATATTCCGCGTCGCCGGCGGCAAGCTGGCCGAACACTGGGACGTGATGCAGGAAGAAGTACCGGCCGCGCAGACCGCCAGCGGCAATGGCATGTTCTAGTCTTAGAATTCGTCAAGGAATATTGAAGGCCGCGAGGAAGCAGCATGGGTATGCCAACGGCGGTGGTTGTCGGCGTAGGCGCCGAGCGAGGCGTGGGCGGTGCGGTGTCGAGGCGCTTCGCCGCGGAGGGCTACCACGTTCTGGTGGCGGGCCATACCGCGGCAAAAATCGAAAATGTGGTGCACGGCATCCGGGCGGCGGGCGGCAGCGCCCAGGCGGTGATGACAGATACGACGTCGGAAAGCGACATCGCGCAGCTGTTCGATCTGGCGATGGACCCAGGTGCGGGGCGCGAGCCAGCCGACTTGGTGGTGTTCAACGCTGGCAACAACCAAGTCATCGACTTCCGAACGCTGACTGCGCAGCAGTTTGAGATGTTCTGGCGTGTCGGCTGCTTCGGCGGCTTCCTGGTTGGCCGCGAGGCGGCGCGGCGCCTGGCGCCGCTCGGGCGGGGGACGATCCTCTTCACCGGTGCATCGGGCAGCTTGCGCGGCAAGCCGGGATTCGCCCACTTCGCCGCCGCAAAGGCGGGCTTGCGCATGATCGCGCAAAGCATGGCGCGCGAGTTCGGTCCGCTCGGCCTCCATGTGGCGCATGTGGTCATCGACGGCGGCATCAATGGTGACCGTCTGCGCAGGCAGTTTCCCAAGCTGGTCGAGCAACGCGGCGAAGACGGCCTGCTGGGAGTGGACGGCATCGCCGACACCTACTGGCATCTCCACCGACAGCCGAGGAATGCCTGGGCACAGGAGATCGACCTGCGGCCATTCAAGGAATCGTTTTAGTCCGGCGGCGGCATTGATGCATTTGTCGCGCGACGTTCAGGCGCTCCGGATTCACTGAGAGGCGATCACATGGCTCTGCTCCGGATCTTTTCATACCTGTCCAATCCCCGCATTGCCAAAGCCACCATCGTAGCGCGACTGTGCGGTGTGCCTATCGAGGTCCGTGGCGCTGCACCCGCCGAGTTGCAGGACTGGCTTTGGGACTACGAGGCGCATCCGCTTTCCGCAGAAGACCGCGAGGGATTGCGGCACTTGTTGCGTAGCGCCAAGACCGGCTTCAGCGCCGGCCTGTACAAGACAGAGGCCTTCCTCGATGCGCATCCGTTCGGCACCGTGCCGGCAGCGTTCGGCCCGCACGGGCGCGTCGGCATCTTCGAGTCCAACAGCATCATGCGCGCGGTGGCCCGCCTGGGCGCGGAGCGTCTGCAGCTTTACGGCGACGACCTGTATACGGCATCGCGCATCGACAGCTTCCTCGATGCCGGCCTGGTGTTCGGCCGCGATACGCAAATCTACATCCTGAAACTGCGTGACGGCGACATCAGCGCCGAGCTCCATGTCGGCGCAAGGCGGGCATTTGCGGCTTACCTGTCTGGAATTGAGCGCGCTCTGCAGTCCGGCGGCGGATTCATCGTCGGCGTGACGTTGAGTCTAGCCGACATCTGCTTCGTAGCTGAGTTGACGATGTTCTACAACGAGTACGCGCACCACGCGTTGCTGCAACAGAATGGGCTGACGCCGATCCTGGCTGATTCGGCCGTTAATGAATACCCCCTCGGCTTCGCTCATTTCAGCCGGCTGATTGCACATGAAGCGATCGCGCCGGACTTGAAACCTTATCTCGACGCTCTTATCTGTTGAGAGTTTACGAAACTCTTTAGAAATCCCTTAGTTGAGCGACCGTTCATTACTAAGTGGTCCGCTATAGTGGCGCGTACGGTGCGGAATTTTCCAAATACGTCATCTTGCGTCCACGAAGCAAAAGATTTGACTGTCGGAGCGAGCCTCTAACTTGAACCTCTCGAAACACTCCACTGAAGTGCTGGTCACGACCGTCCTGGCGTCGAGCCTGGCGTTCATCGATAGCTCGGTGGTCAATGTCGGCCTGCGCTCGATCGGCGACAATCTGCGCAGCGGCGCAGCGGGCCTGGACTGGGTAATCAACGCCTACCTCCTCCCGCTGAGCGCCCTTCTTCTGACCGGCGGTGCGCTCGGAGACCGGCTCGGACGAAAAGTGATGCTTGTTGCCGGAATATTGGTTTTCGCCGTGACTTCGGTCGTTTGTGCCATGGCTCCGAACCTGGGTTGGCTGCTGGCCGGGAGGGCCGGACAGGGCCTCGGAGCTGCCATTCTGATGCCCAACAGCCTGGCAGTGCTTAGCGATACTTTCCAGGGTGAGGCACGCGGCAGGGCGGTGGGTTTCTGGGCCGCTGCAGGTGCCGGCGCTTCCGCAATCGGCCCGTTGCTCGGCGGCTTTCTGATTGATCGGTTTGGCTGGAGATCCATTTTTGTCATCAATCTCCCACTGGCAGCAGCGGCGATCGTCGGGGCCCTGATATTCGTCCCCGCAACTCGACATAAAAGTGCGGCGGCACTGGATGTCGGCGGGGCCTTGATCATCACAATCAGTCTCTTTTGTCTGACCTGGGGCATCATTCTCGCCGGCGAACCCGCAAGCCGAGGGTTCGCATCATTCTTCACAATAGGCATCGGTTTGATGGCTTTAGCCGGATTCTGGTTGCTGGAGCGCTGGCTTGGCAGTCGGGCCATGATGCCGCTCGCCCTGTTCTCGTCCCATGAATTTATCGGATTG
>FSWN01000138.1_pt1 | contig 9074 bp, 10 predicted proteins | sample 1638021 | NCBI WGS metagenome assembly FSWN01 (sample SAMEA3914789, study PRJEB12502) | metagenome | biome: forest; material: soil | place: Canada | collected 2011-07-03 | depth 0.3 m | reverse complement strand
CTTCAGGTCCTTGAGCCGTTCGATCAGCTCATCTTCGAGTTTGTGTTCTGTAGATGACATTATGATCCCGCGAATTCTATTTTGCGTCGCCGTTGCAGGTTCCCGCCCCTTTTCTGCTGGCCCATTGTCGCCGTTGGAAGAAAAGTCTGCTTAACGGCGGGCACAAGCCCTTGGTGAACGTCAGCTTTGGGCTAGCAGGATCATATCGCCATATTGAGGCCAGGTCAGCTTCGGGCCTTCCCTTGCTGTACGCAAAAATCGGGACCAGCCTTCTGAATTTCTTCCAATATCTCCGCGACCGTGGCCGTGTTCAGGTGAACTCGGCGCCCAATTTTGATCCGCGCGCGGCGAAATGGGCGGCACCAAGGCAAGTTGTTGGCGAATCCATTGGATATGCGCCTTGAGGTACTCCCGAGCAACTCCGCTAGGTCGCTGAAGCTCATCAGCGCGCCATATTTTTCCAACAGTGCGGCTTCAAGCTTGGTCTTTGGCCATGCGGATGCGATCAGTGGTGCTGTAGCCATGCCGCATGATTCCGAGCTGGGAGTCACTACGCGCCGAATCCATGCTGAGTCTTATGCAGGATGCTCTGAATTTCCTCGACCTCCTCAGGTGTCAGCATGTTCCCCGGCCCACCTTCACCCGAGCTCCGGAGTCGCGATACCATCCACAGATCCGTCATGTAGGCAGAACGGAAAACCTCATCAGCAAGAGTGAAGATGCCACCAGGGTTGCGCAGACGCTCCGCCGCTACTATTGAGGTGGCGAAGACCCGCCAGATAAGCTCCGAATAAGCCTTTACGCTTAGCAGGACGCACGCGGGCCTCCCGGCTTCGGTGATCACGCACTGGCCGTTTTGCTTCGCCCAATACAGCAACTGGTCAAAGCGCCGGCCGGCATGCTGGGCAGAGATCTGCCGAGCGGGCAAACCCCGTCGGTCCCAGATAACGAGGTGCCGGCGACGGCGAACCTTTTTCCCGAGCGCGAAGGTCATGCTTTCACCTTCATGATACCCCGGCATGGTCTTTTGCGGTCACGGGCGGGGACTGGTGATGGCAGGGAACCTGCCGGGGGCCAAATGTCAACGAGGCGTCCCTCTCGCAAGGCCATGCCCAGCGGCCACCGCTTACCGGCGGCGTAGTAGCTGTCGACGTCGCACAGGGGGATGCCGTGGCCTTGCTGGAGCAGCTCCAGCAGCTCGCAGATGACCTTGCGCCCCTCGGGGAAGTCGGCCATGCCGGTCAGGTACTGTCCCGAGAACTGGGTGCCGCGGATCTTGCCGCCGAGGAATTTCTGTACCGCCCTGGGCCCTGCGGTTTGTTCCAGCCAGTACAGGCCGGCCGCAGCCTTGCGCCCGGTAATGGGCGTCCATGGCAAGGGTTGGCTATCCTTTGAATCCATGAGCGCGATCGGTGCTAAGCGAGCGGCAGGCAACTACAGGGCCTTGCGGCGGCGGTAGTTGTTAGCGTGCTCGGACAGGAACGCCGTCATCGCATCCCGGAACTGGAGCACGTCGGCCGGTAGCTGTAGAGAAAGCTCCTGTGCGATGGCGACAGCGTACTTGATCTGCTTCTCAGTCGGGGGGATGACCTTGAATTCAAGGACGGCCGTGATGGCATCCGCGAGGCGATTCGATAGCTCGCGACAGCGAGTCTGATATTCCTGGTCCGACGAACTGGCCCGCCCCAGGGTCTCAACTAGGAGATCCTCTACATGGGCATCAAGACTCAGCGGTAACGTCAGTTCATGGTCGCCGTAGACAAGCTGGAAGGACACGTTCGATCTCTTGCATTCCTGTTCATCGAGAGCGACCGCATGCCTAGGTGCCTTGCCGCGTCGTCGGACTGTCCGCTGGACCGTCGGCAAAGCCGTCGTAGTCTAGGTGCGCCGGCACTCGTGATTATTCACCATGCCCGCCAATGCGTCCAGCCAAGAAAGCCGACCTTCCCCGGAGCGCGATTGCTGACGAACACTATAGATTGTAGTCCTTTAGGACTCGCGCTGAATAGATAAGACCTCCTAACCGGAGGCCAAGATGAAGCTGAACAAGGCGTTTGGGGAAGCGCTACGAGCCGTGCGCCTAGCCCGCGGATTGACCCAAGAAGACTTTGGGCTAGTGTCTTCCCGCACTTACCTCAGCACTTTGGAGCGTGGCCTCAAGAGCGTCACACTCGAAAAAGAAGCCCAGCTGGCAAAAGTGCTTTCGGTTCATCCGCTTACGGTTATTACTTTGGCCTATGCGCAGCAAGGGCGGACAACAGCCGATGATCTGCTCGAGCGAATCAAATCCGAACTTGTTGAGCTCGGGCTTTAAACACTACATAGGCTCCAGATCCGCGCTCTACATCAGCCCAGCTCGCGCGTCGCCGCGGCCGAGGCGCTTAATGTAGCGGTGCATCTCCAAGAATGACCCGGCTGCCGTGACCGGTACCTTGCGCAAGCGCCGCCGCCTGAGGTGCAGCGCGATGGCACCCTCCGACCAACCGGCTTGCAATGCGATCTGAGTGAAGCAGTCGCGCAAGAACCTGGGCGTGAGTGTGGCCCCGAGCTCGGGGCCAGCCAGGCGATTCAGGCCGTGTGCGATGGACCACGCCGACAACTCACCGTCGGAGTCGAGCGTGGTGAAAAGATGCCGGCGCCCGCTGGGCTTACGCTTTCCCGCCAGCGTGCACGCGAGTTCGTAGACCGACTGGGGGACCTCGATCCAGCGGTCCTCCCCCATCGAGTCCTTTAGCCGAACGCTGACCTCGTCGCCTCTCCGGATATCCTGGAAGCGGAGCAGAGCCATTTCCGAGCGCGACGCTCCTGCCCAGAAAGCCAGATGTGCCGCGAGTTGCGCACGTTGCTCGGCAGGATCATCGGCAGGGCCGGCGTCCACGATCTGTAGCACCTTGCGTAGCTGATCGTCAGGAATAGGCCGGGCCTCGGATATCAGCGTCGGCCCGGAAACCGCTACGGCGAGTGTTGCATCGACTTGCTCCTCAGATGCTAACCATCGCAGGAAGCCGCCAACGATCCTGCGCGCCTGTGCCAGCGATGAAGCCTTGAGTCGCTGCTCGGACCGGCCACGGCCGCGCGGCTGCAGCTCCAGCCACTCCAGGAAGGCCATGAAGTCGTTTCGGTCTGGAGTGGCTCTTTTGTCGCGCTCGGCGAGCCACCAGGCTACGAAGCGCTCAACCTCTCTGCGATAGCTGGTCTCGGCATGCTTGGACAGATGCCGAGCCTGCAACCAACTCTCGATGAGCGCTCCCCACTGTAGGGGCTTTTTCGGCGAGTTGCGTTTATCCATAATTATGTACATAATTGTTTATGCGCTACCGTCGTGTCAAATCAGAAGCCGACGCACGCGGCCAAGTATTCACGCCCGCAGAGACGGCGAGGTTGATGGCCAGACATCTGCCGCGAGATGCGAAGACGGTGCTGGACCTGGGCGCCGGCGACGGTGCGCTGACGCAAGCGACGCTGCAGCGCTGCCCCGATGCGCGTGTCGTCGCGGTCGAAATCCAGCACGAACTGGTGCGCAAATTGCGGCGCGCCTATCCGGCGCTCGAAGTCCATCGCACAGATGTCGTCGACGACAAGTCTCTGCGCAAAACGCTCGGACGGAGGCGGTTTTGCGGCGCGATCTCCAACCCGCCCTTCGGATTCTCTCCAGTCGAATCCGCGCGCGCTGCTTTGATGAGCGAGACGCACGGGGCCTCCCTGTTCACCGGGGAGTGGGTCCGCAATGAGCTACTTTTTCTGGCGGCCGGCTGGGAACGACTGAAAGCCGGCGGCCAGCTGGTCATGCTTCTGCCCGCGCCACTGGTCACCGGTCCGGCGCACGAGCCATTCCGCCGCTGGCTTTGTGCCAACAGCCGCACGCTCCAGGTGAGCGAGCTGCCTGAGGGAGTCTTCCCCTCGGTTGAGGTGACCTGCTACATCGTCGCTGCCGAGAAGCGCGGCAAGATGCCGGCGGCCCGGTCGGTGACCTTGCACCAGGCCGATCTGCAGGGTTGCAAGATCGCCTCCATGACCGTCCCCGCGGGCAAAGCGGTGTCGCGAATGGACTACGCCTTTCATCAATCGATCAGCGAATTCCACAATCGCTATGACAGCGGCGGCCCGCCCCTGGGGCGGTTCGTGACCGAACTGGTCCGCGGAACCTACACGCGCAAGGAGTTCGAGGTCCTGGGGCGGCCCTGCATCCATACTAGCGACTTCTCGGACCGCACCGCCCGGCTACGGCTGGGCAGCGGTGACCGTGATGGCGCGTTGATTGCCGGCCCCGGAGACATCTTGGTGCCCCGAGTGGGTACGCGCTGCCTGCTGCGCCAGGCCATCGTGCATTCCGGCAACCGGGCCTTCACCGAGGCGGTTTACCGAATCCGGGTGCCAGCCAGCCACCGCCAGCTTGTCCTGCGGACGTTGGAGAGCGATCTCGGCCGTTCGTGGCGCGAGCTGCATGCACAGGGCTCATGCGCGAAGCACCTAACGGTGCCGGTACTGCTGTCGATGCCCCTCAGTTCCTAGTCGAACGCGGTCAAGCGGCCGTGGCATAGCGGCGCGCGAGCTCCTGGTATAAGGCGGCGGCCAGTTGTTCCGGCTCCGCGCGCAAGGCGACCACTGCCTCCGAGAGGTGCTCGTTGTCTTCGCGGCCAGCCCAGATCTTCCGGTAGGTGCCCGCCTTGTAGCCGTGGTCCTGGCGGAAGTGGTTGAGGACGTTCTTGGCAACATAGCTGCGGAACAGCGCCTCGAAGCCAAGGCCGCAGTCGTCCATGATCCGGCGGAACAGCGGTACGCTGAATTGTCGAAACGCCGCCAGGCCGGCCATACGCTCCAGGCGCTCGATCAGGCTCGCCGGCGCCGGCAGATTGCCGACAGGCGCGGCGGAATCGATCCCATCCCAGGCGGCTTCCACCTCGTCCGCGGCCTTGGGAATGTCGCCGCCGCTTTCGAGCAGGAACTGCGACAGGGCGAAATGCCAGATGTCGATGAGCTCGATACGCAACTGCTCGATGTTCATCACCTGCTTGGACCACCACTTCCAGCCATGATGGTCCATCGCCTCGGTAGTCTCGACCAGCACCGCCCGCAGATAAGGGTATCGGGCTTGCAGCCAGGCTGGATCAATCTTCGAATTGACGTCGGCTTGCAGCCGAAGCATTTCCAGTAGTTCGCGCCGCATGTTCGCGCTCCCGCACAAGAATATCCGCCTCCGGCGCGCGGCTGTTCGGTGCGCACGGGGGTCCGGCCGCTACTCGTTCCCTGGCATGGTAGTCGCCGGGGAATGGAAGCTCAAATCACCGTCACCATAGACGGCGCAGCAGAGGCCGGCTGCGCCGGCGGCTGGCGCAAATGGACCCGCCAGAGGTGCCATTTGCGCACCCTCTTGGAGCGGTTGCTGTTCCGCTTCGGGTGGTCGTAGTACAGCGCGGTCGTGGCGTCCTGGCCACGGGTTTCGAGCAGGAACAAGGCGGCGCCGATGGTGTGCGGCTTGGTGCCCAGTGGGGATACGAAGAACACCTGCTCCCCATCGCCCTTCATATGCCACAGATCCCACAGCAACAAGTAAGCCTCGCGGGCGCTGTTCGCACAGCAATAACGAATGTCGCCCGCAGTGAACCCCTTGGTTTGCAGCGTCTCGGTGTGGCTGGCGAAGACGTTGTTCTCCCAGCCCGGGGTGAAAGCCGGGACGCCAATGACCGCGGTCCGCGTGTAGATCTTGGGATCCGGGTTGTCGCGCTGCTCGAAGGCATGCTCGACGCGCCACGGCTCGAATCCGAGGAAGAACACATGGTGCGCGCGCGTGGATTCCTGGTATTCGTGGGAGAAGCCCGTCAGCCCCTTGAACTGGTGGTTGCTGGTCAGGGAAAAGTCGCGATGCGGCAGCAAACCGCTCTCTGAGAACACAGGCCCCTGATGCGCGTACGATTCCGGCTCGACGTAGACGATATCGACATAATTCAAGCCCTCCTCGTCCGCCGCCTGGAGCACCCGGATGATCTCGGCCATGCCCAGGGTCGTGGCCTCGATACGGATGTTGCGGACACCTTTGATCATGTCCTGAAGCAGGCGCTTGCCATTCACTTTTCCGCCGACCAATAGCTGGCTCGAACCCGGCACGTACTCCAGCTTCACCACGGTGCCGGCCGATGACGCCAACAATGCCGTCACCGCCGCCCCCCGATCATCGACGATGTCGGTGCCCTGGAAGAGCAGTTCGCACGCGGGCAGTTGCGCCTGGGTGATGTCGGCGTATTCCTGCGATTCGAAGCGAAGCTTGGGTTCGCGCATGGTAGCGACTCAGGGACCCAGGTCCAGCTCAAGCGACAGATTGGCGTTCAAGGCCCCGACCTTGGTGCGCACCATCTTGTCCTTATCCTCGAGCTTGCCCGCGAACATGATCATCAGTTCCTGCTCGGTCAACGGTATCGCGCGCCGCTTACGGAACGAGATCTGGAAATGGCCGGCGAAAATCGGATTCAGGATGTAATCTCGGGTCGGCACCCCCGGGTTCTTTTCCTTTGTCTCGGGCTCGTCGAACAGCACAGACCATTTGATGGCCTCGGCGAGGAACCGGGCCAGTGCCTCACTGAACTCCGCGCCCCGGCTCACACTGAAATGATTGATCTCAGGCTCGCTCTGCTCCACGGCACGCTGCTTCTGCCGGAAAATGGCGCCGAGTGTGAGGACCATGCCGTAGAGCTGGTTGCCGGCAGTGCCGGCGCCACGCACCTCATTGAGGAAAGCATACGCGGCCTGGCGCACCACTTCGGCCTGGGCCTCCACGTCCACCTGGGGCAGGTCTTTAATGGTTTTGCGGTCGATGGTCTCGAAGGCACGCCGCGTCAGCTCCAGGAAGTGGCGCAGGTTGCCTTTGGAGATCAGCACGAATGAGTCGAAGCCTGCGTAAAGCGGACACGGTACCCGAGCGACGGCGTAGATCTGCAGTAGCGCACCGAACAGATTGTTCTGAGTCCAGTCGCTGGACTTGCGCCCAAACTTGGTGAGCTCACCCAGTTTCAGCTTCTCCATTTCCTCCAGGATGGCTTCGGGCGTTTCGCGTCGGCGGTTGAGCAAGCAACCGCTCACCACGGATGCCTCGGGCATATCGTCGCGGATGAAGTCTTCGACTGTCAGCGAGGTGGAGAACTTCTTCAGCCCATCTGCAATGTTCTCGGCCAGCCTGGTCCGCAGCTTCTTATTCGTCAGAACCTGCACCGCAACCTCACGCTCAGTCATCTTCGGCAGCAGACGTTCGGCACAGTTCAGCACCTGCTTGCGGTACTGCGCATCCTCGCAGCGTATCCGTAGCGATTCGTCGTCGGTGCGGCGCAGCAGCGCCGGATCGATCGGCACATGAGCGCCAAGGGCGGCGATGCCTTCGACCAGCTTGAACAGCATGACCTCGGCCGCAAATAGCTCGAAGCCTTTTTCTTGCTCGTGCTCCAGATCGATCAGGATGAAATCGTGGATCTGCTGCAGCGACTCGTTGGTCAGGGTGCGCCGAGTGAGGAAGCCGTTGTGTTTCATTGCAATGTTGAACAACAGCGCCCCCCGCCCATGCTTGAGCAGGCCATTGATGTACTGCTGCTGGTACTCCAGTAGGTTCTCGTATTCGTCGATGAACACCGCGAATCGGACGTCGGCCAGGTAAGGCAGCTGCACCTGCAGCAGACGGATCACCTGCGTGAGGAAGATCTCGGGGGTCAGGAAATCGGGCGTATTGTCAGGCTTCGGATTGTTGAGCCACATGGCCAAGCGGGTCTTGAGGCGCTCGAGCGACTTCTTAAAGTCAGCTAGCGTCCGGCCGAAGCTGATGCCAAACATCTCCTCCAATTCGCTGAAATCCAGTGACTCGAGCCTCCCGAACTTATCGCGCCGCTCGTCCGTGCAGTTGATGGATTCCAGGCTCTCGGCCAGCTCCATGGCGATGTTGTAGGAGAGCGAGTGCTTGAATGCGTTCAGGTACACCTTGTCCGGGTGCTCGTCGCCCTGCAGGCCGGCCAGGAAGTTGGTGTCAGCGCGATAGTACAGGCCGACGTAACTCACCTCCCGTATCGACGCTTCCGGCTGCTTGGGCGAGAACATCGTCGGGTGGCAGAAATAGTTCAGCAATGTGGTCTTGCCGCAGCCGCGACCACCCTCGATCACCAGGGCTTTCGTCTGCGTGCGGATCGGCAGCCTGCCGAAGAACGGCGGCACTACGAAATCGGCGAATACGTCCCGCGAGAACTCCTCGGCGCGGTTCCTGCGAAACAGGTCTTGGACCTCGGTCATGGCTATCGATCCAGTAGGGGTTGCCAACCATCCGCGCGCGCCCACAACAGCGGCAGGCTGTTGTCGGGCGTTCCGTGCTCAAAGCCGAAACAAAGGCTAAGCCCGCCGAAGCCAAAGGGTGCGAATCCGAAATCGCCGGACGCCGTCAGTTTCCGGCGACTCAGGAACTCTTCGTAAAACGTTTTGGCGTCCTGCCCCAGGATTGTGCCATTGCTGACCAGCTTCCAGTAATCGTCATTGAAGAAGCCATGATCCGGGCCAAGCCGCTCGGCGCAGACCACCCGCAGGTGCGGCTGTTTGGTGGCCAGGTAGGCGATGCCCGTCTCATGGGCGACCACTGGGGCGTAGATCCAGTGAACGTTTGGGTCCAGTGAACCGAATTCGGCCGCCAGGAAGTCGTTCACTTGGGTGCCCGTCCCGAGGAAATCGTCGACCAGGATCACAGTATTGACCTTGCCTGCCTTGATCTCGGCGTTGGCCTTCCAGGGCCAGTGCATGAGGTCGGTGCTCGCGTTCAGCGCCTTCTTGAGCCGGCGCAGGATGAATGGACCGCTCTTGGTCGGCGGGGCCTCGCGGTCGATCGCCGGGCACAGGCAGACTTTGGAGCCGATGCCGTCGGCCAGCAACAGCTCAACTGCGCCGTCATGGGCCGGCTGGAGCTTGGGCAATGCTTGGCGCAGCTGACCGCGAACCAGCGAGCGCAAGGAGGCAGTGAACTGGTCGCGGGACCGGTACATTAAGCAGTCCAGCACGCAAGCGGCAAAAAAGCGCTCCTCGTCGGTAACGAATTGGCTGAGCCAACCCGAGAAGCG
>FSWN01000080.1_pt1 | contig 9177 bp, 7 predicted proteins | sample 1638021 | NCBI WGS metagenome assembly FSWN01 (sample SAMEA3914789, study PRJEB12502) | metagenome | biome: forest; material: soil | place: Canada | collected 2011-07-03 | depth 0.3 m | reverse complement strand
CACCAACTACGCCCACACCAATGGGTCGAGTCTCAAGGTGAGCGAAATGCTGGCGTCCGGACACGGCGGTTTCTTTGACAACGCCCGGTACCCGGATCTCCACGCTCGTCAAGAATGACGGGGGGTCTAGGCCCCGTAGCAGCTACCGCTACCCTGGAGAGTGACGCCAAGCACATCCTGGGGCAGTTTTTCTACGGCATCCCCTGGGGTTGGTCCCGCCTGCACAAGCTTCTGAATGTGCAGGCTCAGACCATTGGTGATGACCAGCAACATCGCAATGCTCGAGCAATAGCCGGTGAAACCATTCGCTCGCATATCGAGCATGAGCGCGATGTCCTGTTCAAAGAAGCTGGTACCGCAATTCTTACCTACCTGACCCGCTACAGGGTCAAATCATCGACGGCCGACCCGTTCAAGCTGGCTTACTGGTTTGGCGTCGCACTCGCCAATCGGGTGGGTGAAAAGGATTCAATGGCCAAGCGCTGCGTGCTGCTGGTCATGCTGGAGTTGCTGGACAACTTCTGTGAAGCGCACTGTGGCAAACGCTTCCCGAAGGACATGCGCGAGAAGATGGACCTGTCGATTGCCGAGGGCAAGCACCTCGATGAGTATGGCGTCTATGGTCTTTACCATTCGTTCAAATCCGTCTCGAAGTCTCACTGCAACGGTGCTTGAATCGGAGAGCGCCGGCGTCCCTCCTGTAGGTGGACGCACGCTTGTACGAGGAGATGCGGCGGCAGGTCGTGGGCAATGGGTTAAATCCGGCGCAGGAGGCGCCGCGCCAATTCCTTCAGCCTCTTGATTGCCGCTGTGCCAGAGATAGATACCAGCGCAAAGGTGTGCGTCAATCGTTGAGCCGCACACGTGTCACGAAATCAGCGCTTATCGATCAGCCGAATTTATTAAGTCGTCGGACGTCGGGGCCGAGCGAAAGCGGAGCGCATCGTCGTGCTACTTTTTACAGAACCTTTGCATGGTTCAAGAATTAGGGCGACCAGATGCCCTTCAGGATGATCTGTTCCTGCTCCTGCCTAAAGATTCCAGTCGCCAGGATTTCAGCAATGGACTCTTCCAGCAACGGGGCGAGCCTGGCAATGCGACTGAGCTCAGTCTGTTCCCTCGCTCCTGGTTGCGCCTGATCGGTGACGACCCCAGCATAGTCCGCCGGCATCATGCGATAGGGCCGAAGGGGGCGCTCCAGCGTCCTGGCCAGATGTAGGTAAATCCGGAATCCCCCGAGATCCAGGTCCCCCCAGTGCAGTAGCGGAATTCCTGGCTTGCAGCGCCCCAGCACTGCGCGCGTGGTCTGTACCCACCCAGGCGCGGGAAACCCCGCGCAGTACAGGACCCCCCAACCCGCCGGCGCCCAGCACGCTGCCTTGACGTAGGTGGTCCAGTTCTCGACGATCAGGACCCCATCGGGAACGAGGGTTAGTCCGGCACCAGTAACGGTGTCCCGCGGCAACCCGATGTAGCCACCCAGCTCCATGGCCGACCGGCTCATCCCGTCGATCGCGATATGCCCGCCCAGCATGTAAGGCTGCGGGGTTTTCTCCAGCCCCAGATAAAGGGCGAGACTGAAATCCGGAAGGTCGTAGTAATCGCCCCAGATGCGGGACACCAATGCTTTGTGCTGCTCGACCTTCTTGGTGTTTTGATGGACGGCGGCGCTGAAGGTGCGCATGTCCTTGTCGGCGTGCTCGCCGGCGCGCAACGCGCCGATCGTCACAAAGATTTCCCGAATACGGGCCAGGTCCGTGGCTTCCAGCCCGTAGGGGGCCCGGTGTCTACCCCAGCCTTCCACCAGATCCGCCACCATGCCGATGGCATCGAGGTCCGGGCCTTCCGCTCCTGGCCGCGTCGAGGCCAGCAGGGCCGCGTCGCGGGCCTGCGCGACCACCTGGTCGATCGGCGCTTCTCCGAGATGTTCGAGGAGGGTCACGACATCCTTGACTCCCACCGTGTCCAGCTCGTGCCCCTCGGCATGCTTCATCCAGCGGATAGTGATACCGCCGCTGCGCTGTGCCACGCTGAAGGCGGCATGCACGGCATCTCGGAACTCCAGATCGCGGCTTTCCCGATAGGCGACCAGGCTGGACTCCGGCGCATTCACTGCTCGCTTCCTGCCCGAGGCCGCGGTGCGTTCCGCCCGTTGCGCCAGCTGCACCAGGATCTCGCGAGCCAGGCTCTGGCCCGCGATGCGCAACTCTTCGCTCATGGGTCGACGGCCGGCTCAGGCACCGGCAGCGGCTCCACCTGAACCGGCGGGATCAAGGAGCGTAACTCCTCGGGGAAATCGGCCCGCAACGTGTTCTTGCCCTTCTCGGTGAGCTGTACCCGCTCCACCACGGCAGTCCCGCCGTCCTTCACCATCTTCAGATGGGTGTCAGCGTACTGGCGCAGAGTCGGCGCTTTCTCGTCCGGGCAGGCGATCATCACCTGGATACCGACACCCAGTAGCACCCCCATGCTCGAATCGATGTTGTCGGCGTCCATGTTGTTGAAGGCCTCGTCGAACAAAGCCAGGGCCGCGCCACCGTGGTGCTGGCCATTGGGGCGCGTTTCGATCCGGTACGCGCCGGACACGGCGGTGGCAACCGCGATATAGAGCGGCGTGAACCGCTCGCCGCCACTGGCGGCCTTCAGGCGCTTTTGCACACTAACCGTGCCCGCGGTGGGAGAGTCGACCAGCATGTCGAAACTAAAGTAGCTGCGGTAGTCGGTGATCTTCAGGCGCTCGGCCGGCAAGTCGCCGGATTTTTCGAGGATCTCCATCACCTGGGCCTGCGCTTCGGTATATTTGCTGTCCGAAAACAGGTCCATGCGGTAGGAGGCGTCGTACACCTTGGCCGCGTCTTGGGCCTCGATCGACTCCAACCACTCGACGATCTTGGAATACTCCTTGATGGGGTTGGCGACAAAGCGGTATCGCTCGTTGTTGCTGAAGGTGTGGGTCTTGAGCAGGCTGTTGCGCTCATCGATCACAGCACGCATGCGCTTGCGGGCAGCGATCAAATGACCGGAGAAATCGCCGCGGATGGTCTTGGCCACGGTGGTTTGTGCCAACTTGGCCTGGGCTTCGTAGTGATGCAGCTCGCCAGCTTCGACGCGGTTTATCTCGCTCAAGGTCCACTGTTCGCGGGTCGCGTCGGTGGCATCCGGCGGCAATCCCTCGATCTTGTAGGTAACCCGGTGCTCACCGAGCAACTCGCGGGCCTCGGACAGTTTGTCGGTGGCCAGGCGTGCCATGTCGGCCTGTTTCTTGACAGCCTCCTGTGCCACCAGCTTGTTCTGGAAGTACTCCACCGCGAGATCCGAGTGGGTCTCTTCCCCGGGGGACATCTGGATGGTCGGCGCAGCCTGGCGGGCCTGCTCCAGGAAGCGCTGCTGCAACTCCTCGAGGACTCGGCTGGCCTGGCCGCGATCCAGCCCTGGAATTCCGGAAGCCAGCAAGCGCTGGTCCGTCGCCCTGTTGCAGCGATCGACCGCCGTCAACCGGGCCGCTTCGGCCTGGGTGTGCTCGGTGCGGGACTGCTCGGCGGTATGTTTTTGCGTGACCATACTCCGGCCGAGGGTCTCGATCTTTGTCTCGAGGGACTCGACCTCACCGCGCAGCCGCTTGGTTTCCGGGTTAGTCATCGCCTCGACCGCGGAGCGGAATCCGGACAATTCGTTGCGTGCGGTGACCGCTTGGCGCATGGATTGCCCGACCTGAAGGCGATCCTCCAGACGCAGGCTCAATCGATCCAGCTCCGTGTACAGCACCTCGGCTGTGACCATGGCCGAGATAGCTGCTGACTGTGCGGCGGTCGATTCGCGCAACTGCTCCCTGAGAACCGGTACCAGGACTTCGGTCGCGCCCTTGCCCAATGCCGGCGAGACCGGGTTGGGGAGGATGAAGTGGGCGCCGTCATAATACACACCATCCTTCGTGAGGGAACGCCCCTTTTCGCGCTGATCGTGCTCGTCCTCAGCCATCCGTACACCGCCGAGGGTGTGGTAAAGCCAGGCACGCGCCATCCGGTTGTCGGTGCGCAGGCGGGACGCCACTGAGTCGCCTACCGGTACGCGGGCGAGGAACTGATCCAACTTACGGGTATCGAACACGCGCACGCCATGAAGCCGGCCATGCACGCCAGGGGTGCGCAGCACCCGGTAGGCTTCCCCGACATCCGCGGGCTGCACGATCACTGAAAAGCGGGCGCCGCCCAGGTGCGCTTCGATGGCATCGCGCCACTCCGGATCCGCCACCTCGATCAGGCTGCAGACCGGGGTCGCCTCGATCCGCTTTGCGGCCAAGGCCTGCAGCAGCCGCCGCGCCTGAGACGGCAGGTCCAGACCGCCGCTGCTCAAGTTATCGAGTCGCTCCTGCAGCTCCTCGACATGGTCCCGGGCCTTGTTGCGCAGGTCCCGCTGCCGCTCGTGCTCGGACTTAATGTCCTTGATCCAGGCCTTGGTGTCCTGAAAGACGCGAAAAGAGGTTGCGGCCACCTCCGCTTCGGACGGCAGTCCACCGCCGATGTAGATATTGCCGAGCCCGGCCAGCCGCGCTGCGGCGGTCTTCAGGTCAGCCGGCGCCTTTTCCTTAGCCGTCACCCGATGCAGGTTGTCCCAGATCTGCATCGCGGCGGTGGCGGCGCTGTCCGCCACCTCGACGCGCTGCTCGGCGCCCTTGATCTGCGCCTCGACCGCGGTCAAGCGCGAGTCCTCCTGATGCGCGGCGAGCTGCTCGCGCAGGGTACCGCGCTGCTGCTGCAGCGACTGGATCTGGTTTTCGGTCCCGGTAACAGCAAGCTCCGCATCGTTCTTTTTGCGGTCGCAGGCGTCCACCCGGTCCTCCGCGAACATCGCGTCGATCTGTTCGTAGAGAACCGTCGCCTCGGCTGCCATCCACTGAAACTCATCCCGCTTGCGCTCACGTTCGTGCGCATCGCCATAGAGCTTGTCGATAGCCTTCAGGCTGGTGAGACGCCGGATGCATTCCTCGACCTTGTCGCGAATGGTGCGGTAGTCGTTCAAGGAGCGCCGCATGTTCTCGAGCAACATCGGATCCTCTTCGAGAATCTGGTGGCGAATGAAGCTGTCAATGTCGTTTTCGGTCCTGAAATGCAGAGCCCCGAGAAAGGCCTTGATCAGGCGCTGTGGATCGATCAGCCCACCAGGTCCGGAGAGCATTGCGGTAAACTCGCGCTGGTAGAGGGTAGTGTTGGCCAGCAGCTTGAGCTTGGGCTGGCGCGAGCGCATCTGCCGAAGCGCGCGTTCCTCCACGGCCGAGAGGCTGGCTTCCAGGGCTTTCTTGTCAAAGGCCCGCTTGTCGTCCGACAGGTGCTCCGGCAGCAAACGCGGCCCCACCATCGTATACCGGGCCTCGACTTCGGCCTTGGCCTGGGATTCGGTGGCGCTGACCAGGACCCCGGCGTTGTAGAAGGTCCCTTTTTCGTCCTCGAAGGTCAGCACCAGGTGGGTCAGTGCGGACTTGCGCGGGTCGAGTTCGGCGGCACGCTTGCCGTCCTCGGGGTCGGTTGTGGCAATGCCCAGGCAGTAGCTGCGGAGATTGCGCTTGCTGCGCTCGTCGGCACGCTGGTTGAAGCGCAGCTTGCTGGCGTCCCCGCCCACGAAGACGGTCTGGATTGCATCAAAGATGGACGACTTTCCCGCCCCGTTGGCGCCATACAGCAGGACGTTGTCGCGCACCTCGACCACCAGCGGCCGGTCAAACAGCCACCAGTTGACCATGGTGATGTAGCGCAGTTTCTTCATGACTCGCCTCCGTCCGCTTTGACGGGCTCTTCGGGTTCGACTTCCAGCTCCTTGGCCAGGGTGGCGAACGCCGCGAGCTTGGCTTGCACGGCCTCGCCGGTGACCAGCCGGATGGAGCTACGGATCACCACTGGCGCCACGTTGAGATCCGAATCCAGGTCGCAGAGGATCAGGCCGCGCCTCTGGAACACGGCCAGGATCTGGCGCATGCGGGTTCCCATCGGGGCCGGGCGCCCGGCGGTCAGATGCGCGTTGGCGATGATGCCTGCCGTGACGGTAGCCCCTTCTGGTCCCGCGTCGTGGCGCTCGACCGCCTCCTCGAACAGCTGGCGCAGTACCAGCAGCACTAGGGTCTCGTCGACCTTGATCGGCGTGAAGGCGGCACCCTCCACCGGGATGGCGCCGATGAAGCCCATCTGGTCGTCACGTTCAATGGTCCACCCGAGCGCCTCGAACAGGTTGGTGAAGTAAGGCAGGTGGGCGCGCACCAGGGTGTAGGCCGCCTTGTCGCCGCTCTCCTCGCGATAAAGGAACTGCTCCTTGAGCAGGCGGGCTGCGGCGGACTTCATTTCGCCTTCCGCGGCTCCGTTTGCGATCGCGTGGCGCAACTCATTCAACATGGTGAATCTCCAATGCGCCGCAGCCGGAAGTTCGGCACGGCGCAGTATTCGTTTTCGATATACCCCGGCAGAGGCTCGATCTCAAAGCCCTTGAGTATCCGCCGGTCGATCTGCCCGAGGCGGTTGAGCGACCGGAGGGTCAGGAACATGATCAGCGACTGGGCGTCATCAACCATGATGTGGCCGCCGTCTACCACCGGCTGATGCTCGGTTAGGGTCTGCAGATATTCGCGCACAACTTTCTGCGTAGGCTTGATGCGGGCCATGTACTCGTCCATGAGCCGGCTGCGGCGCAAGGCTTGCTCCATGTCCCTGGTGCGCTCGCGGAATTGCTCGGCGACAACAGGCCGGCGCTTGGCCTTGGGAGTGGCCAAGGTGAATTCACTGAGCGCGTGGCCCGTGGACACCGGGACCGCGTTGCCGATGTCGAGCATTTCCAGCACCTGGGGCTGGACCCGCAGCAGGTTCTTGAGCAGCGCATCGATGCGGCCGGCGCTGCCAGGTGTGGTGGTGTTGCTATAAAGCACCAGGTTGCGCGCCTTGGCCTCAACACGCGCGCGGTTCAGGTCGATCTTGGCCAGCCGCTCGTTGATCCTGGAAAACGCCCGCGTGATTTGCTGGGAATAGCGATCCACCTCGTTGAGCGCGGCTTCCAGCTGGCTGTCGGGCCGGCTGTCCATCAGGAGCAGGGATCGGGCAAGGTGCATGCGCAACTCCGGCTTGTAGTCGATGCTGCCGGCCATGCGCATGACGTCGGCGTGATAGCGGAACGGATTCTGCGCGGTCTTCAGAAGGGTGTAGTCGGCGACCAGGAAGCCTTCCACGAACTTGCCGAAGAAGGCACGATAGATGTCCCTCTGCTCGCTCAGGCTGGCCACCAGGTCGACCACGGCCTTCACGTCGTTGGCCATCTGCCGCAGGTGGCGCCCGAACTCGGATGCTTCCCGCGCCGCACCGGCCAGGGCTGCGCCGGCGTGCGGTTCGTTAAGGTCGACCGCCGAGCGAAGCTGGTTGAATACGCTGAAGACCCGCACCCCGTATCGGTCATTCTGCCGAGCGCGGATACGGCACAGGGTCGCCAGAAGATCAGCTGCAGCGAAGGGCATGGAGGCCCGGAAACTGAAGCCGTCCCGCTCCTCGTTGATCCAGCCGCAGCGTCGCAGCCTGGTGTAGACGTGCGCGGTCAGGTCGGTGGGGTCATCGCCTGGCTCGGCCTCGTATTCCTCGCCCTCGTCGTCCAAGTCGGCGACGTCGAGGCGACGCAGGGTTTCGGCGATGCAGTTGCGCACAATTTCGCGACTGAAATCGTCATCGCTGCCCTCGTCGCCCATCAAGGTATTCAGATCGACCAAGACCTCGGAATAGACCTCGCGCGCCCGTCCTGCCAAGGGCCTGAACAGTCCGTCCGGGATCACGCCAAACAGCATGCCGGGTTCCGGTGCGCTCACCCCGCCTCCTCCATGGGGAACGGATCTATTTTCAGCGTGTGCGGATCTAGGACCTCAAACTCCAGGGCCTGCCGCCATTCGGCGAATTCTTCGACCCACTGCCGGACCTTCTCAGACATGTCTAAACCCTCCTGCGGGTTGATGCTACACGGACCTTGGCCGAACGGCGCTGGTCCTGCCCAGCCGGCAGGGCGCAGCGCCGCGGTTCGCCCGTCTCACTTAGGCAGCGAATAGCCAGGGTTCATCTGGCCAAAGCTGCCGGGATGGAGCAGCGCCACTCGTTGATCCAAGCTCAGTAGATCAACGTCGATCAGCGCATGAATGGCGCCGCCGTGCAATAGGCGCAGCACCTCCGACAGCACCAGACAGCCGGCAACGGATCCGACAAATGGGGCGCCGACCGCCTTGCCGGCAAGCAGGGTCATCCCGCAGCGATCAAGCACACCCTCCGACAGGAGTTTGGAGTACGCCGGCTTGTCCTCGACCCTTTCCATCACCGGGACCTGCTTCCAGATATCCGCCGCTGCTCGCGTCCCCGGCAGCACGTGAAGACGCATCGTGCGAAAATCGCGATGGCCGCGCCCCAGGCCAGCCTCAACGACCAGGTCGAAGCCAACTTGATCGAGCGCCCGCCGCGCAAGGCCGTTGTCGACGCCGCATAAGGCGATCGAAGGCTCGTCGGTCTGGCGCTTGAAATCCGCGGCAAAGATGCGTTCTTGCAGCTTCGTCTTGAAACCCACGCGCTCCGCCCACTGCGCCATCGTCCGCGTCTTGTACTGCCCGACCAAGGTCGAGTCAGTCAGGATCGAGGTGCTCTCCGTAGATGTCGTGATCTTGTCAACGTCCTGCAAAACCAAGGACAAGTCGCCTGGGTCTCGATATGGCAGCAAGCCCAGGCCCCAAAGGTAGGCCTGCCCCAGGTGGCCGAGACCGATCAGCCACAGCCGCGAAGGCAAGTACGCAAGCACCGGTTCGGTATCGTCGGAATCCAGCCAATCAAAGTTCGCCGCCGGCCGCCACAGCGACAAACCGACCGAGCGATGGCCCGCTACGGGCACGCCGCCGTTAAGGTTGCAAACGTGCAGGTGCAATTGACCCACAGTTTGTAACCCGTGTTGACCCATCCGCAATTCGCGCAACCAACCTCCGCATATTGGTCATGTCACCGGATGCCCGGAGCAATATTCGGTGCATACACGGCTCAAATTCGTGTGCACGCTTCCACCCATGGCGACACTTGACCCACTTCCTTGCCTTGATCCTCGTGCAGGATCTTGGAGCATTGGTCAGCCTCTTGCGACGCATCTTTGCTGGCAGGCTTCTTCGAAGGTAACCAGCCACTACTCTTT
>FSWN01000137.1_pt1 | contig 9929 bp, 12 predicted proteins | sample 1638021 | NCBI WGS metagenome assembly FSWN01 (sample SAMEA3914789, study PRJEB12502) | metagenome | biome: forest; material: soil | place: Canada | collected 2011-07-03 | depth 0.3 m | reverse complement strand
TGCAGGAAGCCGTGGATCGCGGTCATGGTGCTGGTGACCGGGGCGATGTCCTGGGCCTGGGCCGGCTCGATCATCGGCGGCATCGTCCTGATCTTCGGCGCCAATGCCTTTGTGTCGTTCTTCACCACTTCGGCCGGCAGCGGCTCGTGAGTGCGGAGCGGGTCGAGCGCGATGCCCTGGTGGTCGGCATGACCCGGCCGCTGATGATGTTCGGGGTGACGTACTCGTACTTCATCATCGAGGCGATGGGCGCGACGGTGCTGTTCCTGATGGGCAACAACCTGCTTTACCTGCTCATCGTCGTCCCGCTGCACGTCCTGGGCGTGCTGTTGTGCAAGTGGGATGCGCGATTCTTCGACATCCTGTTCCGGGTGGCGCAGCATGCCCGGCCAGTGCGCAACCGGCCGCGGCATCGCTGCAATCTGTACCTGCCATAGCCCATGAGCCGGCGCCCCCCACCGATCCTGAGAGCCGCTGCCGGGCGTAGCCCCGCGGCCCGGATCGCGGCGAATGAAGCCAGTAGCCGGCAGCACATTCCCTATGTCCGGGCCGTCGATCCCTGGACCCTGGAGACGCGCAGCGGTGATCTGGTGCAGGTACTGCAGCTCGAAGGCAAGTCCTTCGAGACTGAGGATGCCGGCGAGCTGGACCGGCTCAAGGCGACCCGCAATACGCTGCTTCGTGGTCTGGCCGGCGGGGACTATGCCCTGTGGCAGCACATCGTGCGGCGGCGGGTACAACCGGCGGTCGCCGGCACCATTCCGGACGGATTTGCGGCGGATCTGGATCGGAAATGGTTCGGGCGGCTGGCCGAGCGCAAGCTCTACGTCAACGATCTGTATGTCAGCCTGGTGCGCCGCGCACCGAAGGGCGCAGCTGGCGTGGCGGTTCGGGTGGCGCGGGCGCTGTCGCCGGCTAAGGACAGGGAGCAAGCCCAGCGCGAGCGCAGCCAGGCGCTCAAGGAGTTGCATCAGCAGGGGGAAAACCTGCTGTCCAAGCTGGCACCCTACGGGGCGCGCCGACTTGGGATCGTCGAGACCGACTTCGCTCCTATGTCGGAACCGCTGCGCTTCATCCATCACTTGCTTACCGGCCGGGACCGGCCGGTGGCACTTCCGGGTTCGTCGCTCGATGAATACCTCGGAACCGTCGTCCCGGCGATGTCCCTGGATGCCTACTTACCGGGCACTACGGATTCACTCGGCAGCGAGGCGTTTGAGATGCGTGCGCCGGGCTGGTCGCGCTTCGGGGCGGTGCTGACCATCAAGGACTACGCCTCGCAAACCCAGGCGGGGATGCTGGACGCGCTGTTCACATTGCCGTGCGAGGCCATCGTTACGCAGTCGTTTGCTTTCATCGGCCGCAGCACTGCGCTCGAAGCCCTCGCCCGGCAGGCCCGGATCATGGAAAACATCGACGATCCGGCCCTTTCGCAGATTGACGAGATCGAGGAGGCCCGCGACGACTTGGCGTCGGGACGGCTGGCCTACGGCAGCCATCACTTCTCGGTGGTGCCGATCGTCGAAGAAGCAGACCAGATCGACCGGGCCTGCAACGAGGTGGACAAACGCCTGACCGATCTGGGACTGATTACCGTCCGCGAATCCGGCGGCGCCATGGAGCTGGCCCGCTGGGCTCAGCTTCCCGCCAACTTCGCCTACATCGCCCGGCCGGCGCCGATCTCCAGCACCAACTTCGCCGGCTTCGCCTCTCTGCATAACTACGCTTACGGCCGGCCCGCCGGAAACCACTGGGGGCCGGCGATCACCCTGCTGGAAACAGTCAGCGGCACGCCGTACTTCTTCAACTTCCACGACGGCGACAACGGCAACACGATCGTGGTCGGTGCCAGCGGCAGCGGCAAGACGGCCTTGATGACGTTCCTGCTCAGCCAGGTGCTACGCACCGGCGCCAGGGTCATTTACTTCGACAAGGATCGCGGTGCCGACTTGTTCATCCGCGCTGTGGGCGGGCGGTACACCGTGATTCGCCAGGGCCAGCCAACTGGTTTCAACCCGCTGCGCCTGCCGGACTCTTCGGCGACGCGGGCCTTCCTCGCCAACTGGCTCGGCTCGCTGCTAACCGCACGCGGCGAAAAGCTGTCTGCGCAGGAATCGCAGCTGGTTCGGACGGCAGTAAACGACACCTTCAGGCTGCCGGAGGCGCAACGCCGGCTGGCGATCATCGCCGCCTTCATCCCGCGCATGAGTGCGGGCGGCCTGATGGAGCGGTTACAGCCGTGGCATGAGGGCGGGCAATACGCCTGGCTGTTCGACAACGACGAAGACCGGCTGACCCTGGACCAGCAGGTGATGGGCTTCGACCTGACCGACGTGCTGGCCGATCCCGTAATACGAGTGCCGGCGCTGTACTACATGCTGCAGCGGGTGGACCGGGTGCTGGCGGAAGGCAAGCCTACCGTCATCGTCATCGATGAGGGCTGGGCGGCGGTCGGCGATCCGGTAATGGCGCCGCTGTTGGAAAACTGGGAGCGGACCATCCGTAAGCGCGGCGGCATGGTGCTGTTCGCGTCGCAGTCGCCGGAGTCGATCACCGAAAACCCCATCGGCTCGGTGATCGTCAGCCAGTCGCCGACGCAGATTTTCATGCCCAACCCTAACAGCAAGGCGGAGGCCTTCTCCGGCTACAACCTCAGCCGCCGGGAGCTGGAGCTGATCCTGACCCTGGACAAGGAAAGCCGCTGCTTTTTGGTCAAGCACGGGCGGCACAGTGTCATCTGCAAGCTGGACCTGGGCGGCCTGGCGGACGAGATCGCCATTCTCTCGGGCCGACAGAGCACCGTCGAGTTGCTGGACAAGATCCTCGCCGAGGTCGGCGAAGACCCATCGGCCTGGATGCCGGTGTTTCATCAACGGAGGTAGTTCCCATGAAAGCCAAACGAGTATTGCTGTCCGTCCTCCTCGCCGGGGTAATCGCGATCGGCGCGCCGGCCCGAGCCGATTACCCGGTGATCGACATTGCCAACCTGGCGCAGGCGCTGCAGTCGTTCATGCAGCTCAGCGCGCAGCTGCAGCAGCTGGAGCGCCAGTACACCCAGATGCAGCAGCAGTATCAGTCCCTGACGGGCAGCCGCAACATGGGCGGGTTGTTTAACGGCAGCTCGGATCAGCAGATGCGGATGTATGCGCCGGGTAGCTGGCAGCAGTCGCTCAGCATCCTGCAGCAGGGCGGCCTGCCCGGTAGCGCGGCCACGGTGCAGGCAGCCGGACAGTCCTTCGCCCAGACTCAGGGCATCAACCAATCCGGAAACCAAGTGTTTCCCGGCAGCACGGCCAATGCTCAAGCCTACAACGCCAGCAGCGGCGCCACCGCTGCCGCGGCGGGATTGGGACAGGCGGCCTATAACCAGACCCAGGCCCGCATGCAGCGGGTACAGCAGTATCTGGCACAGATCAACAGCACCCCGGACGTGAAAGCTTCGATCGACCTTAACGCGCGCCTGTTGGCGGAAGTGAACGAGGCACTGACGCAGATGATCCAGCTGGAGGCGGCGCAGATCCAGGTCCAGGGCTCGGCCAACGCCGCGCAGTTACGCGGCAAGGTGCAGGAGGCGGCCTTCGTGCCGTACCAAGTGCAATGAGCCGCTTGGCTGTGGTGCTGATGTTGGCTTGGGCGTTGGTGGGCTGCGCCCACGAGGATTTGAAAGCGCCGTGCCGGCATCCCTCGTTGTCGGACGAGGGATGCGGCCCCCTCAACACCTTCCCGTAACGCGCTTCAAGGAGACTCTATGGCAAGGACGCCACTTCCTCTCGCCCTGCTCCTGCCGGCGGCATTGCTCGCCGGCTGTGGGGATGGCAACCACTCGCAGGGCCAGCTCGGCCACGCGATGGACGCAGCACGGCAGCAGTCCGAGCTGCAGGCTGCCGCCGATCCGACGCAACAGCCGCATTCCGACGATGCTAATCCGTTGCGCCGCAAGCTCAGCGATCTGCAGATCAAGGAACTGTTTTTTGGTCCGACGCAGACGCAGGGTGACTGGATGGCCTATCTACCGTGCTCGCAGGATTACTTTCGCCTGGCGGTCGCCGGTCCCAACCGCATCTACCTGAAGCGTTGTCCTGCGCTGCAACAATACCTGCTGGCCAAGGCACACGGAGCAGGCTTCGCCGATGCCGGGGTCCGAGAGGTTCTCGACCCGCGGATCAGTGGTGCCAAGCAGGAAGGGCCGGCGCCATGAGCACGGTTTTTACCGACTTCCTCAACAACGTCGATCTGGCCGTCAACAGTTTCCTGATTGCCGGCTATGACCGCGTCAGGGATGCGGTCGCCACGCCGCTACGGCTGTGCCTGGGCATCTTCGTGGCCGTATATGGGATTCTGATGCTGACCGGGCACGCCACGATGTCAGTGCGCGGAGCATTCGGCCGGCTCGGCATCCTGCTGTTCGTTTACGTGCTGGCGACCAACGCCGACTTCTACACTAACTATCTTGAGCAGCTGTTCGTGCAGGGACCGGCGTCGATCGGCAATGTCCTGGTCGGGGGCAGCGGCACCGGCAGTCAGAACTCAGCCATGGACCAGTTCTACACCACCGGCATGGATGCCGGTGACAAGTTGTGGAGCCGGGGCAATCTGTACACCTTGTCACCGCTATTTGCGGCTATCGTGGTCTACGCCATCACGCTCGGCGTCGCCGCCTATGCGGCCTTCCTGCTGGCGCTGGCGCAGATTGGCCTGGCGGTCCTGCTGATCCTGACCCCGCTGTTTGCGCTGTGTTACCTCTTCGCGCATACGCGGCGCCTGTTCGAGGGCTGGCTTGGTCAAGTGATCCACTACGCCCTGGTGCCGATCCTCGTCTACGGCGTGCTGGCGTTGATCCTGTCGATTGCGCAGACCCAGTTGCAGCAGATCGACGCCAACGCCCAGACAGCGACGTTTCCGCAGGTGCTGGAGCTGGCCCTGGCCGGGCTGGTCGCCATCCTGCTGCTGTCGCAGGTGATCGGCGTCGCCAGCGGCATCGCCGGCGGCATCTCGCTAAGCACCATGGGGGTGTTCCGGGACTCGGTGAGCCGGGGCGGCGCTCTGGCTGGCCGTCGCGCCATGCAGTGGGCGCGCTTCCTAGTCCGGCCGCCCGGAGCGGGGCGCCTTTCGGGGAAAGGCCGTGGCCGCTAAGCAACCGCCAGTGCAGGATTTCGATGGCTACCTGAAGGCTGCCGAGGAGTTTTATGAGGAGGGCTATCGCCGGATCAAAGCATCCCGCGACCGCGCCTGGATCGTGGCGGCGACGTTTGCGGTTCTGGCGGGCCTCGCGATGCTGGCGGTTGCGTTCCTTGCCCCGCTCAAGCGGACGGATGTGGTTCCCGTGGTCGTCGACCGCAGCACCGGGGAGGCCCATGTAGAAACCGAACTGACAGGACAAACCATAAGCCAGCAGGAGGCGGTGCGCAAGGCGGATTTGGCGACCTACGTCATCGCGCGGGAATCCTTCGACAAGCCTCTGGTGAACCAGTATTACGGCGTGGTGCAGAGCCGGTCCACGGAAGGCGTCCTGAAGCCCTGGCTGGAGCCGTTTCAGTCAAATGGACCGGACTCGATCTACAAGCGGTATGCCGGCGCCGTCCGCAACATCGACGTGCATAGCGTGGTGCTACTCAATGACACCATCGGCCAAGTGCATTTCACTGCAACGGTGACCAAGGCTACTGCCGTCACGGCAGAAAATTTCATCGCCACCGTCGAATTCCGTTATTCCGCCGAGGGAATGGGTTTCGCCCAACGTCTACGCAATCCGCTCGGCTTCGTCGTTATCTCCTACCGCGTGGATCAGGAGTCATTGCCCAAGGAAGGTGCCCCATGAAGCGACTCATTGCGATTGCCCTGCTGCCGGTCCTGGCACAAGCGGCCGAATTGCCGGAATCCGGGCCGGAAGATCCCCGCATCCGCACCATCGTCTACGATCCCTCCGAAGTGGTGGTGATCAAGGGCCATGCCGGGTTCGAGCAGATGATCCAGTTTGGAGACGGCGAGAAGATCGAATCCTTGTCGATCGGTGATTCTCTGGCCTGGCAGATCGTGCCGAACAAGGACGGCAACCTGCTATTTCTCAAACCGGTGGAAGCCAAGGCCCATACCAATCTGGCCGTGGTCACCAATAAGCGCAGCTACGCATTCGAGCTGATCGCTGTGAACCTCCTCGCCGAGATCGGCGACATGAGCTACACCGTGCGCTTCAAATACCCTCAGGAGGAAGAGGCCAAGGTGCAGGCCCAGCTCGCCGCGGTCGAACACGACAAGCAGCAGGAAGTGGTGCCCGATAAGAAAGTCGACCCCACCGCCTGGAATATGGACTACACCTTCCAAGGCAGCATTGCGCTGGCGCCGCTGCATATGTTCGACGACGGGACGTTCACGTACTTTCAGTTCAAGGAGCACCAGGACGTGCCGGCGATCTTCCTGGTCGCCGACGGCAAGAACGAATCGCTCCTGAACTACCACGTGTCCGGCAAGTACGTCGTGGTGGAGAGGATCGGCAAGCAGTTCACCCTGCGCAGCCGCGAGGGCGACGTGTGCGTGTACAACGAGGCGGCGTTCGGCGCCGCCGCACCCGTCGCCACCAAGCCCGAGCCGGTCGAGCAGGCGCGGCCGGCCAGCCCGCCGGAGCGCTGAGCCGTGAACACCCCAGACGAGCAGCGCCGGGACGAGGAAGAGCGACGGGCGCGCGGCGTCAGCCCGGTGGTGGGGGGCCGCGGCCGCAACAAGCTGGGCATGGTGGCGGGCGTGCTGGTGATTCTGCTGGTGGTGGGCTTTCTGTTCGTGAGCGGCGCGAAGAACAGTAAGCCCAAGCCGGTCCCGAAGGGTCCGGCCATTGCCAGTTCGCCGGGGCTGCCGCCGGCAGCGCCGGCTCCGCCGCCCTTGCCGCCGCTGCCACCCGACGAGGCCGCTGCCGGGTTTCCGCCGCCGCCGGTGCCGGGCCAGAACGGCCAGCCGCAGGCAGGACAGGCCGCCGAGTCGGCGCGCCAGAAGGAAGAGGCGCGCCTGCATTCCCCGATGCTGATCTACGACGGCTCCGGGCATGACGAGCAGCCGGCCAAGCCCGCCGCGCCGGACGCCCTGACCTCCCTGCTCGCCACGCAGTTGCAGAACGCCAGACCGCCGGAGCCGCAGCGCCAAGACCGCAGCACACCGTCCGAAGGCTATGCCGAGCGCACGCAGGCCTTTGCCAAAGAAGCCTCCGGCAAGCAGGCCGAGGTTGCCGAGGCACACCGCATCTCGATGGATGACCGCATCGCCGAGGGCAAGATGCTGGCCGCCACCCTGGAGACCGCCATCAGCTCGGACCTACCCGGCAAGCTGCGCGCCGTGGTCACGTCCGACGTGTGGAGCGAGGACGGCAGCCGGCGGCTGATCCGCCGCAGCTCGCGCCTGATCGGGGAATACCGCTCCGGGCTGGTGCGCGGGCAGACGCGGGTGTTCGTGATCTGGACGCGGCTGCTGCAGCCGGACGGCACGGACGTGGCGATCGGCTCGCCGGGGACCGACGACATTGGCCGGGCCGGCCTCACCGGCACCATCGACCGCCACTTCGTCGAGCGCTTTGGGGCGGCGTTCCTGCTGTCCCTGATCGGCTCGGCCACCACGGCCAGCCAGGGCGGCAACACCTTCGTGGTCAATACCTCGCAGAGCTTCGGCCAGGTGGCACAGGAGTCGCTGCAGGACAGCATCAACATCCCGCCGACCATCTACGTCGATCAGGGCGCGGCCGTGCAGGTGTTCGTGGCGCGTGACCTGGTGTTCGATTTGCCGGCCGCGACGGCGCGGTAATGAATCCCAAGCTTGCCCGGCTGGACCCGACAGGAGCGGCGCTGCGGACCTTCCTGGGGCCGCTGGCTCAGCTCCTGGCGCGGCCGGAAATCAATGAGGTGTCGATCAACCGGCCCGGGGAGGTCTTCGTGGACGATGCCGGCAGCATGCAGCGGCTCGCCATCCCCGAGCTGAGTTACGAGCATCTGCAGCGGCTGGCGTCGCTGATCGCTTACGAGACCCACCAGATCATAAACGAGGAGCGTCCGTTGCTTTCGGCTTGGCTGCCGACCGGGCAGCGCGTGCAGGTGGTGATGCCGCCGGCCTGCGAAGCCGGGACGGTGGTGATGTCGTTCCGGCGCCAGGCGGAGCGGCAGTACACGCTGGAGGACTATGAGGCTTCCGGCATGTTTGACCGGACTCAGGTGGTGCAGGACGATGCATTGAGCCCGGAAGACTTGCAGCTCAAAGAACTGCTGGCTGCGCATCGGCTTAAGGAGTTTTTGCGGCAGGCGGTGCGATTCCGCCGCAATGTCGTCGTATCGGGCTCGACCAACAGCGGCAAGACCACGTTTCTCAACACCCTCCTGCGTGAAGTCCCTCAGGACGAGCGCCTGCTGACCATCGAGGACGTGCGCGAGCTGCGGACGAGCGTGCCGAATACCGCGCACCTGCTCGCCAGCAAGGGCGGCCAGGGCGTCGCCAAGGTGACGATCCAGGACCTGCTGGAAGCCTGCCTGCGCCTGCGGCCGGATCGCATCATCCTCGGCGAGCTTCGCGGCGCGGAAGCCGGCAGCTTTCTTCATGCGGTCAACAGCGGCCATCCTGGCTCGCTGACCAGCGTGCATGCCGACTCGCCGGCGCTGGCGTTCGAACGTCTGGCTCTGATGGTGATGCAGGGTCTTGAATCGCTCAGCCGCGAACAAATCATCAGCTACCTGCGCGGGGTCATCGACATCGTCGTCCAGGTGAGACGGCACCAGGGGCGACGGCTCGTCTCCGCGATCTATTACAAGCACGGCATTGTGAATTAACGACTCTTAACCATGGACGATTCGAGTTATCCAGGCCCGGAAGAATGCGCGGTGTTGGGTGCCGCCCTGAACCATTTCTTGTTCGACCGTATCGAGGAAGGCAAGGCGGAGCTGCTGAAGGTGCGTACCGCGTCTCTGGAGCGTGTTTATACGGCCGGCTTGCGCCTCGGCATCGAGGCCCATGCCTTGGCCAATCAGCGTAGGAGTTGAAGCCACACAGCTTTACGACTACAAGCGTCCATTCGTGCGAAAATGGGTATGGCGCAACCACAATGCCGAACATGCCCAATCTCAGCGCGGTCCTGAAAAGCGAAATCACCCGGTTGTCGAAGAAGGCAGCGAAGCAGGAAGTTGGTCCGGTCCACTCGGCTGCGACCGCACTGCGACACCAGCTTGCGGCACTCAAGAAGCAGTTCTTGTTACTGCAGCGGGAGCTGGCTGCCTTGAAGAAGGCATCCGCAAAGTCAGTGCCCGTGTCTGAGCCGGAGGATGGAGCCAAACATCGCTTCACCGCGAAGGGTCTCAAGTCGTTGCGCAGCCGCTTGGAATTGAGCGCCGAGGACTTCGGCCTGCTGATTGATGTGAGCGGCCAGTCGATCTATAAATGGGAACAGGGCAAGAGCGTGCCGCGGAAGGCGAATATCCCCGCGATTGCCGAGTTGCGCACCATCGGAAAGCGCGAGGCTACGGCACGACTCGCCTCGCTCAAGAAACCTGGGGCTGCCGCAGCTACTTGATCGGCAACACTTGCCGGGGGGAGCACTCCACGCCTGCGGCCCAGCGTGAACACAAGAAAGCGCCCCGCCGCAGCGGGGCGCCAAGGTGTAGCCGATCAGGTGTTCTTGTCGCGCGACCAGATCAGGTTGTGCATACCGTCCTCTCCTTCGATCAGGCGGGCGTAGAGGGTGGCCGGGAACGAAGGGTCGTCGAGGGTCACCGACAGGTAAGGCCGTTCCGCCCGCGAGGTCTTCTTCCAAGCCGCGCCCAGTTCGAAGTTGCCCGCGTAGACGCGGTAGTCGGGGGCGTTGTCGCTGCCCTTTTCGGCCGGAACGATTTTGACCTTGACGTTGGTGGTCAGGGTGCGAACCGTGCCAGTGAAGCTGCCGTCCTGTGCGGTGAAGGTGCCGATTGTCG
>FSWN01000017.1_pt1 | contig 10606 bp, 9 predicted proteins | sample 1638021 | NCBI WGS metagenome assembly FSWN01 (sample SAMEA3914789, study PRJEB12502) | metagenome | biome: forest; material: soil | place: Canada | collected 2011-07-03 | depth 0.3 m | reverse complement strand
GCGGGGCTGGTGGTGAGCAAGCGGCGCGGGCGCGAGAAGCTGCATTTCCTCAACGCGGTGCCGATCCGGCTGATTCACGACCGCTGGGTCAGCAAGTACGCCGCGCCCTGGGCGGAGGCATTGAGTGGGTTGAAGCATTCACTGGAGGACAGGACGATGGAAAAGGTTTACGAGATTTACATCAAGACCACGCCGGAGCGGCTGTGGCATGCGATCACCGATACGCAGATGCGGCGCCAATGGAATTTCGGCGCGGTGGTGACGTCGGACTGGAAGCCCGGTTCGCGCATCGAGGGCAAGGGCGGCGGGACGCTGATCTTCGAGGGCGAGGTGCTTGAGATCGATCCGCCGCGGCGGCTGGTGCAGAGTTTCACGGCGCTGTGGGGCGAGGATGTGAAAAGCGAGGGCCCTTCGCGGGTGACCTGGGAGATTTCGCAGGTGCGCGATTCGTGCCGGCTGGTGGTGACGCACGAGCAGTTGCGCGAGGGCGCCAACGAGCAGCTGTACGGCGGCTGGCCGATGGCGCTTTCCGGCATCAAGACGCTGCTGGAGACGGGGGAGATTCTGACGACGCCGGGGTCGTTGCGGTGGCTGGAGGGGCAGGGGGAGCAGATGCCGGGGGTGCGTTGATGGTTGATGGTGTCGCGATGGTGGGTTTGTTTGCGGAGTTGTGCGGATTTGAGGCGGCCCCTCTCCCTAACCCTCTCCCCACAGGTGGGGAGAGGGGATTGAAAGGGTTGGCTTTGATGGCTTCAGGATTTTGAGGGTGGTGGTTTGCGCGTTCCGCCTGCGGCGGAAGGTGGGTTACGCGCCTGCGGCGCTAACCCACCCTACGGTGAGCTTGGACTGAGCGGCAATCCCGGGAAGCGTGTAGCGCTACCCGGGCTACGGGGAGCGGCGGGGTGGCTTGTGCGGCTATGCTTTGCAGGCGGCTGCCGTGACGGGAGCCTGAATCCCCTTTATATGGAACATCATGAAAAAGTCTTTCGCTGAACGTATTGCCTTGATGAATGCGATGTACAAGCTGCCTGCGAACGAGGTGCCGACGGTGCCGGAGGATGTGGCGGACCGGTTGCGGAAGTTCAAGGCGACGCTGGCGGATGAGGTGGATGAGATCGACGAGATTGTGGTGAAGGCGGAGGAGGGGGCGACGCCGATCGAGATTGCGGTGGCGCTGGCGGATCTGCTGGGGGATGTGATCGTGTATTGCCGCTCGGAGGCGCTGAAGTATGGGCTGCCGCTGGAGGCGGTGCTGGACATCATCATGGACAGCAACGAGAGCAAGCTGGGGGCGGACGGGCAGCCGATCTACGACGGCAACGGCAAGTTTCTGAAGGGGCCGAATTACTGGAAGCCGGAGCCGAAGATCGCGGAGCTGTTGCGCTCGCTCGGGACGGCGGGCTGAGGCCGGCGCGCGTGATTGCTTCGGGGCTTGCTGCGGGGTTGCTTCAGAAGGCGTCGATGTCGCCCAGGGCGTGGATCAGGCGGCGGGCGCGCTTGTCGGGCTTGGTGGGCGGCTTGGCGTAGCCGGCGGCGGTGAGGCGGCGCTGTTGGGCGGCGGCTTCGCGGGTGGTGCGGCTCTCCTCGGTTTCGCGGTAGCACTGTTGCGCTTGCGGCGCGGAGCCGCGCTGGGTGCTGAGGGCGAGGACTTCGATTTCGTAGCGGTCCTGGCCGCGGGTGATTTCCAGGCGGTCGCCGATGTGCATGGCCTTGGCGGGCTTGGCGGAGCCGCCGCCGACCTTGACCTTGCCGCCTTCGATGGCCTGCTTGGCCAAGGCGCGGGTGCGGAAGAAGCGGATGGCCCAGAGCCAGACGTCGAGGCGCGTGATTTCCTGTTCTGGTGTTTGCTTGCTCATTGGCGACCTCCTACTGGGGTGGCCTGTGGGTGGCCTGGTTGTGGGCGTCGTGCTGGGGATGGGTGGCATTTTAGTGGCTTTTTCCGGTGGCAGGCGCGGGCGTGTCGGGCATTGGCGTGTGGGCGGGCCAGATCCTTCGCCGCGCTCAGAGCCTGCCCCCGAGGTTGTAGTCGGGGGATGACAGGGGTTGGGATTTCCGCTTTGTAGCGCTCGTGCGTTCTTGATGTGAGGTCTTTGCTGAATCACACAGGGGCGGCGGCAGCGGGATGGGCCGTGACGCTCCTTCAGAACCTGGGAGAGATCATGGGCGTTGCAGGATACGGGGCTATGAGCCGGCGCGAGTTGTTCCGCATGATCGGCGCTACGGCCGGCGGCGCGGCGATGTTCCAGGCGATGAGCAGCATGGGCTTTACGGCGGAGTCTCCTTATCAGGGGCCGATCCAGCTGCAGGGGACGCCGAAGGGCGCCTCGGTGCTGATCCTGGGGGCGGGCATTGCGGGGATGACGGCGGCGTATGAATTGCGTAACGCCGGTTACCAGGTGCAGGTGCTGGAATACAACAACCGCGCGGGCGGGCGTAACTGGACGCTGCGCGGCGGCGACAGTTATACGGAGCTGGGCGGGCTGACGCAGAAGTGCGAGTTCGACAAGGACTTGTATATCAATCCGGGGCCGTGGCGCATTCCTTATCATCACCGCGGGCTGCTGAGTTATTGCAAGCGGCTGGGTGTGCCGCTGGAAGCGTTCGTGCAGGTGAATTACAACGCTTATCTGCACAGCAGCAAGGCTTTCGGCGGCAAGCCGCAGCGTTACCGCGAGATCAAGGCGGATTATCACGGGCATGTGGCGGAGCTGCTGGCGAAGGCGACGCGGCAGAATGCGCTGGATGCTTCGATCACGCAGGAGGATCGCGAGAAGCTGCTGGAGTCGCTGCGCAGCTGGGGCGCGCTGGACAAGGATTTCACTTACGGGCCGAGCGAGGCGAGCAGCGACCGGCGCGGTTATCAGAAGGAGCCTGGCGGCGGGCTGACGGCGCGGCCGATTCCTTCCAAGCCGATCGGGCTGAGCGATGTGCTGGATTCGGGGCTGTGGCAGGGCATTCCCAACGGCGATACCTTCGACATGCAGACGGCGCTGTTCCAGCCGGTGGGCGGCATGGGGCGCATCGGCGACGCGTTCGGGCGCGAGCTGGGGCCGCTGATCCGCTACAACGCGAAGGTGATCGACATTCACCAGGACGACAGCGGAGTGACCGCCACTTACGAGGACCGCAGTGCGCCGGGCACCACGCTGAAGGCGACGGCGGACTGGTGCCTGTGCACGATTCCGCTGCCGGTGCTGGCGGAGATTCCGATGAATGTGGGGCCGGCGCTGTCTTCGGCGATTTCGGCAGTGCCTTATGCCTCGGCGATCAAGGTGGGCTTGCAGTTCAAGCGCCGCTTCTGGGAGGAGGACGAGCATATCTACGGCGGCATCAGTTACACCGATCTGCCGATCACCAATATCGGCTACCCCAATACGGGTTATCACAGCAGCGGCAAGGGCGTGCTGCTGGGTGCTTACATCTGGGGGCTGAATGCGATGGAGTTCACGGCGATGACGCCGCAGCAGCGGGTGCAGAAGGCGCTGGAGTACGGCAGCCAGATCCATCCGCAATACATGAAGGAATTCGACAACGGCGTGGCGATGGCCTGGCATCGTTCGCCGTTCACCATGGGCTGTTACGGCATGTGGAGTTCCGATGCGCGGGCCAAGCACTATGACGATCTGTGCCGCATCGACGGGCGCATCGCGCTGGCCGGCGAGCATGCTTCCTTCCTCGGCGGCTGGCAGGAGGGGGCGGTGACTTCATCGCTGGATGCGATCGGGCGGCTGCATCAGCGGGCGGTGGCGCAGGGGGTGAAGGCATGAAGCCTTCAACTTTGCGCCTGCGTCTCGTGGGCGGCGCTGCGTTGTTGCTGGGCGCGGTGGGCGTGACTCATGCCGATGATTCTTCGTTCACTTCGACGGCGGGGCTGGCGAGCGTGAGCGGCGAGCAGATTTACAGCCAGATCTGCCAGGGCTGCCATATGTCGCAGGGAGAGGGCGCGGTCGGCGCCGGGCATTATCCGAAGCTGGCGGGCAATCAGCGGCTGGCTGCTTGGCAGTACATGGCGGTGACGGTGCTGAATGGGCACGATGGCATGCCGCCGTTTGGCCTGCCGGCGGACCAGGTGCAGGAGATCCGCACGGTGCATCTGAGCGATGCGCAGGTGGCGGACGTGGTGAATTATGTGCGCAGCCATTTCGGCAATGCGTACAAGGACAAGGTGACGGCGGGGCAGGTGGCGGGGTTGCCGCATCCGGGGGTGATGGGCGGGCCTTGAGGGGCGGCGAGCTGCCTGTCCAGGGTGAAGCTCCGAATTTCGCTTCGCCGCATCCGAGCTACGTTTACTAATCCGCCTTGTGCGGGGTGCTGGAAGCCTTGTGATAGCGATACTCGTGGACAAGCCACGTTGTGATGCCGAAGCCCGCCCCGGCTATCAGCCAAAGCGCCGCAGACGCCGGTACGGAAAGCCTGGGATGAGGAACGAAAAACGTCATCGTCACGAACATGGGAACGCCCCATGATGCAACGCCCGTGAGCAATGCGTAGCGAAGCATGCCTCCCTCGCGAGCCTTTGCCCAACGTTCGATTTCTTTTGGTTTCATTGGTGTTTCTATTTTTCAGGCCTGATTGGAACGAACAGGGGCGAATTACACTTGCGGTTTAACACGAGTCGATACGACAGCTCTTTGGTATTGCTTGGTACCGCGATATTAAGGCCGATCGAAGTTTCGCGCATGAATGCCAGGTTGTTACGGGTGGCGGCGCGTTCCGCCTGCGGCGGAAGGCGGATTACGCTTCGCTAATCCGCCCTACGCGGGCTACGTTTACTAACCCATGCCGCGGACAACGAACATCGCCCCTGCATAAATTAACCCAGGGCCTATCAGCCACTTTATCCACTTGGCGGTGCCACGAGACCACGAAAAAAAACGGAGGATTGGGCCTCGCTTGACAGGCATTTCTTTGTCGCCCCAAAAAAGAATAATGAAGCCGCAAATAATTGCGGTTATTCCGATTCCGATTAGCATGGAAAATTTACACCTTTGCTGCGTTAATCCGCCTTATGGCTGACAGCTTCCTCGTAACACGTATCGCACCAGCCCCCGGTGCTTGGCCCGCGTGGATCGTGCCGCGCATGACCAGCTTTCCCGCAGCGGCACCAAGCGCAATAGCCGTAAGGAAGATTTTGCTTTTCCAAAAGCGAGCGCCCCTCTTGGTCGTGCCACAGGGAGCAATAGCAAGGCCTCAACTTGTCATCAACAGGCTGCGGCGAAATGGCTTTCATGAGGTCCAATGCCTACACGCAGCCGCCGACCTACTGCGAAGCGGGGGGGGGGCGGTCGGCTGCAGTGGATTGTTGGGCGGCATTTGTTTCCTCAGCCTCCAATCGAGCGAATGACCCTCGCCGGATTTCCGCCGACTAGAGTATTCGGGGGAACGTCCTTGGTGACTACGGAGCCGGCCGCTACAACGGAGTTTTCGCCCACTGTCACCCCGCCGATGATCGTTGCGCCGGCTGCGATCCAGACGTTTCTTTCAATCACTATGGGCTTTGCGACTACGAAGGCGCGTCGTTGAGAAGGCTCGATGGGATGGCCAGACGTAATGAGGCTCACGTTCGGGCCGATCATCACATCGTCGGCAATGTCGAGGCCGCCAAGATCATAAAAGGTGCAGTTCTGATTTACGAAAACATTGCGCCCGACGCTGATATCGGACCCGCCAGTGGTGTAGAACGGTGGGATCAATGAGAAGCTGTTGTCCACCTTCTTGCCGATGAGCTCGCTGAACAGGGCGCGGATTTCGTCCGCATCGTTGTACGTCAAACGGTTGAGGTTGGCGGTGATCGCCATCGCTCGTTTGATGTTTGCCGCCATGGCCGCTGATTCCGGCGTTCTCCTGGGAATTATCTTGGTGCGATCGTCATTCGCCATTCATTATTTCCCTCTGCCGGAAGTCGAGCGAGCGTTCTGCCTGCGATGGCCGTGCTGTGGAATCTGTTGCCGTCCTACGCCCGCGCTCAACCGACGGCCGTAGCTGTTTATGGCCGGTCGATTGGAGTGCATGGTTGGAGCTGATTATGCCCGGCGGCCCAGCCATCTAGGCTCCTCAAATTTACCGCCGTTGTCTTCAACCCGGCTCTTTACGCATGTGGCAAATGCGTCGAACCGATTCAGCGAGCTATCAATTTTGAACACTGTGCCGGTTCTGCCGACGATTCTGAGGCTCCGGCCGCCCTTTGGCACAAGCACGATCCCGGCTGATTCGATGTCCGAATATCGAAGCTCTCGGCTATGAAAGAGGGATCGGGATTGAATGCTGTTTTCGTTGAGCGACACTCGAAGTGTTTTCCACTCGGTGTATATGGCCGTCAAACATAGGCCAACTATTGCGTCGGTAAACAGGGAAGGCGATTCTTTTACGTGAGTCGCTAGATAGGCATATGCGACCGCAAGGACTGCGATAATCCAGGAATAGCGATAGTAAAACGTTCTTGGAGTGCTGGCCTCGGAATTCATTTTGAAGTCACTTGGGCCCAAGACCGATTAGATCGAACAGGGCTGAGTCGCGCTTGCGGTTTAACACGGCAGTCCATTCGGCAGCCCTGTGATATTGCTTGGTACTGCAATATTAAGGCCGATCAGGGTTTCGCGTATGAACGCCAGGTTGTTGCAGGTGGCGGCGCGTTCCGCCTGCGGCGGAAGGCGGATTACGCTGCGCTAATCCGCCCTACGTGAGCTGCCGGGTTAGCCAGCATATAGCCCGAATAGAACACGATGCCTCCCGAATGCGTCGCGTACCTTAGCAAGCGGTGAACATTGTGGCGCAGGAGGTTCAGCGACAACCCAATATTCGCTGTTGTCACCGAACGGCTCAATGACTAAAAATGTCTTTCCATCTACTACGAACTCACAGAAGTCATCCCGACCACCGAACCTGAATGGCAACTGTTTCCGAACCAGCCGAGCGCCTTGAATAGAACGCACGATCTTTGGCACTGCGCGACGACGAAGAAAAAGGTTGCTGACGGAGAAGCCGGTGACGATGCCACTATCGTTCCTCATTTCCGTAGTCTTCATGCCGGCTAACGCTGATTAGATCGAACAGGGCTAAGTCGCGCTTGCGGTTTAAAACGACAGTCCATTCGGCAGCCCTCTGGTATTGCTTGGTGCTGCAATATTAAGGCCGATCAAGGTTTCGCGTATGTGCGCCAGGTTGTTGTAGGTGGCGGCGCGTTCCGCCTGCGGCGGAAGGCGGATTACGCTGCGCTAATCCGCCCTACGTGGGCTGATTGGGCCGGGCAGGGTTGAGTAAACGTAGGTTGGGCTTCGCTACGCTCAGCCCAACCTACTCTTGCTATCAATGAAGATCGCCTCACGATCATCTCAATCGATAATTATTGGCCCGAAGGGCCACCAACGCTATGGACAGATGGTTCGGCTTCGGCATCATCAAGCCAGCCATCCATATTCTGAACGGCCTGAATTCGATGCCATATTTCGTTTGGAATTGAAGTCTGCCATACGCCTCCTAATAGAAGTGCGAAAGCGTTATTTGACTTTGCCTCTGCTTCAATTCGATCTATCAGCACAGGAGAATATGATCCTAGTAACGATTCTAGTGAACCGGCCGCCAACAATCCAAATGCGGGATTACTTGCGCGCGGCTCGATCTGGTCGAGTTCATTGAGTATCTCTTGAAGATACTCGTCTGGTGTCAGCCGCTTACCCATGCTGTGATGTCCAACGCTGATTAGACCGAATAGGGCTGAGTCGCGCTTGTGGCTTAACACGGCAGTCCATTCGGCAACCCTCTGGTATTGCTTGGTATCGCAATATTAAGGCCGATCAAATTTTCGCGTATGAATGCAGTTGCGACGAAGTGTTGGCTTCAGCTGCTGGGATCGACGCGGGCGCGGAGGCGAGGGGTGGCGAAGTCGAGGAAGGCGCGGAGCTTGAGGGGCAATAGGCGCTGGCTGGGGTACATGAGGCTGATGGGGACGGGTGGGGTTTGGTATTTGCGCAGGAGGATGCGCAGGCTGCCGTCGGTAAGGGCTTCGGCGATGGGGTAGGACATGGTGCGGGCGATGCCGAGGCCGCCGAGGGCGGCTTCGATGACGGCTTCGGCGGTGTTGGCCCGGAGGCGGGGGCGGATGGGGACGCTGGTGGCGAGCTTGGGGCCGAAGTGCCAGCGGTCGCCGGGGGAGAGGGCGTCGAAGCTGATGCAGTCGTGCTTGGTGAGGTCGTTGGGGGTTTTGGGGGTGCCGCGGCGTTTGAGGTAGGCGGGGCTGGCGAAGACGGCGTAGTGGGCGGTGCCGACGCGGGTGGCGATGAGGCTGCTGTCGGGGAGGGCGCCGATGCGGACGGCGAGGTCGATGTGGTCTTCGAGGAGGTTGACGATGCGGTCGGTGATCTGGAGGCGGATGTGGATGTCGGGGTAGGCTTTGAGGAATTCGGTGACGACGGGGACGACGTGGACGCGGCCGAAGACGAGGGGGGTGCTGATGACGAGTTCGCCGGTGGGGGCGCGGTATTCGCCGGCGGCGATGCGCTCGGCTTCGCCGACGTCTTCGACGATGCGCTTGCAGGCGGCGAGGTAGTTGCGGCCGGCGTCGGTAAGGACGAGTTGGCGGCCGCCGCGCAGGAGGAGGCGGATTTTGAGGTGGGCTTCGAGGTCGGAGATTTTGCGGCTGACGGTGGCGAGGGGGATGCCGAGGCGGCGGCCGGCGGCGGAGAGGCTGCCGCGGTCGACGGTCTCGAGGAATATGGACATGGCTTCGAGGCGATCCACGGTTAGTTCCTTCCAGTTTCCGGTAGGGTTGTTCTCGAAGATAACGGGTGGTTGTTCTGAATGGAAGGGGGTAAGTTGTGCGCCTTCGGGCTTCAGGTGGTGACGGACTGAAGCGAAACTGTAAGGAGACAACAATGCCCCGTATCCCTAATTCTGCAGCGAGCGAGAGTGGTTCCGCCGCTACGCCGGCTTCAGGCAAGCAGGCTGGCGTGATTCCGAATTTCCATCATGTGTTGCCGAGCAGTCCGGCGGCGCTGGAGTCTTATATCCACCTTTATCTGGAAGGGATGGCGAAGGCTGGCCTGGATGGTAGTGGTGGCAAGCGGCGCTAAAGTTTGACGCTGTGCCTGGTGGCGCCTCCGGTTGCGATTGCGGCCGGGGGCGTCGTTCGTTTGGGGGTGGGCGCGTTGACGGTGGGTTCGCTGCGCGTTCCGCCTGCGGCGGAAGGTGGGTTACGCGCCTGGGGCGCTCCACCCACCCTACGGGTCTTCGGGGCGATGGCGCAGCAGGTGTCGGCCTGAAGGCCGACCTACGGAGTTTGATTGTCTCGGGAGTGGGGTTGTGTGTGTTCCGCCTGCTTCTGCACTCACGCTTCGTGGCGCCGTGTCGCAGGTGGGTTACGCGCCTGGGGCGCTAACCCACCCTACGGGAGTTGGCTACGGGGTGGGAGTGCATTCTTTCACCGAGACTTGATTCCAGTACATGCTGAAGCGGTATTGCACGATCCAGGCGTTTGTCGATGGCTGGATTTCGAGTTCCGCGGCGAGTGGTCCTTTGCAGTAGGTTTCGCGTGGGACGTGGCTGGTATCGAAAAGGCCGGCGTGGGCCCAGCCGTTGGCGGTCAGTTGGTTTCTGTAGCTCGTCAGGACGGTGTCGAGCGGAAGGCTGGTGTGGTAGTCGCTTTCGATGTAGACGGATGAGCTTTTGGCGTCGAATCCTTGGTTGTCGGGTGCAGATGCCGGGTCCGGTGGGGATATTTTTTTGAATTCCGCGCGCAGCTTGTCGACGTAGTCAGCGCCGTTGTCTTTGCCGTGTGTGCCGAAGGAGAGGAAGATGCACCACAGGAGCGCAATTGTCAGGCCCAGAAGAAGGAGGGCGGGGTGTAGCGTCGCGGCTGAATTGAGCGGGTGCTTCGATGAGTTCGAGGCTTCGGGCTGTTTCATTGGTCCGCGTGGTGTGGAAACGTGGTTGGGCGAATCAAGGGGCGAGGCCCGTTGCGGAGGTTGAGGCTTGGCATCGTACTGGGTGGCATTGTTTGCAACAAGGAAAGGCAGCTTGCGTTGCGTGACTTGGGTGCGTGTGCGGAGGTGTTCCATGCGGAACAAAACCCAGGGCTAACCCAGGGGTAACCCGGAATTAACCCAGGCCTAAGCCAGGACTTCGGTTTCCACTAACCCAGGGGTTAGGCAAACAAGAAACAAGAAACAATAACCAAGAAACAAATATAAAAAGCTTTTTGCAGAGTTTGTTCTTTTGGAAAACGCTTTGGCGCTTGGGATAGAGGGTTGGCGTTATGGGAGAGAGTGCTACGCGTTCCGCCTTCGGCGGAAGGTGGATTACGCTTCGCTAATCCACCCTACGGTTGTTTTACTTACTACCTCGCTCACGCTTTTTATGGACGTTTGCGCTTGTTTTGAGAGTGCGGCTTGGTAGCACTGGGGATTAGGTTTGCAAGAGCGCGCCTTGCTTCGCAAGGCGCTGGCTGGTTTATAAATAAGGGGGCGCGGGTAGATGGGGGTGCGGCAGGGGGTTGATGGAGAAGGGGATTGGGGGATTGGGGGCGGCTGGCGGGGTGGGATGGGTTTGTGATGGGCGGTGCTGGGAGGGGGTGCGGCGGGGGGGGGATGGGTTTGTGGGAGGAGGGGGGGGG
>FSWN01000048.1_pt1 | contig 10721 bp, 11 predicted proteins | sample 1638021 | NCBI WGS metagenome assembly FSWN01 (sample SAMEA3914789, study PRJEB12502) | metagenome | biome: forest; material: soil | place: Canada | collected 2011-07-03 | depth 0.3 m | reverse complement strand
CAATATCGCCCAAGTGTCTTCGTCCAGATAAAACACCCGGTGAGGGGAGGCATGGCGCTGGCCAGGCCGTACATCCGCTTCCACCTTCCAGACGCGATGTAGTTCATAGCGCATCGCGTCTGGATTCGGATAGTCGTGTTCGAACAATGTCTTGATGCTGAAGCGGCTAGGGTCGCGAATGGCAAAGTTGTTGTACGGAACCAACAGCTCCTGTTTGCCGACGAGCTTGTAGGTGTAGCGGTCCAGCATGCCGTTGTACATCCAGGCCTGATCGACGTAGTAGGTGTTTTCCAGGCCGATATTGGGCGCGTCATAGGCGTAGGTGGAAAGTCGGCGCACCCGCCGCTGACCCGGAAAGTATTGCCATCCCTCGTTGACCTTCTGCAGGTAGTACACGCCGGCCTGCAAGGTTCCGGCGAGCGCCGGCGGTGCCGTAGTCTCCAGGTAGATGTACATTTCGATGCCCTTGGCGTCTTCGATGTTTTTTGTCTGGGGCAACTGATAGGGGACCAGAGTGTTCAGAACGTACTCGAATGTCTGGAACTCCGAGCTGCCGCGGGAAGGCGACAGAATGGTGGCGTTGGGTTCGACGCGCCCCGCGCCCTGGTAGCGCAGCTTATGGTTCCACACGGCTTCGACACCGCTTGCGGGGATCGGAAACGGGAAGCCGGAACCCGTAGCGGCACCTAGTTCGAAACCATCCCCGGCGATTTTGGCGATCTTCGCGTTTTCCTTGCTGCGCTGGTAGACGATATCCGGGTATCCGCAAGAGCGGTGAGTCGGATAGACATCCATGCGGTTGCCCGACAGATTCTTCAATAATTCGATTTGTCCAGGAGACAGCTTTTCCTTGTACTGGTCGGCGTTGGCCGAGGTGATTGAGAACTTCGGTTTGTCGGCAATGTAAGGATCGGGGCGTGTTTTCGTGGGATTCCACCCCGTTGGCGCAACTGATTCACCTCCGATCCAGGCAGGAATGGTCCCGTCCTTGTTGCCGGCTTTTTCGGCCCCAACCGGAGTCAGGTCGGCGCCGAGACGCGCGATCTGGGCTTCACTGGCGCTCAATGCAGCGGCGGACACCACCATTGCGCAGACAGCAAAAGCAGTCAGACTGATTCTTTGATTCATCGGCGCACCGCCCAATTCATGTCGAGTAATGGTGTTGCACGGCTCATGGATGCAATCACCGCAGCACTGCAGGTGAACTATTGCTCTTGGCGCTCCAAAGGCACTTGGCATTTGGTGTCAGCAGGCTTCTACCCATGTTTCCCTGGGCGTCCGCAGCCGAATGGCCTATGCGGATAGGACGAGCGGAGGAGCAAATTCCGCCTCGGCGGCGAACAACTGGCCGCCGAAGGCGAAGGGCGAGGACCGTATCTCGGTCGAGGCCTACGCGGTGGCGATGATTGACGAACTGGAGCGGCCGCGGCACATCCGTCAGTGCTTGACCGTGGAGATATTGAACCTACGCAACCGCATAGGGCCACCTTGGTTCTTGAACAAGCTTAACGGCAGATGACGGTTACATGCCATGGAGTGACGACGGCAGCCTGCGTTCTGGATGTGCCCCTAGATTGAACATGCTGAAGTGAAGGCAGGAGCGCGAGTCCACTGGTTCTTCCGATTCGCAAGCTCACCTGGCTTGAACAGAATCCTGACGACGAGCCCTGGCAGCAACACGAAGACTCTTTCGTCCGGACTCCAGGATCTCGTCCGACAGATCTGGCGCAGCCACTGCAACGGCGCGTGACAGCACCAGCGCTCCGACCATTTCACTGAACACTGCGATGGCCCGGGCTCGGGCTGCGGCCCGCCTCTCCCCCGGCGCGGCGACCAAAGCGATGAACTGCTCCAGGTTGCTCTCCAGCCCCCGCGCGTAGTGTTCCCGAGCCGAATCGTCCAGGCGCCGCACGTCGCCGGCGAAGCCGGACAACGGGCATCCGTGCTCAATGTCGGCGCGGTGTCCGGGCGACAGATACCAGTCGATCTGGCCCTGCAGCGGATCGCGACCCTTGGCCTGCGAGCCCGCGATGGCCGTGCTCAGGTCGGCAGCGCCATCCTGCATCGCCTTGTCCATCACCGCTGCGACCAGGGCGTCCTTGGACTTGAAGTGGTTGTAAAAGCCGCCGCGTGTGAACCCAGCAGCGTCCATCAACTCGTTGAGGCCGACCGCGTCCAGGCCTTTCTCGCGGAACAGCTTTTCGGCGGCGCTGATGATTGCTTCGCGGTTGTGGGCGGCTTGCTGCTTGGAAATGCCCATGCCAGGCTCCGGTAAATGTATCGCAGCAAGGATAGTGCCCAGGCATCAAAAATACAATGTCACTTGACATTTACAAATCCCACGGTGACAATGTCGCTTGTCATCGTCATTTGGAGATAGCCACATGAGCACCCGCACACAAACCACCCCCGCCCAGAACAAGGCCATTGTCCTGAAGGCCTTCGACACCCTCTTCAACCAGCGCAACTACGAAGCGGCCAGCGATCTCTGGTCGCCGGACTACCTTCAGCACAGCGCCCACATCCCGCCTGGTCGTGCCGGCCTCCTGGAGCTCGCCCGCGCCCTCCCCACCACGCTGCGATACGAACACGGGCCGGTCGTCGCCGAAGGCGATTTCGTCATGGTGCACGGCCGCTTCTCCGGCATGGGCACTCCCCATGCGCTGGTCACCGTCGACATCGTGAGAATGGAAAACGGCCGCCTCGCCGAGCACTGGGACGTGTGGCAGGACGAAGCCACGAAGTCCGCATCCAAAAGCGGTTTGCCGATGTTCGGTGATCGCTTCCCAGTCTGATCCACCCACTGCCTCGGAGAACTCCCTCATGAAACTTACGGGCAATACCATCTTCATTACGGGCGGCGGCACCGGCATCGGTCGCGGCCTGGCCGAGGCTCTACACAAGCTGGGCAATAAGGTCATTATCTCCGGCCGGCGCCGCAGTCAGCTGGACGCGGTGGCCGCAGCCAATACCGGCATTGAGGCGATCCAGCTGGACGTGGCCGATCCACAGAACATCGCCACGGTTGCGGCCAAGCTGATCGCCGACCATCCCGACCTGAACGTGCTGATCAACAACGCCGGCATCATGCTCGCAGACGACGCCGCAAGCACGGTCGACGAGAGGACCCTGGTATCGGAGATCGAGACCAACCTGTTCGGGCCGATCCGCCTGAGCTCGGCACTCGTCGAGCACCTGAAGCGGCAGAACGAGGCGACGATCGTCTACAACTCCTCGGTGCTAGCTTTCGTCCCGTTGGCGCCGTTCGCGGTCTACTCGGCGACCAAGGCGGCGCTGCACTCCTACGCGCTGTCGCAGCGTTTCCAGCTGCGGAACACGTCGGTCAAGGTTCAGGAGATCGCACCGCCCTATGTGAGCACGGACCTGATCAGCGCACCTGACGATCCGCGTGCTATGCCGCTGGACCGCTTCATCGAGGGCACCATCGTCGCCCTGAGCAGCGATGCGGAAGAGGTGTTGGTGGAAGAAGCCAAGGCGCTCCGTAACAACCCCGGTGCTAACGAGCATGCCTTCGTCAACCAGTTCAACTCAGGCTGGGCCTCCTAGCGCATCGACGGCGGCTGCGGCACTCGGTCCCATGGATGACGGCAGTCGCATGGCCTACGTGGATCGGGATAAAGTCCACAAACCCGTTCCTTCTCAAAGCCTGATGAGCGCACCATACCGAGCGGCAACATGGAGCCAGCCCTGGCGCGATATCGCCTCGCCGGAATTGAGCGCGGCGCTGGCCGGCATTGGCACGCGCCGCACCCTGGCCGACGGCGAACTGCTCTACGCCCGCGGTGATCCAGGTAGCGAACTCTACGGAGTCCACTCCGGCTGCATCCGACTGGCGGCGCAGACCCAAGACGGCAACGAGGCCCTGCTCGGCCTGTACCCGCCCGGGACTTGGTTTGGCGAGATGTCGCTGTTCGATGAACTGCCGCGCCCGACCAGCGCCTATGCCGTCGGTGCCACCGGGCTGCTGATCGTGGCAGCGGCGAAGCTGCGCCTGCTGCTGGACGGCAACCCGCTGTGGTATCGCGACTTCGCCCGCGTGCTGTGCAACAAGCTGCGCCTGAGCCTGGCGCACATCGAAAGCACTTACCTGCCAGTGTCGGTGCGGGTGGTACTGCGCCTGCTCGACCTGGCGCAGGCCTATGGGCGACCAGAAGCCGGTGGCATCGTCATCGGCCTGCGACTGCCGCAGGAGGACCTGGCGCGGATGCTCGGCCTGACCCGGCAAAGCATCAACAAGGAGCTGCGCGCGCTGCAGGAGCGCAGCTGGCTCGGCATCCGCCGCGGCCAGATCAGCCTGCTCGACGCCGCCGCGCTGCGGCGCCATGTTCGCGAAGCCGGCGGCAGCGACCTGCTGCCGCCCTGATGGGTGCCGCCGCAGTGTCGGCGCGATGACAGACGGCGCCAGTCGCCGGTCCCACAATGGCGGCGGATTCAGATCCGGCCCACCCTTTTGGAGAGCGCTATGCGCAGCCGCGAGCAGTTCATCGAAAAATACGCCCAGAGCCACGCCAACCCGGCCAACCAGGTCATCCACCTGGTCTGCGTGCCGGCCATCTTCGCCGCCACCGCGGCGCTGGGCTGGGTGGTGCCGCTCGGGCGCCTGCTTCCCCGTGTACCCGTCGAATGGGCACATTGGATCAACCTCGGTACCCTCGGCGCCCTGCCGGTGCTGGCGTTCTACGCCCGCCTGGGCCTTCCCAGCCTGCTCACCGGCCTGGGCTGGCTGGCGCTCAGCTTCGGCGCCTGCGTCGCGGTCCAGGCCAGCGGCGTGTCACTGCTGTGGAGCGCCGCTGCGGTATGGCTTGTCGCCTGGGTGGTGCAGGTCTATGGCCACCGGCTGGAAGGCGCCAAGCCTTCCTTTCTCGACGACCTGGTGTTCCTGCTGATCGGCCCGCTGTTCGTACAGGACAAGCTGCTGCGGCTGGCCAGGACCGGATCGATGCACCCAGTCGGGCATTAGGCCTTCAGTCAGTTCGCTGCCCCACGCTCGGAGTGTTCGCGCTCACATTCGCCGGAAGACGACGCCGTAACTGGATCACAAGATGCAAACTCGTCGACGACATCGTACGAATGGCGAACTGTGAGGCGACTTGGCGCTTAATTGATCGGCGAAGCATGCGCATTGCGGGCGCCACCTCTATTAGCCTATTGTCCGCGGCGAAACTCTTGGGGGCTGCTCCCGGACCACCGCTTGAAGGCTCGGCTAAAGTTGCTGAGCTCTGCGTAACCTAGGAGGAAGCCGATTTCAGTAAACGACAAATGTGTCTGCTTGAGATAGTGCCGGGCGAGCTCATGCCGAGTGCCTTCGACCAGTTCTTCAAAAATGACATCTGCTGCGGCCAGCCGCCGTTGAAACGTTCGCCTGCTCAACCCAAAAGCCGCGGCGCAATCATCGATGGAGGTGTGTCCCCGGCGAAGAGCGCGAATAACGTGCAACCTCAACTCACTCGCTAGATCCAACTGCACCTTGTTCGGCGGTGGCACTATGGAGTCTACAGCCGCCGACATGATTCGGGGCATGCCAGCGCCTATACGCCAGCGCAACAACTCCTTTGGAAACGCAATTCCATTCTTCTCCTGGGAGAAGTACACCGGAGCACCGAAGAGCCGACGATATGCTGAAACGTCGCGCGGCGCGGGGTGCTCGAAATAGACCGCCGTGGGCGCCCAGTCGGATCTGCCCGCAATGGAACGCGCAAAACGTACCAACTTTGCAATGGATAGCTCCGCATCCTGGCGATATTCCAGCAGTCCAGCGTCCAGTACCGAATAGGAAAGAACGGCCAAACTTCTTTCGACAGTCAGCTCAAGTCTGGCACCTTCCTGATGCATAGGAAGATGAATCGTGCCGGATCGGATCGCAGACTCGACGTCCGGTGCTGCGAGACATAAGTCGCTCAACGCGCCCAGGGTCGATAGAGGCTGTTGATACCCAAGACGCAATCCAAGGGTCTCATCCTGACTGAGCAACGCAGCTGACTCCAGCAATTCGACATACCCGCGGACCGCAACACGCAGATCCGGATTGCCGAGGACATCAAGCCCCACCCCCAACTTCTCGTAGAATGCTGGCGCCTTCACGCCGCGACGCTCCAAAAGTCCGTCGATGCCTGAGAGGACTCCGCACCGTATGGTCGCGTCCGACCTGTAGCTTTGAAACGCCTCCGCCAACATACCGCACTCCTCCACTCGTTCCGCAGCGCTAACTGTCACATACGATGTGAGGTCATTGGCCCTTGATTTTTTAAGCATTTAATGTGCCGACTGGTCGGTACACTATGCCAAGCGGTGCTGTTTGTGAAGTACATCCGCGAATTGGATGCGCGCGACAGGCATGAAACCAGTGTTGTCATCATCTGCCAAGTCGGCCCCGGCGAGGCCGGTTTAGATTCCGCGTGTGGCACTCCGCCACCGAATTGCTGCGGCGCACTCCACGGCGCAATTCAACAAGGAATCAGCGAGGTCAGATGCAATGATGTTCCGCGCAATTGGCAGATGGGCCGCATCATTTCGGCCAGCCGGGGGGGCATATTCCATGACCTTCGCCCAGCCGATGGTTGGAGTTTCACACCCTACCCAGGTGACATCCACCTCGGATTCGTACGAACGTCTGGCAAGTGCCATCACCGGACAACCGTTACCAGCCGCTGTTCTAGATCTCGATGCGCTGGAGGCCAACGCCCATGCAATGCTCCGCCGCGCCGGCCATCTGCCAATTCGGCTTGGGTCAAAATCCGTCCGCTGCACGGAGGTGCTGCGGCATGTGCAGGCTTTGTCCGCCCGCTTTCAGGGTTTGCTGTGCTATTCGGGCCGTGAAGCAGCCTGGCTTTCTACCCAGGGCTTCGATGATCTCGTCGTAGCCTACCCCACTATCGACAGCGCCGACCTGGATGCCGTGGCTGCGCAGATCCGGCGGGGCAAACATATCGTGTTGATGGTCGACGATCGGAGGCAACTTGATGCAATCGAATCCAGAGCGTCGGCCCAGGGCGTCGTATTCCCGCTCGCGATCGATCTCGATTGCTCGACAATACATCCGAATATCTACTTTGGGGTGCGGCGTTCGCCTATTACCACCCCGGAAGATGCGTTGCTTTTGGCCGAGGCAATCGCCTTTCGGGGCGGTACGATGCGGCTTGTGGGTCTGATGGGTTATGAGGGGCAGATCGCAGGTTTGCAGGACGAGGTTCCCGGACAAGGGATCAAGAACCACGTGCTGCGGGCCCTGAAGAAGCGCTCGGTGCGTGAACTGAGTAAGCGGCGGCGTACCACCGTTGCAGCCCTTCGGGCCGCGGGTTTTCTCCTCGATTTCGTCAACGGCGGCGGGACCGGCAGTCTAGAGGTTACCGGGACCGACCCCTCCGTCACCGAGCTCACCGCGGGCTCGGGCCTGTATTCACCTGGCCTGTTCGATCACTTCCATCACTTTCGCCACCTACCTTCGCTCAGTTTTGCCTTGCAGGTCACGCGCAAACCCACCCGAGGGATCGTAACCTGCCTGGGCGGGGGCTATATCGCCTCCGGACCCGCCGGGGCGGATCGCCTGCCTCGCCCTTTCCTCCCCCACGGTATGAAGCTCCTGCCGCGGGAGGGCGCCGGCGAAGTGCAGACCCCCGTCCGGCTTCCGATCGGTGTTGATGTTCCCCTCGGGGCACCGTTGTTCTTCCGGCACGCCAAGGCCGGAGAACTAGCCGAGCGATTCACGCATTTTCTCCTAGTGCGGGATGGGAAGGTAGTCGGCACGGCACCTACCTACCGAGGCGAAGGTCAATGCTTCATTTGAAGGCCCTGCTGGATCAGCGCTGGCACCAAATGACAAACGCGGCCCCAATCCCTCATCTATATATGTTGCTTCTCACAAGGCCATCGGCGGGCAATGAGGCAATTGGGCAGCAACTTGGCTTTCCCGGAGACACCCATGAGCGGACCTGACGGCAAGGTCATTTTCATCACTGGCGCAGCCAGTGGCATTGGAGCCGCAGTTGCGCTTCGCGCCGCCGAGTCGGGGTATAGAGTGGTGCTGGCCGACCGCAACTATCCTGGGGCGACGGAGCTCGCCGAAAAGATTGGCCCCAATGCATTTGCGACGATGCTCGACGTGCGCTCGCCGACGCAATGGACGGAGGCTCTTGATGCAACTTGGCAGCGTTTCGGCCGTCTCGACGTACTCATCAATAATGCGGGAATCGTTCATCCGGGATACTCGCGCGATATCACCGTCGATCAGCATCGGTTGACCGTCGAGGTCAATCTTCTTGGACCAATGACAGGGATGATGCTGACTCTGCCACGCTTCAAGGCACAGGGCAGCGGCCATTTTCTGACGGTGTGCAGCATGACTTCGTTTCTGCCAATGACGGGCATGGCCAGCTATGCAGGTACCAAGCATGCGTTGCGTGCGTTCCACCATGGGTTGGCTCTTGAAGAACGCCACAGCCCGCTGCATTTCACCATCATCCACCCCGGCTCCACCGAGACGCCCATGCTCGATCAGGAGTTGCGCGCCGACAATGCGATGCTCGCCTTTACAACCAAGTCCGTCCCAGCTGCGGCCGTCGCCGACACGATCATCAGAGCAATCATCAAGCGTCCGGTGGAGGTAGTTACCCCACCGCTGTTCGGCAGACTACTGCGCCTCATCGGATCGAACCCTGGAATCATCCGCATGTCGATTGAAGGCGCCGAGGCCAAGGGGCGCAAGCAGCAGGAATTACGCAGACGGCACGAGAGCGCCACCTAGGCACCCGTGAGGACTTGCAATGATATTTATCGCTATTGTGCTGATCCTGTCGCCGATTATTTTTCTGTTATTTTGGCCGACGCGTGTCACTCCGGTGGCCTGGAACCCACCAAAGGCGCCATCCCTGGAAGCGGGGCCTTTCCGGCAGAACAGCAAGCTCAAGGGCTTGCAGCGCATCGGGCTAATGGGGGCAGTAGGCCCGGAAGGCATCAACTTTGACGCAGACGGCCATCTCTATGCGGGCTATCTGGACGGGCGCGTCGTACGCTTTTCTTCCGATGGCATCCATCACGTCGTCCTAGCCAACACGGGCGGGCGTCCATTGGGCATGGCCCCATTACCCGATGGTCGACTTCTCATTGCCGATGCCATCAAAGGTCTCCTCCAGATCGACGTCGACGGCGTGTTGACCGTGCTTTCCGCAGAAGCCGAGGGTCTTCCCTTTCGGTTCGCCAACGACCTGGACGCGACAAAGTCCGGGGACGTGGCCTACTTCAGCGACTCGTCTCACAAATGGGGCACCGGTCAGGACATCAAGGACATCATGGAGCATGCCGGGAACGGTCGCCTGCTTCGCTACGACTTCAAGACAAGGCAGACATCCGTTCTGCTGAAAGGGCTTCAATTTGCCAACGGCGTTGCGATGGGGCCGGATGAAGCCTACGTGCTCGTGACAGAAAGCAGCGAGTACCGCGTGCAGCGATATTGGCTCAAGGGCCCGAAGGCTGGCCGGGCGGAAATATTCATCGACAATCTGCCAGGGTTCCCAGACAACATCTCGTATAACGGGCGTGATCTGTTTTGGCTCGCGATTGCAGCTCCTCGACACGCACTTCTCGACACGCTGGCTGACAAGCCGTTCCTCCGCAAAATCGCATCACGCATCCCTGCCTCGCTGCAACCCATGCCTTCGCGTCATTGCATGGTGTTGGCACTGGACCACAACGGCAAGGTGGTCGCCAACCTCCAGTACAGAGGTCCGGATGCCTACTGGAAGATAACCAGCGCTTGCGAGTTCGAGGGCTGGCTTTACTGCGGTTCGGTCGACGAGAATGCAATCGCCCGCATTCCGCTCGGCGACGTTATACCTGATTGGTCGTCGCAAACATCACCGGCGCGCGCACCTGCACCCACTGAATCAACCATGTCATCGGAGTAAGCCTTTGTTAAACGAACCTCCGTCGCTTGAAACTGCTGCGGCCCGATCCCCGCGCAGCTTCTGGCCGGTGATCATTGCCTACGCTTTCGCGGTGTCCTCCGCGATGGCGCTGCAGTTGACGTTCGCTCCGATTACGACCGTTGCAGCGACGCATTTTCAGGTTTCTGTGCAAGCGATTGGCTGGCTATCGCAGATTTTCACCCTGCTTTACGTCGTGCTCGGAATGCCAATGGGCATCGCCTTGGATCGATGGTTTCGCGGAAGTCTTGCGGTGGGTGCCGCCCTCAGCATCCTCGGTGCCATGCTGCGGCTCGGTGGAAACAGCTTTGCATGGGTGCTGTCGGGCCAACTGCTCGCCGCTGTGGCCCAGCCATTGCTGCTGAACGGCGTCACCAAAATCGCGGGCGAATACCTGAGCGAGGAGGATCGTCCCTTGGGCATCTCCCTAGGCATGGCGAGTATGTACGCTGGGGAATTGATCGCGATCGGGGCCGGCACGGTCTTATCCACGCCGGAGCATGTCCACTCAGTGATACTGGTCAACAGCGCTTTTGCGGTTCTTGCCATGACTGTATTTCTGGTCTTCCTGCGCCGTCCGGCGGAATTCGGGATTACAGCCGCTCCGCCGGCTGGGCTGGCCTCGCTGCGCACCGTATTGTCTGATCCCTTCATGCGTGTGGTTGCCGTGCTTGCATTCATCGGGTTTGGCACGTTCACGTCCTATATGACCTGGCTTCAGGCGCTTTTGGCGCCTGCGGGCATTGCGGCGGACCAGGCTGGGATCATGCTCCTGGGATTCGT
>FSWN01000040.1_pt1 | contig 11555 bp, 4 predicted proteins | sample 1638021 | NCBI WGS metagenome assembly FSWN01 (sample SAMEA3914789, study PRJEB12502) | metagenome | biome: forest; material: soil | place: Canada | collected 2011-07-03 | depth 0.3 m | reverse complement strand
TTGGGTCGGGCACTAGAACACGAGCACGTGAAGGGCATTGAGAAATTGGATCAGGCAGTAAAAAAGGCGACGCTTGATCATCACGGCAATTACATTTCAATTTTGGATACAGTGTGTCCTGAGGGAGCTTGCCGAGTGTATGCGGACGACAATACCCCACTCCAATGGGACTATGGTCACCTTACTTCCGAAGGCTCAGCTACTGTGGCGAAGTTGTGGAAAGAGTCGGGTATGTTGCCGTAGCGCTGCCGCACTCATGCGCAGAGGCTAACGTCCCCGGTTTGGTCGGCACGTAAGCTTCAACTTCTCCGAAGCGCGTCGAGACGTTGGTATGCCCAGCGTGTTGAACCGGGGTAATGGCTTGGAGAGCCTAGTGGCGCAATCTCGCACCGATCAACCTAGGGAACGGGAGTGGGTTCGCTCTCAGCCAATTTCTCGGATGTAACTTCGGCGCCCCGTCCGGATTTCCTTGCAACGATTTTATTCCCCAAAGAAATCATGGGTGACTCAATTAGGTGAAAGGTCAGGTAAGACAGCCCCGTCAGTGCTGCAGTAAATATTGCCAATTTCACAGGTACTGATGCATTGGGCAGGCAATTGAACACCACTAAAATGCAGGGGCCATGCAGGAGGTAAATGCTGTATGAATATTTGGCGATGGTCTTAAAAACAGATATGGCGACAACATTCCGAATAGGGGTAATAAATGGCAGGCTTAATCCAATAGCGAGACAAATGGGGTAGCCCCCGATTGTCTGCGAATAGGAGCCCAAAACCATATACAGGGCCAACGATAAAAATAGCAGTGTTGGCAATGCCCAGAAGGGAATAAAAGCTTTTAAGTTTGACTTGAATAATGAGTAGGCAATGGCGCCGGGAATAAAGCAAGGCGCATACCTCCACATTTCAGATAGTGGAAATGCGATCTTGTACTGAAGGAACGCAAACAGCACAAAAAGCGGCCATATTACTAGTAGAAGAAATCTGAACGAGTTCTTCCTTTTTGCACCCAGGAAAAGAAGCGGGAGGAACAAATACATCTGGACTTCGATAGGGAGACTCCACAGCGGTCCAATCACATTTGGAGTATTCGTTAGATTCTGGATGAGCAGCAGATTGGTGACAAATTCCCAGGGTTGAATCGAGTGCAAAATGGGATTGCTTGGCCAAACAATCGCTGTTAGCGCAACTGTGGCCACAACTGCAATGCTAAGTGGATAGATGCGAAAAAAGCGTCGGACAATGAAGGTAAAATATAAATTGTTGTTCCTTGTTCGCTGCTGTTCCATCGAAAACATCAGGACCAAGCAGGTATGAACAAAAAATATCAATACCCCAAGTATTCCCAGGAACTGGATCCGAAAGAAATCAGTCCCGTCGATATGTAGCGCAGGCATTACGTGACGGCTAACCACCAATCCGACGGCTATAGACCGAAGGAAGTCCAGATTGTGGGACTCGAATTTCTGGCTCATTCTGCTTCAGCTGCTTTATGGAGTTCGTCCATATACATCGCTGAAACGCACGATGTCGTCTTCCCCGAGATAGCTGCCTGACTGTACTTCGATCAATTCCAACGGGATGGAGCCGGGATTCTCCAGCCGGTGCTGAGAGCCGAGCGGGATGTATGTCGATTCGTTTTCGGCGAGCAGAAATTCCTTCTCTCCGCAGGTCACGCGCGCGGTGCCGCAAACCACGATCCAGTGCTCGGCGCGGTGATGATGCATCTGCAGGCTGAGCTTCTGCTTCGGTTTGACGATGATGCGCTTGACCTGGAACCGGCTGCCCAATCCTATGGTTTCGTAGCTGCCCCAGGGCCGATGCACCACGGTATGGCTCTCGGCCTCGGGCCGGTGCAGTCCCTTGAGGCGCGTGACGATGCGTTTGACGTCCTGAGCCCGACTGCGGTCCGCCACCAGCACCGCGTCCTTGGTCTCGACCACCACGACATCCTTCAGGCCAAGCGCCGCAATCAGGCGGCCTTCGCTGTGAACCAGCGTGTTGTCGGAATCTTCAAGCAGGACGTCCCCGTGGGAGTAGTTGCCGCGCTTGTCCCGGGGCAGCGTTTCGAGGAAGGACCAAGAGCCCACGTCGTCCCATCCTGCATCCATGGGCACGATCGCGGCCTTGTCCGTCTTCTCCATCACCGCATAATCGATGGAATCGGAACGCGCCGCCTTGAAAGCGGCCCCATCGAGCCGGACGAAATCCAGGTCCCGCTTCGCATTGGCCACGGCATTCGAGCAGGCCTCGAACATCGCCGGATCGAGGCGCTGCAGTTCATCCAGGAAACTCTGAGCCCGGAACAGGAACATGCCGCTGTTCCAAAGATATTCGCCGCTATCCAGATAGGATTGGGCGCGGACGCCGTCGGGTTTTTCGACGAATGATGCGACTTCAAATCCACCTTCCGCGAGTCCTTTGCCTTTGTGGATATAGCCGTAGCCTGTCTCCGGCCGGTGCGGCGTGATGCCGAAGGTGGTGAGCCGCCCGTGCAGCGCAACCTTTGCGGCGAGCTCGACGGAAGCAAGAAATTTGTCGAGATCGGCAATCAGGTGATCGGCAGCCATGATGAAAACCAGGGCATCCTCGCCATGGCGTTCTTTTGCCAGCAAGCAGGCAGATGCAACGGCTGGTGCCGTATTGCGCGCTTCTGGTTCCAGCAGGATCTCGGCGCTCCGGCTCCCGGTCTGCCGCAGTTGCTCGGCCGCCAGGAAGCGATGGGCTTCGTTGCAGACCAGGATCGGCGGCGTTGCACCCGGAATCGTCGCCGCGCGGCGCGCGGTGTGCTGCAGCAAAGACCACTCATCCGTCAGTTTCAGGAACTGCTTGGGATAGCCTTCGCGAGACAGCGGCCACAGTCGTGAGCCTGAGCCGCCGGCCAACAGGACGGGAACGATCTTTGGGGAGGGGCTGGAGGACAAGGTATTAGCGGGCATCGATCAGTTCAAGCAGTTCCTGGGTTTTACTCTGCATCAGCAGGGTGTCACCACGTGATTCCACATTCAGCCGCAACACCGGCTCGGTGTTGGAGCCTCTCAGATTGAAGCGCCACTCCGGATATTCGATGGAAACGCCATCGACCTTCTCGATGGACGTCGCGTCAGGCGCATAACGCTGCTCGATCTTTGCCAGCACCGCCGCAATACTGGAAACCTTGCGATTGATCTCCCCCGAAGCCGGAAACTTCTTCTGCCGCTCGGCCAGCAGCCCGGAGAGCGGCATACCACTCTCCGACAACAGCGCCGCCACCAGCAACCAGGGAATATTACCGTTGTCGCAGTAGGCAAAATCCCGGAAATAATGATGTGCACTCATCTCGCCACCGTACACGGCATTTTCGGCGCGCATGCGTTCCTTGATGAAGGCATGGCCGGTCTTGGACTGCACCGGGATGCCGCCGGCCTGAGTCACTGTATCGATGGTGTTCCAGGTCAGGCGTGGATCGTGAATGATCTTGGCGCCGGGCTCTTTCTTCAGCAGGGCCTCTGCCAGCAGGCCGACGATGTAATAACCCTCGATGAACGCCCCGGTTTCGTCGAACAGGAAGCAGCGGTCGAAATCGCCGTCCCAGGCGATGCCGAAGTCCGCGCCGCTGGCCACCACGGCCTCCGCCGTGGCGGAACGGTTTTCCGGCAGCAGCGGATTAGGAATGCCATTGGGAAACGAGCCGTCTGGCTGATGGTGCACCTTGACGAACTCGAAGGGCAGCCGTGATTCCAGTGCGTCGATCACCAGCCCGGCCGAGCCGTTGCCGGCATTGACCACGATCTTCAGCGGTTTGAGCTTGCCCAACTCGACATAACCCAGCAGATGCTCGACATAGCTTTGACGCTGGCTGATCGGGGTCTTCTTCGCGATTCCGGCAGGTGACCTGGCCGTGGATGCCGCCACAGCGGCCTCCAGCTCACGCAGCCCGGTATCGCCCGAAACCGGTATCGCCCCGCCACGGACCAGCTTCATGCCGTTGTAATCCATCGGATTATGGCTGGCGGTCACCATGATGCCGCCGTCGATACCAGGCTGAAAGGCGGCGAAATACACCTCCTCGGTACCGCACAGGCCCAGATCGAGCACCTCCACCCCCTGCGAAACCAGCCCGTGGGCCAGAGATTCGAGCAGATCGGGGCTGGAATGCCGTACATCCTTCCCCAGCGCCACGCGCTGGGGGGCAAAACGCTGCGCATAGGCGCAGCCAAGCCGGAAGGCGATATCGCCGTTCAGTTCTTCAGGGACGCGACCGCGGATATCGTAAGCTTTGAAGCAGGCGAGGGAACTCATTGTTTTGAATATTGAAAATGCTGGCTCTGCGGAGATGTTACAGCATGCCCAGTGGATGTCGGCAGGGCGGATGCACATCGGCGGCTGGTTTTGAGACCTGGTTGTCACTTCATCCGGGCGGATCGGCCATAGTCTGATCCACGAATCGTTCCAAAGGTTCGCGGATACCGAATTCCGCTGCTTTTGCACAAATCCGACACAGTTCCGTCGGACTCGATCGCGATAATAACAGCGCAAACAGGCCCAACAAGGGCCTGCAGGAGAGGCGCAATGGCTGGTCTGAAGGCGGTGGTTCGCGGTTTGTCCGCAGTATTGGCGTTCATCGGCAGGGTACTTGGCGGCCTGCTGCGCCTTCTGTTCGGCAACGTACGCTGGACCCCACCGCAGTGGCTGGCTTGGTCATGGGGCCGGGGACTGGCCCGCTTCCAAGGCCTCACCGGCTGGCTGCGAACCAACCCCCTGCGCGGCGCCGGCATCGCCGTGCTGGCCGTCGCCCTGGTCGCGGCCGGCCTGTCCGGCTGGCACTGGTACCAGCACCGTCCGAAACCGGTGGAGCTGAGCTTCACCGTCGAGCCCCCGCCGGTGACCTGTTACGACTGCGACGCCCCCTACAACAGCCCCAAGCCCCTCACCGTGCATTTCTCCGGTTCCGTGGCACCGCTGCAGGCCACGGGCAAAGCCATCGACCCCAAGACCGGCGGCATCGCCATCTCCCCGGCGATCAACGGCGTCTGGACCTGGGAAGACGATAAAACCCTCAAATTCCTGCCCGGTGCCGACTGGCCCATCGGCCAGTCCTACGATGTTTCTTTCGCCAAGCGCGGCTTCGCCGCGAGCCATGTCCATCTCAAGGACTACCACCTCAAATTCCCCACCGTGCCGTTCAGCGCCAAGATCAGCAGCACCGAGTTCTACCAGGACCCGGTCAACGTCAACGACAAGAAGGTGGTGGTGACGGTCGCTTTCTCCCACCCGGCAGACACCGCCGACTTCGAGAGCCGCATCAAGCTGGCCCTATACAACAAGCTCACCGATACCGAAGAAGAGCAGGTCGGCAAGCCCGCCTTCACCGTCCAGTACGACAAGTACAAGCTGCAGGCCTTCATCCACTCCGAGCAGCTTGCCGTGCCGGCCAAACAGGGTCGCCTGGCGGTCGAGGTCGGCTCCGGCCTGCGCGCCGCGCGCGGCAGCAACAAGACCGCCGCAGCCCTCACCTCCAGCACCGTCGTGCCGGGGCAGTTCGCCCTCGAAGTATCCGAACTGGGCCTGGATATCGCCCGCGACCAGCACGACGACCCGCGCCAGATCCTGCTGCTGCACACCAGCTACTCCGTGACCGAGAAGGAAATCACCTCCAAGGTCAAAGCCTGGCTGCTGCCGCTGAACAGCCCGGACCCGGACCAGCAGAAGAAATGGGATGCGGCGCACAAGGGGCACAAAGTCCCCTTCGGCTGGGGTGAGCAGAAGAACATCACCCCCGAACTGCTCAAATCCTCCGAACCGCTGGCTCTCAGCTACACCCCCAACGAGCAGGAACACGTCGAGCTGCACAGCTTCGGCTATCAGGCCGATCCGGGCCGCTACGTCTATGTCCAGGTCGACAAGGGCCTCAAGTCCTTCGGCGGCTACAGCCTGGGCAAGCAACAGACCAGCACCCTGCTGGTGCCGGAATTCCCCCGGGAGCTGCGCATCGCCCACGAAGGCTCGCTGTTGGCCATGTCCGGCGCCAGGAAGATCACCGTCTTCACCCGCGACGTGCCGGGGCTGCAGGTCGAGATCGCGCGCCTGCTGCCGGACCAGTTGCAGCACCTCGTCACCCAGACCAGCGGCGATTTTCGCAACCCGCAGTTCAAGGCCGGCTGGAGCTTCGACGAAAGCAACATCACCGAACGCTTCACCAAGGTGCTGCGTCTGCCCAGGCTCAAGCCGGGCACCGCGCACTACGAGCCGGTCGACCTCGGCGAATACCTGAGCAAGGACGGCGCCGACAAGCGCGGCGTATTCCTGCTGCGGGTACGCGCCTACGATCCGGATACCAAAAAGGTATTGGGCGGAGACAATTCCGGTGATGCCGACTCCGCACCACCGCAGGATCAAGGCGACGCCGATCAAAGCCAGGACGGCGATACCGCCTCCACACCGCAAACCTGGAGCCAGGCCAGCGACAACCGCCTGATCGTGGTCAGCGACCTCGGCATCCTGGTGAAAAAAGCCGTTGACGGCTCACAGGACCTCTTCGTCCAGTCCATCCACGGCGGCGAGCCGGTGGCCGGCGTCAGCCTGTCGGTGCTGGGCAAGAACGGCGAGGCGGTGCAGACCCAGACCACCGACGCCGACGGCCACGCCCGCTTCGCCGACCTTAAGAACTTCAAGCGCGAACACGAGCCGGTGCTGTACCTCGCGCGCAAGAACGGCGATAGCAGTTTCCTGCCGATCGGCCGTAACGACCGCGAGCTGGACCTGTCGCGCTTCGACATCGGCGGCGTCAGCAATTCCGCCGACAGCGGCCGCCTCAGCGCCTTCCTCTTCTCCGATCGCGGCATCTACCGTCCCGGCGACGAAATCCGCGTCGGCGCCATCGTCAAGGCCCAGGACTGGGCCAAGTCCCTGGCCGGCGTGCCGCTGCGGGTGCAGATCACCGACCCGCGCGGCACCGTGGTCAAGCGCGACGCCATCCGCCTCTCCGCCGCCGGCTTCGAGGACATCCGCTACGCCACCCGCGACACCGCCCCCACCGGCGAATACGCCATCTCCCTGGCCATCATCAAGAGCGAGGGCCGCGAGGACGCCATCGGCTCCATCACCGTCAAGGTGCAGGAATTCCTGCCCGACCGCCTGCGCATGACCGCCCACCTGTCGGCCGAGAGCGGCGAGGGCTGGGTCAGTCCCGATCAGCTCAAAGCCAGCATCGACCTGCAGAACCTGTTCGGCACCCCGGCGCAGAACCGCCGCGTCACCGCGCAGATGATCCTCTCGCCGAGCTTCCCCGCGTTCCCGGCCTATAGCGGCTACCAGTTCTACGACCCCCAGGCCGCCAAGGAAGGCTTCAACGACCAGCTCGCCGAGACCAAGACCGACGACAAGGGCGGCGCCTCGTTCGACTTGAACCTGCAACGCTTCACCCGCGCCACCTACCGCCTGCACCTGGTGGCTGAAGGCTTCGAGGCCGACGGCGGCCGCGGCGTCGCCGCCGAAACCGCACAGCTGGTGTCGAACCTGCCTTACCTGGTCGGCTGGAAAGCGGATGGTGACCTCGGCTACGTCTCGCGCGACAGCGCGCGCAAGGTCGACCTCGTCGCCATCAACCCGCAGGCGAAGAAGACCGAGGTCAAGGACCTCAAGCTGCTGCGCATCGAGCGCCGCTACGTTTCCATCCTGACCAAGCTCGACAGCGGCACCTACAAGTACGTCTCCAAGCTCAAGGAAGTCACCCTCGGCGAAGATCCGTATGCGGTGCCCGCCGCCGGCGCCCAGCTGGCCCTGGACACCCACACACCCGGCAGCTTCAGCTACGTCGTGCAGGATGCCGCGGGCCAGCAGTACGCCCGCATCGACTACAGCGTCGCCGGCGCCGCCAACCTCGCCGGCCGCCTCGACAAGAACGCCGAGCTGCAGCTGACCCTGGACCGCAAGGACTACGCCCCCGGCGACGACATCGCCATGCAGGTGCAGGCGCCGTACACCGGCGCCGGCCTCATCACCATCGAGCGTGACAAGGTCTACAGCTACAAGTGGTTCAAGGCCGACACCACCAGCTCGGTGCAGCACATCAAGCTGCCCGACGGCATCGATGGCAATGCCTACGTCAGCGTCAGCTTCATCCGCGATCCGGGCTCGGATGAGATCTACACCAGTCCCCTGTCCTACGGCGTGCAGCCCTTCTCGGTAGCGCTCGACCACCGCACCGCCCACGTCACCCTGGAACAGGCCGAGCTGGTCAAGCCCGGCCAGCGCCTGGCCATCCACTACAAGACCGACCGGCCGGCGCGCATCGTCATCTTCGCCATCGATGAAGGCATCCTGCAGGTGGCGCGCTACAAGACGCCCAACCCGCTGGCCTGGTTCTTCCAGAAGCGCTCGCTCGACGTGCACACCCTGCAGATCCTCGACCAGATCCTGCCCGAGTTCATCCATGACGCCAACTTGGCCGCGCCCGGCGGCGATGCCGAAGGCGCGCTGGGCCGTCATCTCAATCCGTTCAAGCGCAAGACCGACAAGCCGGTGGCCTACTGGTCCGGCATTATCGACGCGGACCAGACCTCGCGCGAGGTGGATTACGAAGTGCCGGACTACTTCAACGGCAGCCTGCGCGTGATGGCCGTGGCAGTGGCCGACGATGCCATTGGCACTGCCGAGAGCAAGACCACCGTGCGTGGCGACTTCGTGCTCTCGCCCAATGCGCCGACCACGGTATCGCCCGGCGACGAGTTCGACGTCAGCGTCGGCGTCGCCAACAACGTCAAGGGCAGCGGCGCAGAAGCGCCGATCGTGATCAGCGTCGATCCTTCCAGCCAGCTCGAAGTCATCGGCGACAAGCAGCAGACCGTGCCGATCACCGAGATGCACGAGTCCGCGGCCCACTTCCGCGTCAAGGCGCGCGACCAGCTCGGCTTGGCCACGCTGCAATTCCACGCCGCGTTCAAGGACAAGACCGCACAAATCGCCGCGACCATGTCGGTGCGTCCGGTCACCCCCTACCAGACGCGCCTGCGTGCGGGCAGCTTCACCCGCAGCAGCCAGGATCTGCCGGTGTTGCGCAATCTCTATCCCGAGTACCGCAAGGCGGAAGCGGGCGTGGCAGTGCTGCCGCTGGGCCTGAGCCATGGCCTGGTCAGCTACCTCGGCAACTACCCCTACGACTGCACCGAGCAACTGGCCAGCATGGCCATGCCCGCCATCGTGCTGGGCAGCCGGCCCGAGTTCGGCTACGTCAAGGCGTCGAAGGGCGCCGACCTGCCCGGCCTCATCGCTGAATTGCGCGCACGCCAGACCGAGGACGGCTCCTATCGTTACTGGCCCGGCGGCAATTCCAACGTGGTCGAGTTCGTCTCGCTCTACGCGCAGCAGGTGCTGCTCGAAGCGGCCGAGCGTGGCCAGCCGGTGCCGCAGGACCTGGTCAACCACGGTAACGACTACCTGCGCCAGCTTGCGGCGCGCGACGGCAACAATCTCAACGAGGAGCGCGACACCGCCTACGCCATCTACCTGCTGACCCGGCAGGGCAATGTCATGGCCAACGAGGCTGCGGCCCTGCAAGGCCGGCTCGACGAGCGCTACAAGGACTGGCCGCAGGACATCACCGCCGCCTATCTAGGCTCGGCCTACCAGCTGATGAAGCAGAAGCGCCTGGCCGACAAGACCATCGCCAAGGTCAAGCTGGGTGTGATGCAGCCCTACGACGCCTGGCATTCGCCGATGGCGGTGGACGCCGAGCTGCTCTACCTGCTGGCGCGCCACTTCCCGGATCGTGCCAAGGCCCTGCCGGCGGACTTCCTCGACACCCTGGTGCAGCGCATCACCCACGGCGACTACCAGTCCCTGTCCTCGGCTGAAACCATCCTGGCCCTGGACCAGTACGCCACCACCATCGGCGATGCCGCTGCCGGCAAGCTGTCCATCACCGAGGTGTTGAAAGACGGAACGGCCAAGCCCTTGCCCCTGCCGGACGGCGTGCTGCCCAAGGCACCCTTCGACGCGCTGGCGACCAAGCTGCGCTTCAGCAATGACGCCGACGTCCGCGCCTTTTACGAGGTGGACGAGTCCGGCTTCGACCGCCAGCCGCCGCTGAAGGCGATCAGCGACGGCTTCGAGATCCTGCGCGAGTACACCGATGCCGACGGCAAGCCGCTGACCACGGTCAAGCTGGGCCAGGAGCTGGTAGTGCACGTGAAATTCCGCGCCACCAACAACAAGCCCTTCACCAACGGCGTGCTGGTTGACCTTCTGCCGGGCGGCTTCGAGATCGTACTGCCGCGTACCGAGCAGGCGCAGCAGCCGATGCAGGGTGCTTCCCCCGACCAGGCTGCACCCGCTGCGGATGCGGACCAGAACCAGGCCGAAGGGGAAGGCGAGGGCGATGCGGATGCGCCGGCCGACTGCGGCTGCTGGTTCTTCTGGTACCACCCGCCGGGTTTCCCCGACTATGCCGACCTGCGCGAGGATCGCGTGGTCGCCTACGGCAACATCGGCACCAGCGTCAGCGAGCTGACCTACCGCATCAAGGCCACCAACACCGGCACGTTCGCCGTGCCGCCGGCCTACGGCGAAGCCATGTACGACCGCAGCATCCAGGCCCAGTCCACAGCTGGCAGCATCACGGTGATCGCTCCTTAGGGCAATGCAGTGAAGCTCGCAGCACTCATGCAACGCCTGTTTCCCCTCTCCCGCTTGCGGGAGAGGGGGAGGGGAGAGGGCCACGCACTCGATGAAGCGGCACAGTCACCGATGCCACCTCGATCTTCGAAACCGAAGAGCAAGCGCCGCTTGCAACGCTACGCCCTCATTGCCTGCTGTCTCGTCGCCGCCGCCACCACCGCCACCCTGCGCCTCTGGCCTCACCCAACCCTACGCCAGCAGATCGCCAGCTCTACTGCCGTCTTCGATGCCGACGGCCGACTGCTGCGCCTGACCCTGGCCGGCGACCAGCAATACCGCCTGTGGACACCGCTGCAAGATGTGGCGCCAACCTTCACCCAGGCCCTGCTGCTGCACGAGGACCAGCACTTCCGCTGGCACCCCGGCGTCAACCCGCCGGCCCTGCTGCGCGCCGTGGTCGAAACCTATGGCGGCGGGGCACGCCAGGGAGGCTCGACCATCACCATGCAGCTGGCGCGCCTGCTCTACGGGCTCAACACCCGCACGCCCACCGGCAAGCTGCGCCAGATCGCGGACGCCCTGTGGCTGGAGCTGCGCTACTCCAAGCACGACATCCTCGAAGCCGAAATCAACCTGCTGCCCTATGGCCAGAACATCCAGGGTGTCGGCGCCGCCAGCCTGGTCTATTTCGGCAAGACCCCGGACCACCTGAGCCTGCCCGAAGCCCTGTCGCTGGTGCTGATTCCGCAATCGCCCGCGGCGCGCAGCCCGGATGGCGAGGAGCCGGCCGGCCTGCGCGCCGCGCGCCTGCGCCTGTTCGACAGCTGGGCGCAGCAGCATCCGGAAGCGCATGCCGTGGCCGAGCTGATGCCGCCGCCGCTGCACTTCCGCGGCCTGGACCAGCTGCCCTTCGCTGCGCCGCACCTGAGCAATGCCCTGCTGGCCCAACCCGGGCATGG
>FSWN01000124.1_pt1 | contig 13210 bp, 14 predicted proteins | sample 1638021 | NCBI WGS metagenome assembly FSWN01 (sample SAMEA3914789, study PRJEB12502) | metagenome | biome: forest; material: soil | place: Canada | collected 2011-07-03 | depth 0.3 m | reverse complement strand
CTTGACGTAGGCCGATGAACCGACCGGACTGACCAGACTGTAATCCAGGGAAGGATTGCTCCAGATCGCCCCGCGCCAGGCCTCGGCGAAGTCGCCGGCCTGAGCCATGAGGCGCTGGTTCAGCTCCAGGTAGGCTTTTACGTTCTCGGGCGTTGGAGTGACGATCGCACGATCAAGGGCCTGCTCCATTGCCTTGTGCTCGGCTTCAACCACCTTGACCGGGTCGTCCTTGTCACTCTCCGCGGCCTCGGGCTTTTCGACCTTCGGCACCGGCGCCGCCTTCGACAGCTTGGGATCGTGGTACCAGAACCAACCATCCGCATGCCGCTCGAAATAAGCGGCCTGCACTCCCGGAGAGCTGTCCTGGGCGGCTGCGGCCACCGGGGTCACTGCCTCATCTGCCCAAGCGGCCGGCGTCGCCGCCAGCATCAGGGCCAGCCAGGCTGCCTCAAGGCTGCGTCGTTGCGGCCTGTCCACTGGTGGCTCCGGGGTTCTGCGATAGGTACTGGATGTCCTGCTGCGTGCGTTGCTGGATTGAGGCATCCGACTCGCGGTTGGAAAGCCCCGTGTTGGCCTGCGATTCCGCATAGGCGTAGAACTCGCTGAAATCCATCTTGTTGAAGTTCAGCGACGAGAACTGTGCAGCGGTCAGCGCCTGGCAATTCGGACTCTTGGGCGTACCCCAGCCAATACCGAGCTGCTGCCGGCCCTGCTCCTGAATGATGCGGCTGAGCATCGAGCTGAAGACGCAAAAGACGTCATACGTCGTCTTCAAGACAAAACTGCCCGACGAGTAGGTGCCGACCTCATGCGTCTGGCCCGCCTGGCGCGCAACGCCAAGCTGCTTCTCTTCGGTGCTGCACGAGGCCAGGCCGACGCTGCTGCCCCAGCCGGAAGCGCTGCAGCAGTCCGAGAAGCCGACTGCTGATTCCGTGCACTGCTCGCCCTGGCCGAGGAAGAAGGAGAAAGTGCCGGTGCTGTTGGTGTTGTCCTTGGCGGCTTCCTGCGCCGCCTGCAGCCAGCTCGAGGCCTGGGCCATCTGCGTGACGTTGGAGCTGGACACCGCAGCGGCTTCCACGTCCGAGGTGCAGTTGCCGTTCGGGCAATACAGATCGCCGCCGCAGATATCGACCTGTTGTGTGCCGGGACTGGACGAAGGGCACTGGAAGCTCTGCTGGTAGCGTGTGCAGGTTCCAGAACTGTCGGTGGCGACACACGTCGAGGCAGTCTGCTGGCAACCCTGGCTGCGCAACTGCCCGCACGCCGCTTCCTCCTGCTGCTGCGGGTTCTTGCATAGATAGGTGTCCTGATAAGCCCAGCAGGCTCTGTATTGGGGAATGCCATCGACCGTGTGGATGCCGGGACCATCCGTGCAGACGCTGCTTTGCAGCACACAGGCGCCGCTCGCCTGGCCATTCGTCGTGGTCGAATTGAGATTGACGCCGCTGGGGCAGCTTTCCGCGGACCACTGATCGTTTGCACTGCAGTCGGGATAGTCGGTCGCGGTGATGTACATATAGCCGTGCCCGGTCCCTGCGACTTCGACGATGGTGTGAATGGTGTTGGTGCCGGTCACCAGGTAGGGCTTGAGATCGACGTTCGGGTGCTGGACCCAGGCGGTGCTTAGCTCGCAGGGGCCGGTCGTACCAGTGGTGCTGTACTGCACCTGTCCATTATTGATGGCGAGCATGTTGCCGCCATAGGGGCCGACAAAGACCACATGGTCGTTGATCGCCACGTACATGTAGTCGTCGAAGCCCGCGGTATCCAGCGAAAACTGCTGGATCAGAGCCGAGTTATCCACCGTAAACGTGGTGGTCCGGTCGTAGATCGTGCAGTTTCCGGTCCAGTAGTTGTTGGAATCGCTGTTGGCGAAATTGCCGAGCGACAGGGTCGGAAAGGTGTAGGACCAGGTCATGTCGCTGGAAATCGCGCCGGCCTGGATGCCGGCCTGCGAAGGGGCATTCGACGGGCAGGAGGTACTCAGGTTGCGGGTACAGGTTGGCGTGACCTCCAGCTGGTCGGCATAACAAGTCGCCGTGGTGAACAGCCCGCCCGGCCGTCCCACCGTCATGCCCTGGCAGCCCTGATAGTTGTTGGCCAGGAGCGACCCGCCGGCGCTGGTCGCCTGCGTCCCATTCTGGATGACCGGGTCGTTGGAATTGAAATAGAACTGCGGCCCCGACAGGGCATTGGTCGTGACCACCTGCGAGGCATCGCCGGCCGGCGCCGCTGCCGCCGCGGCCTGGGCCTGACTCTGGATGGCGGCGCCGGAGTTGTAGTACGTGGTCTGCGGCGGATTGCTGGTGGTGTAGCCGGGGTAGCTGCTCGGTGCCGCGGTTGCGCCGCTGGCCGCCTGGCTGTTGCCGTTGGCGCCGAGTTGACGGGCGTCCGTACCTGGATTGTCCTGGGCGAGGGCCAGGCTGGTCCACACCACCGCAGCGCCGGCCAACCATATGCGACCGCGTTTCATGGCTGCTCCTTGAGCATCGCCTGCATCTCGCTGGCGAGCTGCTTGGCCCGCGGATCGCGGGCGCGGCGGCCGATCTCATCGAGGATGTGATCGAGGCCGGACTCGCCGGACACCTTCACATGCGCCGGCACCGGACAACTGTCCTGGCTGCAGGCGTTGAGCTCCTCCAGCGGCAGCACGAAGGTCGGCACCGTCTCAACCTTGAAGCGCCGGAACAGCGTCGGATCGACCAGGAACGACGCCCCCGGAATATCCGCAAACTGCGACAGCTTCCTTTGCGTCGCTGGGAGCGAGCCGCCGACCAGCCCGCGCAGGATCAGCGGCGCACCGATCCGCGCCGCCTGGCGGGCCAGCTCGCGGATGTCCGCATCCGGCATGGAGAACGACACCAGCACCAGCGGTGGATGCTGGTTGGTTTCCGACCAGTGCTGGGAGGGCGGGTTGCGGATGGCATCAACCAGGTCCGCCGGCGTGGGCGCCTGCCGACCCAAGTCGATCTGCGGATTGGCGGTCGGCTGGGCCGCGCTCAATGCATCCCGTTGCATCTGCAACTGGCTGAGGAACCCACGCTGCTGTTGCAGCTTGCCGGCCTGCTCCAACGCGTTCCTCGACGCCGCGGCGGCGCCGGCTTCATCGCCGGCTGGCGGCGGCTGGCTTTGGGCGAGGGCTTCAGCACACAGCACCGCGCCAATAGTGGCGGTCAGTAAGCGCAGCACAGGCGCTTTCTCCAGACCAGGTGGGTGAAATCCTCGCCGGCATAGGGAAACTCATGTCCGGCGACCCACAATGCCGTCTGCTGTCCCAGCGGCACGCCGGTCACGGCCTGCGACAGGGGGAACAGCATGTTGAGTTTGTACTGGCCTTTGCGCATGACCGGCTGCGGCACGGCACCGCACAGCGCGGCCGTGGTCGAGGTATCCAGGGCCAGCAGCTCCCGGTGCAGCTTGAACAAAAAGCGGTGGGTCTCCAGCATCGACGAGTCCACACCGCCGACGTGATGCGGGACGGTTCCGCCGATCGGGTAAACACCTCCCTGCGATCCCGAGCACCAGAACAGCGCGTCGATGCCGAAGCCCACGGCGGCGGCCACGCTGTCAGCAATGCACGCGCCCTGGGCAATCAGGCTCTCGAACAGCACCGCCTCCGGATTAAGCAGGAAGGTGAGCTCGTCATCGCTCCAGGTCGGATCGAGCTCCGTCATGTAGACCAGGTCGAAGGAATCGCTGGATTCGCAGTTGACGGAGGTGAAGGCCGAGGAGATCCACGACAGCACCGGGAAGGTAAACCAGTGCACCTGGTAGAAGGCGTTGGCGTGCGTGTCAGGCTTCTTGGTATTTGTGCCGGCCGGCGCGGTCAGGTTGGCGAGGATCGAGCCGTTCATGGTCGGCGAGCAGTAGGGCGTGCGCACCACTTCCGAGATGCGCGCCGGTTCCCAGTACCCGACCCCCACGCCGATCCGCACGAAGATAGGTGGCGGTGCCGGGCACTCGCAGATCAGGGGCGCCGAGGGCCCATCATCCTCTTGGTCCATTGACACCGAGGCCGGCCCGATCGATACCGGGAACACGCACAGCCAGCAGACGTCGGTCATGATGTTTGGGAAGTGGCCGTAGCAGGGTCCGCTTTGCGTCGCCGCGTTGCAAATGCTGACAGACAGCGAAGCCACCACCACCACGCCTCGAATTGCCTTGAGCAGATTCATGGCAGCTTCTCCCGCGGATCGAATTCCTGCACAAGCAGTTGTTTGCGCGGTGCTTTCGGATCGGCCAGCACCGTCGCCGGCACTGCGCCGATCCCGAACTTGTGCACCAGCGCGCCGTTCTGGTCGAAGAACACCTGCTGCTTGAGCTGCTGAGTGAGGTCGATCGGCGAGCCGCCGGTGAGAATCACCCGCTGCGATGTGTTGGAGCCGCCCGCCAGCCGCTGCTTCAGCCAGGCCACCTGATCCGGATCGCCGGCGTCGAGAAACAGCAGCGTCTCGTCAAAGGCGAAATGCTCCAGCGGACTGACTGTGGTTCCGGCCGGAATCATCACTCGGCCGGTGGCATCCTTGATGTCGCTGGGCACGTAGACGCTGGGATCGAACGTCACGCTGCGGTGCTGCGCGGCGCGGGGTAGGTTTAGCGGGGGCGGCGCCGTGGCATAGCTCTGCGCCTGCTCCTGCATGTGCTTTTCCAGCTTTCGCGCCTCGCCGTTGTTCTGCTTCTCGCGGGCACGCGCCAGGATGGCATCGAGCATGTCGGTTTCCCGAATCGGCCACTGCGGGCCGACTGTGCCCAGGTCGTCGCTCTGGTGTGCCGGTGGGTCAGCCGCGAACGCGACGTTCAGCACCAGCGCGGAAGCGAATGCGCATGCCCGGACGAAAGGATGCTTGCTCATGTCACAGCACCGGCCGGGCAACGCCGACGACCTGGTCTTGGCGGATCCAGCCGATGTCGGCGTAGCGGGAATCGAAGGAATCGGCGTCCGGTGTCCATACAAACCAATCTCCCGGCGGAATCACCCCCACAGGCCCCGGCTCCAGCGGCAGCCCGTTGAGCGATACCGTCTTGGCCGTGCCGATGTACTCGCCATCCACAAAGAATTGCCGCCCCTGCCGTGTCACCTGGTCGCCGGCCACGCCGCGCGCGATCTTGAGGAAGCCGCCGTGATCGCTCGGGTAGAACCGATTGGGCGGGATGCGGAAGGCGACGTAGTCACCGCGCTGCGGCAGTCGGCCGACTGTTACCAGCCACAGCCGTGCTGGCAGGCTGTGGGTGAAGGACACGGTGAGGCGGTACCAGGGCGACACGAAGGCGGCGACTGCGTAGAGGATTGCCACGATTGCCAGCATGCGGATGCACAGCTGGATCACCCGCTGGCGGCGTAGCGCCAGGCGCGTCTGCTCGGTTGCGCTAACCGGCTCAGCTTCCGTCGTGCTCATGGCCTGGCCGCTCCGGTCTGTGCGAGCCTGGCGTCGATGCGTTGGCGCAGCGCGTCGGTCAGGTCCGGCGCGCCGCGCAGCACTGCCGGCGCCGGAAGCAGCAGCGCGTGCTGCTCGCGCTCCAGCTCATCGAGCGACGCCTGCACCGCTGCGCCGTAGGCGGTGGCCTCCTTGGTGGCCGTGACCTTGTCGAGCTGGCGCAGGCCCACGCTTTCGATGTGCTCCGCGAGGATCTGCTGCAGGTCCACCGTCGCCATCCGCGGCGGTGGCTCGATCAGCCGGTCGGCCGACAGCACCAACAGGCCGCCGACCACTCCGGCGCAGAGCGAGGTCAGCCAGTCGCTCATCGCGTACCCGCCTGGGCAACCAGTTCCTCGACCGCCTGGTCGATGGTGCGCCCCGCGGCCATACGGTCGCGCACAAACTGAAACTCGGTTCCGACCGTGGAATAGAGCTTTTCGGTAAACCGATCCACGATCAGCCGCCCTATGGAGAGGCCGTTCGGACCGCGGATAGCCAACTCTGAATACTTGCCCTGGATCGTGTCTACCGACACGAGCAGATCGCGCGCGTTTTCGTCGACGAAAATGCGTTTGCTCTCGCTTGCCGCCGCCAGCGACTCGGGCTTCTGCCGCAACAGCAGCACCCAGTCCGAGCAAGCCAGGGCGGCGCGCGATCCGGCGGTCAGGTAGTAGTCGTCGATGCCCTGGGTCAGCGACGCGAAGGCGCCGCCGTACTTGCGCGCCGTGCGGTAGCCCGCCTCCACGAACTGGTCATCATTGCCATCGCCGAGGAAGCGCTTGGCCTCGTCGATCAGGCACAGCCAGGGCTGGCTGCGGTCCTTGGAATACATGGTCTCGGTGATCTTCAGCATCAGGATCATTACCACCACGCTCTGCAGGTCCGGCCGCGAATCCAGCGCCGACAGCTCCAGCACCACGAACAAGCTGTCCAGGTCGATATTGCTGGGGCCGGAGAAGTAGCGGCCGTAGCTGCCATCCCGCGTCCAAGGAAACAACATCACGGCCAGGTTCTTCTGCTCGCGCTTGGGACTGGCCGCCAGCACCTCGGCGACGTCGCTAATCTCGGTCTGCGGACCCTTGCTCTGCCAGGCGGCCTTGATCGCCTGCTCCAGATAGGCGACGTGCAGGCTGTCCAGCGGCGTTTTGGGCGAGCACATCTTGGCCAGGATCTGCTTGAGGATCGGCAACTCCTCCTCCTCGAACTCCTCAGCGTTGATGCCGGAGAAGGGATTAAGGACAAAGTCGGCCTTGATGTAGACCCCACCGTATAGGGTGCAGACGTTGAGGTAGGACTCGCCCGAGTCGATGACGAAGACCCGCCCGCCGATGCTGAGCATCGAGGAGATCAGCTCCTGGGCGAAGAAGCTCTTGCCGGCGCCGGAGGTGGCGGCGCAGGCCATGTTGAAGTTGCCCTTCTGGTTATCGTAGGGGTTGAAGAACTGGATCTGCCCCTTGCGTCCGACCAGCATCAGCAGCGGCCGTCCGGTGCCTTTCCATTCCCCGACTAGGGGCGCGGTATTGATCGCCGACCAGGTCAGCATCTTGCGCAGGTAGCCCAGCTTCTTCAGCTCGCCGATCAGCTTAGGCCCGGCTCCCATGGGAAGGGCTGACCGCAATGCGATCAGGGTCGAGAACCGGTCCTTCTGCAGCCCCCATCCGCGCGCGCCGTAGGCGGCCTTCAGTTTCTGCTCGCAATGCTCTTCCTCGCCGCGCGGGGCGAAGGCGACGATCTGGTAGTGCGAGGTCAACAGCTTGTGCCCTTCGCCGACCTTGCGCGTGACGAAGTCCCAGTCCTGCCGGCGTTCCTTCCAGGCCGGAACGTAGCGGCCCACCGGCGAGTCGGTCATCTGGGTGGCCCGAGCGGCCTTGAGCCTGGCCTGGCCGTTGGCCTCGACCTGGTCGCCGGCGTACAGCGTCTGCGTCACCAGCACCGGACATGGCAGGCGCAGCACGTTGTTGAGCAGGGCGCCGAGCAGCTCGCCGTTACCCCAGCCGGCCCAGGCTTTCGGATACTGGCGCACTGAGAACGGTAGCGGCGTGACCTGCCATTGCTCGTGGATCAGCCCCAGGGCATCGCGACCCACGAGCAGCAGGGAGTCCCGATCGGCGATCTGGTTGCGGATGCGGACCTCCGGGTCGTAGCTCATTTCGCCGCGCGGGTGCGGCGTCGGATTGACGATGCCGTCGACCAGGCGGATCAGGCCTTCCGGCGGCAGCTCCTCGTTGGGCATGCCGGCGCTCTGCAGGGTGCTGCGGTAGGCCTCGCGGGTGCGCAGCAGGTAGTCGATCTCGGATGGATCGGCACGGTGCCGGCCGGGCAGCCGCGGACGCAAAAATGAGATGAACACCCGCCAGTTGCGCAGCAACAGCGGCTGGTCGGAGAACAGCGACTGCCACCCCGCCGACTGGAGGTATTCGACGCGGCGCCGGGCCATGCCCTGCAAGGCTGCCGCGTACCGGCCTCCGCTGCGCAGGCGGGTGTCGAGCCAGGCGTCGAGCAGAGGATGAATGTCGGGATCGCCCCACATCGAAATCTGGATGGTGGTGTGGTTGCGGATACCCTGGGTGATCAGGCCGGTGAGGACGTTGAGGCGGTTTTCGTCCAGGCCGACTGCGGGGGAGGCTTCAAGCACGAAGCCGACGCTGTCGGTGTTGTAGTACAGCCGGGTCTCGGCATCGTGGGATTCGTAGGGCAGGAAGTGCGAGATGCGGGAGTTGTCGACCAGACGTCTCTGCTGTGCCAGGGTCGGCGGTAGCTCGCCGCGCGCATAGGCCTCGCCCGGCGGCAACTCCCGGAACAGGTCGTCGACAAAGCGCGCGATCCCGCCCCGCAGGCGCTCTGCCAGCGTGGAATCGGCTAGGGGATTGTCCATTGACCCCGATCCAGTCGAAGATAGACGTAGCTCCCGGCTTCCAGGTCGCCGTCCGTGTCCTGCCAAGGCGTGATCAGCACGCGCAGCACTTGGGGCGTGCTCAGCAAGGCGGCGCCTGGCCCCGGGGGCACCACTGGCATCGGGGTATTGCCGGCAGCGACGACAATGCGTGACACGCTGTCGGCTTTGGAGTCCTTGCCGTCACCCTGGCCGGCTGGTGCCACGCCGGCGCTGGGCGTGTCGGCGTTGTCCAGGTCCTGAGTGTCCTGATACACCCGATCGACGCTGCGGCAGCCGCCGACGCCGTTCGGGATTGGGCACTTGTATTCCTCGCCGGAGCAGCCAGCCAGCGTGGCGACCACGGCGAGGGCGAGGATGGGTTTGATTGGGGTCATGTCGGCTCCTACTCGTCGTCGGACCAGGCCTGCGCGAACTCTGGCCCGAGCGGCACGCGCTTGTTCAGAATCACGTCGCCGCGGCGGTTGGAGTCGATCTCCACCACCGGGTAGAGCTCGTTGGCGCGTGCGATGTAGAAGTCGGCGATCTTGTCGAGGGCCTTGCCGACACCGGTGGCGACACCAGCCTGGGCTACCTCGCTGGGGTTGACCGTCTGCACCGCGCCCAGCGGGCTGGTCGAGACGGTGGAATAGGACTGGGACAGGGACTGGCCCATACCGCTGGCCAGGCCGGAAAACAGAGCCCTGGCGATCATCTGCCCTTGCTTGCTGATGACGATGCCGCGCAAGCCGTTCTTGCCGTCTTCGCCGGCGATGTAGCCTTCGATATCCGCGTCGATCAGCCTTTTGTCCTTCATGACGCAGGACAGCTTCTCCAGACGGATGTAGGCGCGCTCGGCGCTCAGATCGCCGTAGCCGGCGCCGGTGGCGAAGCAGCTCTTGATGCGCGACTGGAAGCGGTTCGGCAAGGTGCCGTTGTTGAGCAGGCGCATCAGCACCGGAATGGGATTGGTCTTGGCCAAGCCTCCCGTGGGAGCATCGAGGCCATTGAGCAGCACGGCGGAGGTGAAGGCGCCGGCCGGGATGCTGTCCAGGATGGTCGGCCCCGGCTCGGCCGGCTTCTCGCTTTTCGCTTCGCCGCCGACCAGGCTGACATCGGCGATACGTGGGCCGCTGGGATTTTGAGCGGCGGGCGGGATCGCCGGAACGGCGTTGTGTGACACGTCACCACCGGGCGGTGGGGGCAATGGTGTCTTCGGGAATGCCGGCGAGGAATTCTCGGGAGCGGGGAAGGGCGTCGGTCCCGAAGGCGCTTCACCGGGCAGCGGCGGAATCGACGACGGACCGCCATGCCCCGGTCCCCGCTCGAACTCACCCTTCATTTCCCCCAACTGGCGCGAGAAGTCCTCGTTGGATTTCTCCATCTCCCGCAGCCGTGCCTCGCTGCGCGCCATCCAGACTTCTGAGGGATCGATATTCTGGCCGGGCGTGCGATAGTCCTTCGATACGTCGCGCGATGCCTTTTGCTCGGGCGAGCGGGTATCGGCGTGGTGCTTCCGGCTGGGGTCGGAAATGTAGAGGCCGATGATGATGATGAGCATCACCGCGCCCAGTACCGCGGTCGTGGCCAGCGTCTGCCGCTGCCGTACCGAGAGCCGCTGCTTGAGATCCGCCAGCTTCACGGCGTCGGCCCCCTGACAATGAACACCCGTGTCGCATCGCCGGCCTTGAGCACATGGCGCTCGACTGCGACCGCGCGGATGTCCGGATACAAACCGGAAAACTGCGACTCCTGCAGCCGCAGCTCGTCCTGGGTCGCATTGCGGAATGTCCAGGCCTCGGCATGGAGGTCGTTGCCGGCGTTCCAGCGGGAATCCAGCACCGCTTCCGTTTGCTGCCAGACCGGCACGACCTGGCCGGCCGCCTGGTGGCTGTAGTCGCCGTCATGGTCCGAGCCGGCCATGGCCCGCACCAGCGACTTGATTCGGCGCAGGTAGGGCTCGGCTTTATCGCTAGATGGCTTGCTATGACTGACCGGGCCGGGATCGGTCGGGTGCAGCAACACGGTATGGGACGGCACATCCGCCGTGGTGGCTACCAAGGTGTAGGTGGCCCCGCGCTCGTCGCGCACGAAGAAGCTGAATGCCTTGCCCGGCGTTGGATCGGTAGGGCGGAGGAATGCGTCGCCAGTGTCCTTGCCGTCAGCATCGGTGCCGGGATGCACGTCCAGCACGCCGTCAGGCGCCAGGACGCGGCCGAGCTTGGAGCCATCGGCCATGCCGATACGGGTCAGCTCACGGGCCGACACGGTGATCTGTGCCGAGCCGCCATCGCGGACCGGCACGTCCTCGGCGGCGGCGCTACCCGCCAGCGCGATCAGCAGCAGCGCCAGGCTTGTCGCCGAACGGATCGGTTTCATCGGGGGCTTCCTTGAACGATGCGACGTAGAGCTGCCCGCCGCGGTTGGTGAACTGGATGACGTAGGTGGCACGGCGCGGGTCGGTCTGCTCCTGGCCGACGAAGGTGGCCAGGTCGCCGCTGAAGGCCACCTGCAGTGATTCCGCCCGCACCCGCACTTGTGCCGGGAAAAACACTTGGGATAGGCGCTCGCGCTTGATCCGTTCGGTGTCCTCGGTGAGACGGGCTTCCAGCGCACCGTGCGCCGAGGGATCGGTATAGCGCAGCACCACATCCTTCTGGGTGGTGAAGCTGCTGGGGTCGTAGGTCAGCATCAGGCCGGCGAAGTACCGCCCCATCGCTTCCAGATAAGAAGGGGAAACCTCGGTACCTTTTACCCAGAAATCGGAGTAGGCCACCGGCGGGACGACGATGGTTTTTTCGCGGGTGTCCAGAGTGAGCAGCCGCAGTGCCAGCAGGCCGTCGATGGCGATCATCGCCACCGCGATCCGTTGCCAGGTGCGCAGCCGGGCGCGGGCATCGTCCAGGTCAGAGTCGTAACGGGCGCGCTCCACATCAGCCTCCGACGTACTCGCGGACGTGTGACGGGGTGAGGCTGGGGAGCCACCAGTCGGAAGGCGTGTACCAGTACAGCGCCCGGACCAGCAGCCCCCGACCACCCTCCGCCTTGACCTTCGCCAACTGCTTGGCGCAGGCAATGCCGATCACCACCCCGGGTATGAACATCATCCCGGACAGAACCCCGCAGAGCAGTCCCCAAAGGATCACGACGGACGCCTCCTCGATCTGCCACATGAAAAACAGTGGCGGATCGTCGAGGGTCCGCGGGATGGCGAAGGCGTCGTCCACGCTTAAGCTCAGACCACCGCAGTGTTGAAGATCGAGTCGGCGATGGTGGGGCCCAGGGCACCGAAGATCGCCAGCACGATACCGATCGCCGCCAGGATGGGCTTGCCCAGGGCGGCGCCGGTGCCGAGGCCGACCACGCCGCCAGTGATGGCGATGCCGCGGCCTAGGTAACCGGTGGCTGCCTGGTCGATGAAGGTGTAGAACGGCTGGAAGGCTGTGCCGGTGGTGGCGGCCATCGCCGGCTCGGCCACCAGCACCAGGCCGGTGATGCCGAGCGCGGCGGCGGTGTGGGCTGAGGTGTTGAAGCGGGACACGACCGTCCGAGTGGAACGGCGAACGAATGCAGCAAACGTGCGAATCATGGCGACTTCTCCTGTGAACCCTCGCCACGGGAAACAGAAGAGACCGTCTTCGGCGGCTGGGCGAGGGGCGCTGCCGAAGTCGGATGGAACGGTGATGAAGCAGAAGACGAAGTCGTCGCTGCTGCCGATGCCGATATGGCGGATGGCGCCGAAGTCCCTGGAACGGGCTCGATCACGACGACGACTTGACGGCCATAGGGATCGAAGACGCTGGTGCGATCCAGGTGCTTGGGAGGTAGCAGTTGATGAATTGCATCAGAGACAGCATCGCCGCGATCCTGCGCGAGCTTGCGGCTGACGGGGCCGCTGTCCTCGGTGTGAACGATCACGAGATATCGGCCGCCCGGCTGGTCCTTGGCGTCGAGCCAGTGCTCCAGCAGCGGACGCTCCCCCATGGGGAAAGTCGCGGACTTGTACGGAAAGGCCAGCGTCAGCCCGACGGCGCGGCGCAGCGAAGCGTTGTCCGGGCGCGCCGCTCCTGTCGATGTCGCCGATGGCTTGACTGGCGCTGGCTTGGGATCGGCGCCGGTTGTATCCCGCACTGGAAGCGCGGACGCCTGTGGTAGCGCCACGGATACGGGGCCTGCAACCGAGGTGCTGAGCTGGGAAAGCTGAGGGCAATCCTTCCCGGTAATGCAGAAGCTGAAGAAAGAATCGGCCTTACTCGTGCGCACCACCTGGACCACGTCCATCGGGTCCTTCGAGGGAATAGTCGGCAATTCCGGAGTGGTGGGGTGCGTTGTGCAACTGCTGCTCAAGAGAGCCGTAAGCCAGATTGCGAAGAACCTGATTGGCATATGCAGCGCGTCGCTTCGTGCTCGACGGATCAAGGCGGTCGCCGGCGTTATACGCACCGATCGACTCCCAGGTGTAGCCGTGGCGTGCGAAGGTCTGCTCCAGAATCCAGGCGCCGGCCCATATGGAGGCGCACGGCTGGAATAGCGCCGTCGGCTCGATACCCGCGCGTCGAAGGGAAGGAAACCAGCGGGAATTGATCTGCATCAAGCCGACGTCCGAGGAGCCGTCCGCGTTGTGGTGTACTGCTGATGGATCCAGTCCACTTTCCGTTCTGGCGATTGCGACTAGTACGCTTGGCGAGATCCCGAAGTGCCGTCCCGCGTCTGACGCGCAGGATTGCCAATCGCCTATTGAATCGGCAGCATTGACGGCGAAGGCCATTTCCGCCGAAAAATAAATGGCTGCTCGAAGTCTCCACAAAATCATCTCCCCGTGGGCCGCTTGGATTCAGGTCGCTGAGAGTTTGCTGGTCTCCGGCTTAATGATGAAGGGGATATTCGTCGCGATTTGTTTCGATTTTTACAGGTACAAATG
>FSWN01000118.1_pt1 | contig 14377 bp, 17 predicted proteins | sample 1638021 | NCBI WGS metagenome assembly FSWN01 (sample SAMEA3914789, study PRJEB12502) | metagenome | biome: forest; material: soil | place: Canada | collected 2011-07-03 | depth 0.3 m | reverse complement strand
CGTCGTGCGATCGCGCAAGGAAGGGCGCGTACGCCGTTTTCATCTTGTTCCGAAGCCGCTCGCAACCGCCGAAGACTGGATGGTTGCACAGCGGGCGGTCTGGAACCAACGCCTCGATCAGTTGCAGGACTACATGGAAGGCATGAAGACATCGAAACCCTGACGCATTGCGCAACGGGGATGATTCCTCTCACACTTGCGCTTCCTCTCGCCAGCTAACCCCGGCGCAGCTCGCTGGTGCCGCGCTGCAAAGCCGGCATCACCATATTGCTGATGACTTCGTCCGGCTTCAGCGCCCGGGTGCAGTTGCAGGGCGGCCCGGTTTTCTTGGGGCAGGTTTGCGATCCGGGCTTGCATCGGCCGGGTGAGACGAGGGTTTGGGCGAGGGGGCCGAGGGGCTTCCAGGAGACCGGGTCCAGGGTGGGGCCGGTGGCGTAGATGCCCAGGGCGTGGCGGCCGAGTGCGGCGGCGACGTGCAGGGGGCCGGTGCCGCTGGCCAAGAGGCCGTCGGCGACGTTGATGAAGGCGATCATTTCCGCCAGGGACAGCGTGCCCATGACGCTCGTGGTCAGGTCGCTGCGCAGAAGCTCCGGGCAATCCCGTTCGACGATCTGGCGCTCGCTTTCCGAGCCGGTGACAAACAGCTTGAACCGGTTGGTCTTGCCGAGCGCGTGGACAAGCTCCAGATAGTGCTCGAGCGGCCACTCGCGTCCGTTGCCGCCGGATTTCGGATGCAGGATCAGATTGAAGCGGCCGGGGTCGAGTTGCTGCCTCAGTTGTTCCGGTGGGGCGCCGACACGCGTCAGGCCGAACAGCTCGCGGGGGTCGGTTGGCATGGGGTCGATGGGCACGCCGAGCGCCTTCACATGGCGCAGGGCAAAGCCCAGCATGTGCGCATAGCCGGTGTTGCCATACGCCACGAAGCGATTGTTGAACGCCGCCGAGCGGCGGCGGAACAGGTTGCCGACCCGGATCGGCACGCGCGCGGCAAATGCCACGCGGGCCATCACGTCGCAGGAAAAAGGGTTGAGGAAAACATCCGTGCCGAGCCGCTTCAGGATACTGGGGTCGGCGATGATCTCTTCGTTGTCGATGACGCTGTCGAAGAACTCGCAAGCCCGCACCAGCGCCAGCTGCCGCCCCGCAAAATGCAGCTTGACGTCGGGCCAATGGCGCCTGATCGCGCCCGCCAGCGGCAACATCATGACGGTGTCGCCGATGGCATACGGGTTGGCGAGCACTATGGTTCGTGGTGCCTTCACCGGTGTTTGCCTCGCAATGTGCCGGGCGCGGCCTTCGATCGACCGTCGGAAGCGATCGCCTGCGCCAGGCTCGATGAATACAGTGCCTTGCCGGGCTGTGCGCCGCCGGTCGGCTCTTTGGATTTTGAGTACTTCACGAACAATGATGTACGGCGAATACAGGCAGGTCAAGCCGCCCTGCAGCGATGCCGGCCAGGTGGGCGCGCCCTGCCCTTGTACGTCGTGAGCAGCGTCCGCAATCGCCGGGCAGGCCGGCAGCGATACGGTGCCTTCAGGAGGCGCCAGCCGGAGCCACTTGCCTCAGCGCAGCCCACATCCCGACGTTTCCTGCGCCCGGCCCGGGTTCTCCGCCATGGAAGGACCACGGCAGGAGCTGGCGAAACGATCAGGCAGCTAGATGTTCACCGCCGATCGCCTAAGCACCATTGGAAGCTGCCGGAGCATTGTGCGCGGCGGCCATTGCCGCAGTGGCTTGCATCAGCCGGTCCGTCCAGGCGATGCCGATGGCCGATACGATGAAGGCGAGGTGGATGATGGTCTGCCATTGCACCCCGACCAGGGACGCAGTCGTGCAGGGGGTGCCCGCGGCAGCCGTCGCGCAGAAGGGCAATCCCAGCGAGCCGGCTTCGATGAAGGTCTTGAGCAGGTGGATGGAGGAGATGCCGATGATGGCCATCGCCAGCTTGACTTTGAGCACCGAGGCATTGACGTGGCTCAGCCACTCCGGCTGGTCGGGATGGCCATGCAGGCCCAGGCGGGAAACAAAGGTCTCGTAGCCGCCCACAATCACCATCAGCAACAGGTTGGAGATCATGACCACATCGATCAAACCCAGCACGATCAGCATGACGTTCTGTTCCGAAAGCTCGAAGGCGCTCCAGATCAGATGCGACAGCTCCTTGAGAAACAGCACGACGTAAACGCCCTGCGCCACGATCAGGCCGAGGTACAACGGCAGCTGCAGCCAGCGGGAGGAGAAGATCAGCGCCGGCAGCGGCGCCAGTCGGCGGATGGGGATGGCGGTCATGGGATCAGGGTGATTGAGCATCGGGATCAAATGGCAGATAAGTTCGGATGGAGCAGCGGGGCCACGCTCATGAGGCCCTCTTTGCAGCGATGGGCTTGCGCGTGGCGACGAGGCTGGCAATCACCGACACCGCCAGGATCACGGCGACGCCGCCGAGGGCCAGACCGATCGGCACCTTGTACAAATCCATGATCAGCATCTTCACGCCCACAAATACCAGCACCAGTGCCAGCCCGTATTTGAGCAGATGGAAGCGGCTGCTCAGATCGGCGAGCAGGAAGAACATCGCCCGCAGCCCCATGATGGCGAAAATGTTGGAGGTGAAGACGATGAAGGGGTCGGTGGTGATGGCAAAGATGGCGGGGATCGAATCCACTGCGAAGATCAGGTCGGAGATCTCGATCAGCACCAGCACCAGGAACAGCGGTGTGAACCAGCGAACGCCTTTCTCCACCACCGTAAAGCGCTCGCCGTGATACGCGTCGGTGATGCGCATGTGGCCGCGCATCCAGCGCAGCACCGGATTCTGGTTCAGATCCGACGTCTTGTCCGCGAAGAGCAGCATCTTGACGCCGGTCACCACCAGGAACGCGCCGAAGACGTAGAGAATCCAGTGGAACCTGGCGACAAGAACCGCTCCGGCCAGGATCATGACGATGCGCAGGACAATGGCGCCGAGCACCCCGAACAGCAGCACCCTGCGTTGATATTCCGGCGGCACGGCGAAGAAACTGAACAGCATGATGAACACAAAAACATTGTCCACCGACAGCGACAGCTCGATCAGGTAGCCGGTGAGGAATTCCAGCGCCTTGCCGTTCGCCACGTCGCGGCCCAGCGAGCCGTCCAGCCACCACCACAGCAGGCCGCTGAAGGCCAGGGCCAGGCTGACCCAGGTGAACGTCCAGCCCGCGGCCTCGCGGGTGGAAACGCGGTGAGCGGTCTTGCCGCCCAGAGCAAACAAGTCGATGGCCAGCATGGCCAGAACAAAAACGATGAAGCCGACCCAGAACACCGGCGTGGCCACCGAGGTCAATTCCACGACGATGTCCTCCGGTTGCCCGCAGCCTCAAGCGCAGCGATGCGCGCCTGCAGCGGCGGATGGCTCAGGAACAGCTCCATGCGTTTCATCAGCGCGCTTCCTCGACCTCATCGGCACTTGCGCCGGCGCTGCCGTTTCCTGCCGACGCCGAGCCATCGCGACGATGTGCCCGCTTGCGTGAGAATCGGCGCGCAACCGATAGCGCAGCCCGCTTGGCCGCGCGATCCACGGCCGCATACAGATCGCTCTGGGTCTCTTCGATGACCACCGCGGGCGACTGCTCCAGGCTGACCTGAAGCTGGCAGCGCTTGTCCCTGCCGCCACGCGGGCCGTTGACGTCCGACAGGCGCACCAGGATGCGCCGAATCCTTTGGCCGCTGCGGTCGAACGCAAAGCCCAGACGCTTCTCGACATAGTCGCGAATGGCGTCGGTCAGGTGAAAGCCGTGAGTGTTGGTCGCGATCAGCATTTGAGTCACCTCCGAGGCGGATTTTTGCCCGGCCTTGATCATCGGCCTTTTACATAGGCAATAAAAGCAGTATGTTTCTTACTATTCATTCGGAATTTTCGATGTATTGAACGATGAGCCGCCTGAACTACAAGCAGCTTCACCACTTCTGGACCGTGGCCAACGCCGGCAGCATCAAGCGCGGCAGCGAAAGGCTGAACCTGACGCCGCAGACCCTAAGCGGCCAGATTGCGGCGCTGGAAGAAACCATGGGCGTGGAGCTGTTCCGGCGCGCCGGGCGCGGCCTGGTGCTCACCGAGATGGGGCGGGTTGCGCTCTCCTATGCCAACGAGATATTCCAGGTCGGCGGCGAGCTGGAAAACGCCCTGCGCAGCCCACCCACTGCCCGATTGCTGCCGTTCCGCGTTGGCGTGGCGGATGTCGTGCCAAAATCCATCGCTTACCGCCTGCTGGCCCCGGCGATGGCGCTGCCCGACCCGCTGCGCATCGTTTGCCGCGAGGACAAACTGGACCGGCTGCTGGGCGAGCTTGCCATCCACCGCCTCGACATGGTGCTGGCGGATCGCCCGATGCCGGCCGAGACCGATGTGAAGGCCTTCAGCCACAAGCTCGGCGAGTGCGGCATCACCTTCTTCGGCACGCCGAAGCTGGTGGCGCGCCACCGCGGTGCCTTCCCCGGCTGCCTGGAAGGCGCGCCGCTGCTCGTCCCCAGCGAGGACACCTCGGTACGGGGACGCTTGATGCGATGGCTCGGCGCGCGCCGCATCCAGCCGCGCGTCGTCGGGGAATTCGACGACAGCGCGCTGATGAATGAATTCGGATACGGCGGCATCGGCATCTTCATCGCGCCGACGGTAATCGCCGCCGAGGTGCAGTCGCATTACGGCGTCAGGATACTCGGCCAGACCGACGAAGTCGTCGATCGGTTCTTCGCCATATCGGTCGAGCGGCGACTCACCCATCCCGCGGTAGCCGCCGTCAGCGATGCGGGGCGGCGGGATCTGTTCGCCAATCGCAAGGGTTCCGGCTCTCCGGCTTGATCCGGCGCGGGGTAGAGAACTGTTCTGATGAAGGCGCCAAGTAATGCTGCAGAAGCTTGGTCAAGATGGGCGTCTTCTTTGCGGCGGCGAGCTTGCGAAGTTGAGCGGTAGCAACAATAGATGGGCTGAGTCTGCAAAGCCCATCCGTTTACCACCCAGAGGAATCAAAACCTGTGAGTACCCCAATCTGGAAGGCTGGACGGTGGAAGAGGTACAGTGACGCCATTGGGGGCATCGATTTAGCGGTCCAATCCGGCGAGCGCGCCGGCCAGGACCAGAAAAAACAATGCGTTACAGAATTCTTGGCCGAGGGAAACCGCCCAAATGCAGCAATTATTTGCCGCTATTGATCCGTCTAATTGGCGTTAGAGCGCGATAAATGTCTTCTTCAGGCAGCAAGGCTTTGTGGCGCAGGGCATTGGCCAACATCTCCCTTTTTGTGTTTATTCTGCCGCCAATGCTCGGCCTCTCCGGTGTTGTGCTCGGTGTCGCACTTTTGGCGGAGACGCGCGATCCTGACTTCGTGTATTCAGTCCTCTTTCACAACCACCAGTTTCCTGGCCATGTATTAAGTGTGGGCATGTCTCTCGCCGTAGGTGGTTACTTCGGCCTGTATTATGTCGGTGGTCCGCTTTGGGTCTGGTTCGTCACGCATTTCGGGCTGGCCTCCGCGTCCGAGGTGTCCCGTTACTCCAAACTCCGCAGGTAAAGGCTCATGTCGCACTCTAACGATGCGCTGCAGCCGACCGGCCACTCGCTCCGCTCGCGGCCGTTGGCTGAGCTTCGGCGTTAGACGTCGATAAAACCTATGACATCGTCGGATTCAGTCTTTCGTTACCCAAGAATTGCCGCCTATGCAGGGATTCTTGGGTCACTCTTTTTTCTAAGTGTGGCGTTCAAGATCCTTCCTGGACTCCGCGACGCAAACACGAAGCCCGGAATGCCGGAACTTCAGAATCTCGCCCCGCTGCTAGTCGTTTCAGCCACATTCGTTATGGTGAGCGTCTATTACTTAAGCTTCAAGATCGCCCTCAACTCAAAGAGCATAGTTATTTCTCATTTGCTTTGGCGCCAGCGAACGCTGCTCAGTGACATAACGGCTATCAGGGTCACGGGCAACCGCAAAAGCAGGCAACTCAATGTATATTGCGGAAAGACCATCCGCTTTAAGGTGTGGAGTTCGATACAGGGGTTTTCAACTATTTACGAAAGCCTGAGAGCAGGACTCCCCAACCCCGAGTCCTTTGTAGACGTGTCCAGTCCGTAGCCAACGTGAGCGGCCGGGAACATTGGTAAGGACATGTCTAACGGCTCATGTAGCTCGTGTAGGGCGGATTAGCGCAGCGTAATCCGCCTTCCGCGGCAGTGACTGCCCACACTTTCCGCGAAACCCGGAACCCATACTCCCCTTCTCCCCGAAATGCCCCGCCACCCCAGGACCCAGCTTCCTGGCTGCGGCCATGTCCGCCTTGCCGCCTTGCGCATCGCCGGCTTCCCGGCGTGCGAGACCGCGGCCGTATAGGGCTTCGGCGCTGGTGGGGTCGCGCTCCAGCACAGCCGTGTAGTCGCGGATGGCGGCTTTGAGCTGGTGGCTTTTGAGGTTGACGGTGGCGCGGGTGAGCAGCGGTGCTTCGTCATCCGGGTCGGCGGCGACGGCGGCGTTGCAGTCGGCGAGCGCGCCTTTGTATTGGTGTAGCGCCAGGCGGACGGAGCAGCGGGCGGTGTGGGCGTCTGCCGAGGCGGGGTTGACTTGCAGGGCCTGGTCGAGATCGCTGAGGGCCTTGGGCATGTCGCCGGTGCGGATGTAGATTTCGGCGCGGGCGAGGTAGGCGTCCTTGAGCTTGGGGTCGAGCGCGAGGGCCTTGCTCATGTCGTCGATGGCGCGGCTAACTTCGCCGCTGATGGAGAGGGCCTCGCCGCGGTTGAGATAGGCGGCGGCGTCCTTCGGGTCCAGCTCAATGGCGCGGCTGAAGTCGGCGATGGCCAGTGCGTAGGCCTGGCGCTGGCCTTGCACCAGGCCGCGGAAGCTGTAGATCCACGGCTCCTGCGGGGCGAGCAGGAGGGCCTGGCTGAAGTCGCGCAGGGCGGCATCGAACTCCTGCTTCGCCGCGTGGGCGCGTGCGCTCTCCACATAGTCGCGCGCTTCCTGGCGGTCCAGAGTGTCGACCAGCTGATGCGCGGCGGGGAGCGGCGCGCCTTTGTCGGCGGCGGCGGCGCCGGTAATGGCAGCCTGCGCAGCAGCGTCGCCCTGCACGGTAGAGGCGTAAAGCTTCTTCTCGCTGTAGGAAAGATAAAGATGCAGCAGGCGCAACTGGTGCATGCCGAGCACCAGGTCCGGCACCTGGGCGGTGGAGCCTTTGCGGTTGGCGGCTTCGATGTTGTCGGCGCCGAGGGTGAGCGTGGGCTTGTCGAAGCGGATGCCGCCGATCTGCAGGCTCTTGAACTTGCGCTTGTACAGGCCGATGCCCTGGCCGTCGAGCGTGGCGGCGGTGCCCATCGGCGTGACGCCCGCGCTGTTCCGGTCCAGATTGAACAGCGCCCTGGCGGCCTTGAAGGTGAGCGTGGACGTGCTGGCGCCGGTGTCCACCACGGCGCGCAGGGGCTTGCCGTCGAGGAGGACCTGGATGACGATCCAGTTGCCGTCCAGCTCGAAGGGGATGCTGGTGGCATCGTTCTGGCGCCAGGTCACCGCCCCGCCCTTGCACGGCTGCTGCGTAAACAGGCTCAGCTTGCCGGCGGCGGGGTCGATCTCCAAGTCATAGTCCTTGAGCAGGTTGGTGCCGAGGTTGCCGCTGACTTGCGCGTCGTCGTTGAGCCGGTCCGAGCCGATGAGGAATTTCACCTTGCTGAAGCTGAGGGCGCCGAGCTGCAGCGTGGGCAGCGTGACGTAGTGATCCAGCTTGATGCCGCCGGCGCCGACCGCCGTCATGTCCCCGGCCTCGTCATGCCGGAACGGCGCGGCGGCGGTTTCGCGCAGCACGCTCCAGTAAGCGCCGGTATCCAGCGCCAGCGTCGCCGCCTGCACGCCCAGCCCCACCCGGGCCAGGATCAGTCCTTCGTCGTTGAGGCGCGTATCCACCTCGGCCACGCGCTGCGGCCTGCACGCGGCCGGCGCGTCGCCGGCAAGAGCGGCCAGCGGCGACAGCAGAAGAAGGCCGCAGGCCAGGATGCCGCGTGAATTCACCAGATCTTCTCGGTTCAGGTTGGGAGTGTGCTCGTGGCCCGGCCCGGGCGGATGACCGTGGGCATGGGCGGATGATGCGATGGCGGCTGCCCATGTAGGACGATTAACGCGACGCTTAGTTCCTTTCGCAAGGCCTGCCGAAGCGGGCCGTTGGGCGCTGTCCGATCCGATGGAAACAAGAGTAGGATCGGCTGAGCTTGCGAAGCCCGTCCTGCCGGTGAATGATGGGCTTCGCAAGCTCAGCCCCTCTACGCTTACTCGGAGAAAAACAGAGCATGGGATTTCGCGTTTTGGTCGTCGGTGGCACCGGGCAAGTCGGGGCGGGACTGGTGCGGGCCTTGCTCGCTGCCAGCGCGTGCACGGAAGTGGTGATGGTCAATCGCCGGACGATTCCTCTTGTTGCCGATGCGCGTCTGCGCCAGGTGGTCATGGATACCGGCGCGGCGAATTTTTCCAGTGAGATCGCCGAACTTGCCCGGGCCTGCAGCGCGCAGAGTGAGCCCCAGAGTGACCCCTTATATGCCGCATCCTGTATCGGCATCGGCAAAGGCAGTCAGCAATGGAGCGAAGAGGACATCAAGAAGCTGGAGATTGGCCTGGTCGGCGCGTTTGCGCGTGGCTGCCTGGCGGCGGGAATCGAACGATTCGGACTTCTTTCGGCAGCCGGGAGTGGCGCCAGGAGCCGGATTCGTTATGCCCGCATCATGGGCGAAAAGGAAGACGCAGTGCGGAGCCTCGGATTCAAGCGTTTGGCCATTTTTCGCCCCGGCATCATTGCGGGTAATGCGCACACCCCGGGGTTTCTCGCTTTGCTGGGGCGTTTCGTTCCAGGATCGTTTGGGACGATTGATCAGGACGATATCGGCCGGGCCTTTGTCGGTGAATTTCTCCACGGGCAAGACGGCACGACGATCCTGGAAAATGCCGCGATGAAGCAGCGATCGCGGGCGCATTAGAGGCAGCAAGCGCAAGGATGGGCTGAGCCTGCGTTCACTACTACGGCTGCGTTTCGAAAACGATCACGCCCTCCGGAATTGAATACCAATCCTGCTTTTCACTGACCCAAACATGAATGGTGGGATTGATGATGCTGGTGTCGGAAAGAGTGGATGGCTTCAGCATTATTTTGCTGGGGTCGCCCGGATTGAAGTGATAGATGTGATTGCCGCAGGTGGGGCAGAGCTTGGCCGTGCTGATGTTTCCACTGTGCGCAACCCTGCTCCATTCTCTCATTTCGCCTTCAAACGCAATGGCACTGGAATTCACCATTGCCGTGATGCTGAATGCGCTGGTCGATAATTTTTGACATTGCCTGCAATGACAGGCCGCCACTGCTATTGGCGGCTCAAGCAGTTGGTAGGTCACGCTGCCGCATTGGCACGATCCGGTGATCGGATACTTCATGGTCAGACGCCTTTTTCTTTCAGCAAGAGCAGGAGTGGGATGGGATGGGCTTGCAAGGCCCATCGTGCAGGTGAATGATGGGCTTCGCAAGCTCAGCCCATCCTTGCATTTCTACAGCAACATTCTGCCGCGATTGATCCGTCCACTTGGTGTTGAATGGCATTTTCGAGGGAGCGCACATGAATCCCGCAATCGAGGTTCTGATCCTGTGGCTGCTGTTTGCCGGCACACACACGGCATTGAGCCATCCACCGATTCGCTCCAGGCTGGTGAGCCGCCTGGGTGAGGGAGGCTACCTGGGACTCTATTCGCTGGTCGCATTCGCGACTTTCGTCCCGCTGGTGTGGGCTTTCTTCTCGAACCGGGTTTCGCACGCCGTGCCGCTTCCGGCCCTCGCGATGACTCCGGGCATCTGGTGGGTGACGATGCTTCTCAATCTGTTCGCCATCCTGCTGCTGGCGCTCGGCTTCTCACGCCCCAATCCCGTCTCTTCGCTGACTGGCAGGCCCGGCTCGAGCGCTATGGGCGTGCTGCGCATCACGCGGCACCCGGCCTTCATGGGCGTGGCGATCCTGGGCCTTGGGCATCTTCTCGTAAACTACAGCGCAATCGACCGGGTGTTCTTTGGCGGCACCTTCATCTATGCGCTGCTGGGCTGCGCACACCAGGACTGGAGGCGGCGTCAGTCGGCGAGCCCGGAGCTCCGGCAGATGTTTGCAGAGACCTCATTCTTTCCGTTCGTTGCCATAGCCACAGGCCGCAACCACTTCGAGCCGCGCGAGCTCAGCCGGGTCGCGCTCGTCATAGGCGTCAGCGTGTTTGCGCTCGTTTTTGTATTCCATTACCGCTTCTTCGGCTAGCCTACTTGCCGTCGAACATGGCGCACAGGCAAGAGCAGGTTGGGCTGAGCTTGCAAAGCCCATCTTGCGTTTACCGGCCCCACCAACACGGTCACTTGGGCCTTCGTTGATCAAACTTGCCGCGCGCTTTTTTGATGTCCGGCCAGTTATTCCCAACCCAATCCAGCAGAGCCTGTGTCGGCGCAAGCAGATTCTTTCCGAGCCCCGTCAATTCATATTCAACGCGCGGTGGAACTTCCGGGAAGAGTTCACGCGTAATCAGCCCATCGCGCTCCAAATTGCGAAGAGTCAGCGTCAGCATTCTTTGCGAGATCGCCGATATCGCCCTTTCAAGTTCCGAGAAACGGGCACGGCAGCCTGGCATCTCGGATAAAGATACGACGATAAGGATCGTCCACTTGTCGCCCACCTTGGTCAGGAATTCGCGCATGGCCACCAGTGCAGCCCGGCGCAAGTGGCACTTGCGTGGATATTATCCAAGCCCTTTGTCACCTCAGTGCTGATGGGAGCAAAGCGCATGGATCAGCTCAAGGACAATTTGACGGCGATCCATCTGAAACTCACTCAAGACGAGTTGAAGAGTCTGGATGCAGTCAGCCAACTTCCACCCGAGTATCCGGAATGGATGTTGGCGGCTCAAGGTGCGGATCGTCTTGGTCCCGTCGATTTTCGCAGCGAGTCTGTCAATCAAAAATAAACAGCGGTGTCGGTGGGGCGGATTAGCCGTCGTAGGGCGCAATAAGCGAAGCGCATTGCGCCGAATGAAGGGATCGCCGATTTGCGTCAACAACCGCTAACCACAGGCGAAAACGCTAGCGTCAGGCGACGACTTCCAAGCCCTTCTTCTGCACGAGATGTAAAAGCTTGAGCGCCGTGCCTGTTGGCTTCTTCTGGCCTATCTCCCATTTTTGTACGGTCGAGAGGCTGGTATTGAGGAGTGCGGCGAACACAGCCTGGCTGACACGCGAAGTTTCCCGGATGCGCTTGATTTGCTCTGGCTTCAGAGCTTCGACAGGAGGCAAGCAAAGACGATCAAACTCGCGGAGCGTAACTTGATCCATGACGCCGGCCGCATGAAGACCTCGGGCAGTTTCCTGCACAGCTTCAAGAATGCTTGATTTGGTCTTACGCATCGCAATTCACCTCCTTCAACTCACCGGCACTCTCTGCCTTGACTACGGCCTGAGGTGTCAAAGACAACAAGTGCACGGACAGCTTCTTCAACGCCTCTTCTTCGTCCTTGTCGATGTTGCCGCGCTCGTTCTTCGCGAATCCGAAAACGAAGACCCAACGATTGCCCTTGTTCGTGGCGACAAGCGTACGAAATCCTCCGCTCTTGCCTCGGCCAGGTTTGGCAATTCGCTTTTTCAGCAGACCGCCACCTAAATCCGCCTCGTAAAGCCCGGCCGTCATCTCCTCGACCGCGGTACAGAGCGCTTTCTGGTTAAGCCCCTGCTTTTTGGCCCAACGCTCAAACCATCGGGTCACATAAACCGCCATACTCACTCCCCAAACTATAGCACTAAGTGCTATATATGACAACTGGAAAAGCGATAGCGCCGATATAACTCCATACACCCGCTACTCCACCTTGAACGCCGGCCGCGGCACCGGCTGGCAAGACGCGCCCGCCAAGGCCTGCGTCGACCCGCTGCTCACGAACTTGCGGTACCACTCCCCAAGGCAATCGCTCCACTCGGTGTGTCCCTGGCCGCCGGCCACGATTTCAACGTGCTGGCTAAACCCGGTGGCCGCATGCGCCTTGAACCAGAGCGGCGTGTCCCCGTCGGCGTCGCCGGAGACAAACAGGGTGGGCACCGAGGAGTGCACGGGGTTGCGGTAGTCGACCGGCAGTGCTGACCTGGGCCACGGCTTGCAGGCGGCCTGCTGCTGGCGTACCCGGTAATCGCCGAGGAAGGTGCCCTGCGTCTGGGCCTGGATTTCCTGCTCGTCCAGGAAACGCACATCCTCATTGCAGGTGATGGCGAACAGCAGGCCCAGGCTGAGCGCCGAATCCACGCCACGCGCCTGCGCAAGAATGCCGTCCACCACCGGCTTCCAGTTGCCGAGGTAAGCTTGGTGAATCAGCCAGGGCAGCGCTGCCGCACCCTTCGGGCGATACAGCTGCGAACGAAACCACTCCGCCACCCGCCCCCGGCCCAGAGGCACCGTGCCGGTGCCCGCAGGATTCGGGACCTGCACGCCCGCCGTGAGCCGGGCGATGACCTGGCGCAACTCCTCGCTCAAATCCGGAAACGCGCCGTGGCACGCCGCATCGGCAGCGCAGGCGTCCAGCAAGTCCCCAAGCACCGCCTGCGCAACCTTCGCCATCGGCAAGGGCTGCGTCACATCGATCGGCACCACACTGCCGAGATACGCCGTGCGCACACTCTCCGGATAAGCCCTCATATATACCGCCGCGGCCCGCGTGCCGTAGGAGCCGGCGAAGAGATTGAGCGGCCCGTAACCCAGCGCGCGCCGCACCTGCTCCAGATCGCTTGCAAGGCGCAGATAACCGTACTGCGTCAGGTCCGCCTGCGCCGCCAGCTTGCGCTCGCACCGTGCAACCGCAGCGTGCGGAAACACCTCGCGCAAATACACCGCGGCGTCCCTGGCCGAATACAGGTCGCAATGCAGGGCCGCCGATAGCCCCGTGCCGCGCTGGTCAACCAGCAACAGATCACGATTCGTACGCAAGGCCGCGAACTGCCCCGCGTACAACTCCGCCGCACTGATCGCATCCTCACCCGGGCCACCCATCAGCGGTACGATCGGATCAGGCAGCGCTGGCCCATCGGTGGCGGGGATGACGGCGACATGGATCGGCAGCTGCCGCCCGCCTGGCCGGGCGGGATTCTCAGGCACGGAGAGCACGCCGCATCGGGCAGGCTGTGCCACGCCGGGCAAGGTGCAGGGGGAAAGCTCGAGGGTCGGCGGGGGCTTCGGTGCCGGAGCTGTTGCAGCGTCTGTCGGGGTGGCATGTGCGAGGCCGATGGACTGGCCCAACAGAAGGGACGCGACGAGCACGCGCGCTGGCCATCGATCATTTGTCGGCAAATGCCTACATAGCATGCGAGTCCGTTCGTGCCAATTGGGGTTTTTCATTTCTCTTCTACCAACGACGATTGCTCTATGTAGCTACAGCTTTAGCATTGTCTTCGCCAAGCTTGCCGCTTTACTTAAACGGCCGCTGCCAGTTGAACGAACCAAACCTGAGATAGACCAATCGGCTTGCTTTGTTCCTTTAACATTTAATAGCTCGCTGTTTACGGAAAGTGCCGTTTGTATAAGAAAATTTTCTAGTAGGCCGATTTTTTTGCAGGCGACTTGTATTTATCCGGAGCTTCTACGAGAAACATAACCAGCGTGCCGCGATCATAGTCGACGAGCGTTTCATTGCACTTACTAAGCTTGTGGGCCGTAAAGCACTCCTGACCATATTTTATCGTCGCCTTATCTGCACTGTGCGTCTCTGAAACAAGCGTTGCGCCTTGCTGAGTGTGCGAATCGCCGATTGCTTGCTCACCGCTTTGGTTTAACGCGGGTGCTGTGCTCTCAGGCGCAGCCGTGCTTTCCGTTTCCGAAGAAGTGCAAAAAGCTTTTTTTGTTTTCTGTTTCTTGTTTCCTGTTTCTTGTTTGCCTTTGGCCTGGGTTAGCCCCGGCTTAGCCTTGGGTTTTGTTTCACGTAGAACACCGTCTTCAAACATGCCCCGCCGGCCACCCTTCATGCCGTTGACGCGGCAGCGCTCGACGTTGGACTGGTACTTGGCGATCTCCTCGTCGCACCGCTTGTGGTGCAGCAGGCCGTCCTGCTCGCAGAAGTATTCGCTGGCGATGATGCGCACCGCCGCCTGCTCGTCTTCGCTGCGCGCGCCCACCAGGCGGCACAGCATCAGCGGATTGGCGGGCAGCGGCTCTTCCTCCAGGTAGTACAGATCGAGCAGGGAGCGGTAAGCGCCGTGCTCCAGCAGGCTCAGGCCGCGGGTGGCGGCGGCGTAGTCGCCGATGTTGTGGGGGTAGTAGTTCATGCGGGCTGCGTTTCCTCCGGGATGTGGGGCGGCCAGATGTGGGACGGCCGGATGTGGGACT
>FSWN01000042.1_pt1 | contig 17425 bp, 13 predicted proteins | sample 1638021 | NCBI WGS metagenome assembly FSWN01 (sample SAMEA3914789, study PRJEB12502) | metagenome | biome: forest; material: soil | place: Canada | collected 2011-07-03 | depth 0.3 m | reverse complement strand
TCGGCTGCTGCCGCGCGACTTTCCGGGCCGAGTTGTTCAATAGCCGAAATATTGTCGATCATCTTCAGCCAGCCTGGCCAGAACGCGGAAAGGGGCTCTTGTTCACTGAACGACGCGGGATTGAGTACAAAAATCGCGACGGCTTGTTTGGAAATAACGAAAGCGTAACGCGCCGCAATTCGCAATAAATAGTCGAGGTCCGCCGCCCCTTTAACATCGGCATCTAGCAAGCCAACTGATTCGATGACCTCCCGGCGCAATACCGCACCGGTCCAGGTTGGAGCTTGGCCGCGCATCATTTCAAAAAGCCCTTCCGGCGGAGAAAAAAGACCCTCGCGCGGCCAGTTTCCCACTCGTGCATCGAAGACCTTGCCTTCGGCTGTCATGCGTACGGTAAGGCCCGCCCAGAACATGGCATCCGGGAATGATTCGAATCCACGCATCGCCTCTTTAAAAAAGCCCGGGAGTTGTAGGTCGTCATCGGACAGGAATGTGAAAAACGGCGTTGAAACCTGAGCGAGACCATACTGGAAGTTGGCAACCGCGCCGATATTGCGCTCGTGGCAGTGATAGCGGACGCGTGAATCCTTTACCGCGATTTCGGCTACGACATTTGCCGTATCATCGCCGGAGGCATTGTCGTAAACACAAACTCGTAGTGGGGGGCCATCCTGAGCAAGAACGCTAAGGATTGCGCGCCTCAGTAATACCGGACGGCGATACGTCGGGATAATGGCTGATACAAGGGGAGCGGATTGGATCGGCATGTGTACCAATCATCTCGAATATTGGCAGAAAAAACGACAAACTGAATTCAGACATTTCAATCGAGTCGCACCAGCATGCTCGTCAATTTGAACCGGTCTGCGGAAGCCGAAGGTATGGAGTTGTAATACACCACATCAAGGTTTTTCCCCAGCCTTGCCATCGGAAACATCGTCGCCGGATACCGCCAATCCGCTGAAGACATCCCGAACACGAAGTGGCAGCCCGGGGCCCGGAGCTGTCGATCAAAATAGGGATCCCGGGCCGAATTGAGCGGCGGGAAGTAGCTGCGCCGCCGTGAAAAATAGTTGATCAGGTCCGGGCGGGTGGAGATTACGCAATCGCTCGCAGGCACTTCTTCTGCAATCCGGCGCATGGAATTGATGATGGCTGTCTGGATGCTCACGACGTCCCAAGCATGATTCGCATCCTCACCGTACCAGGATACGATAGTCCTTGCTTCAGGCAAGTCCGTAAGGACTGCAGCGCGATAGCGATCCGAAGCAAGCGCAAAAGCGGGGATTATCATTGCCAGGACCAACACCGACAACACGCCGGTAAACAACTGCGACATGGATGAAGACGGCGTTCCACCTTTCCAGTCGGAAAAAGCCAGGAGCGGCTGCGCAATCAAGAAGGGAACCAGCACCCACAAGAACCGCTGTGCCTCTTCCGGGTAAGGCCAGATCAGCAATATGAACAGATTGGCGGCGGCATAGACCCCGTCTGGCTTGAGCCTGATTGCTCTCCACGACGCTCCGGCAAGGCATATCACGCCGAGTAAGTCGGCGATCGGCCGCAGCGGCGAATTGAGCAGGAAGTTGCCGCCGAAGCCGTTCCGCAAGGCCGGAAGCTCCTGGGCCAGTTGAGAGCGCAAGATGCCCCAGTGGTCGCCGCTGTAAATGAGACCGAACGCGTCGGTATAGCTGACCTTGGAGCGATGTAAAAGGGACCAGATCAAAACTGGAAGTATCGAGACAGCGAGTGCGAAGACCGCTTCGCGCCTCGGCGCGCGTAGCAACGCAAGCAGCAGCGGAACATACAGGGCGACGCCGATGGCGCGGGTGAGCGTGGCCAGGGCGATGACGATGGCTGCGCCGTAGAGGGCGTTGATGGCGCGATTGCGCTGATAAGCCGCCAGCAGCGCAATCGCGAGCAGGCTCCACATCAGGTAGAGATACTCGGACTGCACAATAAGCCCGGCGAGCCAGCTCCCCGGGAGCGCCGCAAACAACAATACCAGTAATGTGCACTGTGCCGACGGCAATCCTTCCACGAACAGCCAAGCATAAAAGGCCAGCAAGGCAGCAATCAGGCAGGCGGTGGTGACTGCGTGGATAAGATGAAAATCATCCGAGGCATGACACCATGCGAGCAACAGTGGGTACAGTGGAGGAAAGCGGGTGTATGCGGCCACATCGGCATAGACCGGGTCGCCCATGTTCCCGTGTGCGTAGTGATCCGCCATCATGAGATAGCTGGGGCCGTCGGTGCCTAACTGGCCGAGTTCCGCGCTCCAGGTCCAGATCGAATAGAGCGGGGCCAGCAACAGCAGCAGCGCAACGATTGCCCCATGGCGTTTGAGAGTGATCATTTGCACCGCAACTGCTTCTTTGAGGGCACTGGGGAGCTTTGGTGACGGGCACCAGCTTGCGCCACCATCGATGAAGCTTGAATTGATTGGTTCACTCTATGATCACCGGCTGGCGGCTTATTGTTGGCGTGGCTTTATCGCCACCAAGGCCGCATAAACGAGGAAATTGTCTTCCCCCTCGCTTTTTGCCACCAGTATCGGCTCGGCTCGGTCCCCCAATCGATCCATCGGATAGAGCAGTTGATTGATAGCCGGGGTCCTGATCGAGAACAGATAGGCGAAAGGACATTTCCCAATCCCGCGATCGAATTGCTCATCACTAGCTGCCGGTGACGGAGGCGAATAGCTGTGCCGATCGGAATAAACAGCGACTATGGACGGCTTGATGCTGAAAATGCAGTCACCCGTCGGCACGTGGCTGATGATATCTTTCAGGCCATTCAGTGTGCCGGCAAAGATTTGAGAGGATCTGAACGCTCTTTTGCGATCGTCCCCATACCAGTCTTCGGTGTGCCGGGCCACAGACATGTAATCCGGGAGGATTTCATGAAAACGTTGTGCCGTCAGAATCAGCGACGGCAATATTGCAATTGTCATTGCACCGAACCAAACCCACGGAAGAGCGGAGAGGTTGTTTTTCCGGTTTGCGCGAGACAGCGCTACGATCAGAAGCACCCCTTGCCCGATCAGCAACGGCATCATCACATAGGAAAGACGCCGCGCTTCCGCAGGATAAGGCCAAATAAAGAGCACGATGACATATAGCCCTAAATAAAATGCATCGAAACGGCTCCGTGCCAGCCGCCATGCCCAGCCAAACAGGCAGATCGCCCCGATAGCCCAGGTCAGGCCGTGAAGGGGGTCGTTTCCCCCGGTAGCCAGCCAGGACTGAGGCCAGGCCATCAGCACACGCCGGCCTTCCGTCCCGAGTTGGCCGAAGAATGCTCCAACCAGGTCGTCGGTGTAGGAATTCTGCAGTTGAGACAGGTAGCTGTGGACGCCGGATTGATTGAGGCGGCTCCATATCGACCACAACGCGAACGGCGTGATGCTGGTCAGCATCAGCCATGGCCAGCGGCGCGGCCGCGTCATGACGAGGCGGATCAGGAAGGCAGCCAGCAGCGGCAACGCCGCGGCGCGGACCATGGTAGCGCCAGCTACCGCCGCGGCGGCTCCCCAGCGGAATCCGGCCTGCTGCCCGCTCCCTTTCTCTGCGCATGCTTCAAAGGCGATGGCGAGAAGGCTCAGGAACAGGTAAAGATTTTCGGTCCAGATATTCAAAGACTGTAGATAGGTTCCCGGCATGAGCGCAAATACCAGGCACGTGCACAAGCTGACAGTAATACTGAGCCCTTCAATGCGCAGCCAGGCATATAGACAGAGGATTGCCGCAAGCAAGGAAACGATGACCAGTAGATGTCCGGCCAGCATGCTGCCGCCCAGCAAGCCGATCAGGAGTGGAAACAGAGGGGGGTAAACCATCCCGCGCGCGAATTCGGCCGAAACCGAGGAGTGGGGCCAGAACGGTGAGAAATAATGTGCTGCGAGCATGTACACGGAACTGTCGCCGCCAAGGTCCGTGATGTCATTCGACCAGCCCCAGCACAGGTAGATGCCGCTTAGGCTGGCGAAAACCGCCAGCAATAGCACGCGCAGCCCCAGCTGCGTGCGCCACTGCCGTACGGAGTTTATCTGAATGTTGCCGACTGGCTTCGGATCCTCGTCCGGAGCACTCATGTTCAAGTTGGGCAGGCGAGGCTCCGGGCTTCGTTCATTTGTTGAGGAGGCTCTGAAAATAAACAACGGTTGGCTCCAGGCCTTGCTCGAGCGATATCTGTGGATGCCACTGCAGCATCTCCCCGGCAAGCGTGATGTCGGGACGGCGCTGCCTGGGATCGTCCGCCGGCAGGCGCCGGAACTCCAGCTGAGAACCGGACTGGGTCATCGCCAGAACCTTCTCGGCCAGTTGCTTTATGGTGAACTCGGCAGGGTTGCCGAGGTTGACCGGGCCGGTGAGCGAATCGGGGCTCTCCATCAGTTTGATCAGTCCATCGACCAGGTCGTCGACGTAGCAGAAGGCACGCGTCTGGCTACCGTCGCCGTAGATGGTGATGGGCTCGCCGCGCAGGGCCTGTACGATGAAATTCGATACCACCCGGCCATCGTCCGGACGCATTTTCGGACCATAGGTGTTGAAAATACGAGCGACCTTGATTCTCAGATTGTGCTGGCGGTGATAGTCGAAAAACAGGGTTTCGGCGCAGCGCTTGCCTTCGTCGTAGCACGATCGTATGCCGATCGGATTGACGCGGCCCCAATAGCTTTCCCGCTGGGGGTGCTCCTCGGGATCGCCATAAACTTCGCTGGTGGACGCCTGAAGGATTTTCGCCTTGGTGCGCCGGGCCAATCCAAGCATATTGATGGCGCCGTGCACGCAAACCTTGGTGGTCTGCACCGGATCGAACTGATAGTGAATCGGTGACGCCGGGCAGGCCAGGTTGTAGATTTCGTCCACCTCCACATAGAGAGGGAAGGTGACATCGTGTCGTAGCACTTCGAAGTACGGCTGCTCCATCAGCCTCACGATGTTCTGCCGTGTTCCGGTGAAGAAGTTGTCGACGCACAGCACTTCATGGCCCATGCCGAGCAGGCGTTCGCACAGGTGCGAGCCGATGAAGCCGGCGCCACCAGTGACTAGCACTTTCTTCTTCAGAGTATTTTGCATGTCAATTGCACTCCTGGCCGCTTTCCGGACTCAATTATTCTCTCAACCACCGGTACTTGAGGATGCAGTAGATCGCGCGAAAGCCATCACGCCAGTTGATCTTCTTGCCTTCGGCGTAGGTTCGTCCGTAGTAGGAGACGCCTACTTCGTAGATGCGGATGCCGGGAATCTTCGCAATCTTGGCGGTGACTTCCGGTTCAAAGCCGAAGCGCTGTTCCTTCAGCTTGATGCTCTTGAGGATCTCCGCCCGGAACAATTTGTAGCAGGTTTCCATATCGGAAAGATTGACGTTGGTGAACATATTGCTGGCCAGCGTCAGCAGGCGATTGCCTACCGAATGCCAGAAATAAAGCACGCGGTGGGAGTCTCCGCCCACAAAGCGGCTACCGTAGACCACGTCCGCCTTGTCGTCGAGTATCGGCCGCAGGAGTTTGCGAAATTCGCGCGGGTCATACTCTAGGTCCGCGTCCTGAACGATGATAAAGTCTCCGGAAGCATGCGCGAACCCGGTTTGCAGGGCTGCGCCCTTGCCGCGGTTTTTCTCATGCAGCAGCAGCTGGTGGATGAGGGGGCGCAGGGGTCCCCGGAGCAGATCGCGCGTGCCGTCGGTGGAGCAGTCGTCCACCACGATGATTTCAAGGCGAAGGCCGGACTCCGAGGCATGCAGGGCTCGAAGCGCATTCTCGATGGTGCGCAATTCGTTGTAGCAGGGCACAACCACAGACAGCGTTCTGGTCTCTTCCACTACCCACCTCAAGAATTATTCCGCAAGATCAATGAGTTGCGGACTTTATGAAAGAAAATTCAAGTAAAACAGCGGCCAAATTCATACTCGGCACCACCCTGCTATGCGCATTCGCGGCACTGCTTCTTGCTACTTACGGAGCCGGCCCCCAGGCGTTGTTTGAACGCGCCTCCGTATTTTATTCATTCGCCCGGAATCACGCTTGGCTATTGCTGGGGCTCTACGTCCTGCGCCTGCTGTTCTTTCTGCCGGCGAGTTTTGTCCTGTTCCTGACGGGCATGATTTGCGGGCCGGTGCTCGGCGAACTCATCGCCGTGGTCGGCCTCACCCTGAGCGGCTCACTGGAATTCCTGGCAGTGCGCGGCTCGTTTTCCGCAGTGCTCTCCCGTTCTTCGAACCGCTTGTTGCGGGGATGGCATGAACGCATCAATCGGGCGCCGTTCCACGCCATTCTGTTGATGCGGGTCTGTTTTGTGCCGTTCGATGTGGTCAATATTGCTGCGGCACTGGCCCGCGCACCGTTCAGGCCTTTCGTGCTGGCCACCGCTCTGGGTATCACGCCAACCTCGCTGCCCATCATCATTTCCGGAGCCTCGGTGGATTTCAAGGCCTGGGCGGCGAGCGGGCGGCTTTGGCCGGGGGAGGGGGTGGTCAACTGGCCCTACTTGCTGCTCTCCGTCGTCCTTATGGCGATGATCATCGTGCATGCCAGCAGGCGTGCGAAGCTCGGTTCCGTAGAGGGGGCGGAACAGGCTGCCGTGAACTTGCAGAAATAGGCGCAATCTCCCGATTGACCGCGTGGAATCACCACCTCTGCATCCTGAATTCCGGCGGTCGGGAATCCGTATCGGAACACCCGGTGGGTTTCCCGGCAACCGGACCTTCGGATCGACAGCCAACGCCTATAGCGGGCGAGGATGCGGCAGGGCCTATTCCCCGAATCCTACCGCGGCGCGGGTGCTGCGCCCGGAATATTGCCGTGCTCGATCTGCTGCTTGAGCCTTTCCAGCTGAGCCGCCTCCGAGGGAGCAAGATCTTCGCCGGCGATTCCGTTCAGTACTTGCAAAGCGGCATCGCGTTCACCGCGAAGTACCAGGACATTGGCGAGCTCCGTCCGATATCCGAAGCTATGCGGGGATCGCCTGATCGCTTCCCGCAGCATGTCCGCCGCCAGGGTGTAGTCGCCAAGCTGATTGGCGGCGAAGGCACCATAGGTCGCCAGCAGCTTCGGGTCGGCTTGAGGGTGGTCCAGCGCCGCGAGAAAGGCCGCCAGCAGTCGCGGTGCATCTGCAGCGCAGCTGCCATTGCGCTGGCAATCGGCCAGGGAGGTCAGGGCTCCGATGTCTTCGCTTGATGGGGGGCGTTCGCCGAGCCGCTTCGTCAACTCAACCCACCACTCCGGCTTGACTTCGCGGTGGGCGTGACTCGCGACGACAATTAGCGCCGCCAGCGGTGGAGCCCCCGCGCCGGGTAATGCAGCAGTCGATTCGAACGCCTGCAGCGCCGGATCGATCAGCCTGGAATCGCTGCGGTAGCCCGAGGCGATGGTCAGGGTCCTGCCCAGTTCGTAGTTGGCGCGCGGCGACGCCGGATGGATGGCCGCTTCCGCATAGGCAAACTGGATCGGGTTGGACCATTCATGCGCACGCAGGCTGGTGACGGCGGAAAAAGCAGCCAGTGCCAGCAGGGGCAGCGCTCGCTGCAACAATCCATATTCTTCGGGAATCGCCTCCAGCAACCCGCCGGCTGCCAGCAGCAGGCCGATACTGGCGAAATAGTTGCGATGCTCGAATACCAGTTCCAGCGGGATGGCGGTGGCCGTGAGCAGATGCGCCGCAAAATCCCAGCCGATGCCGAGTGCCAGCAGGGGCAGCTTGCGTCTCAGCGCGATCGCTGCCGCGATGCCGCCGGTCAGCAGCAAGGCGCAGCCGAGCGTCGCCGGTGGAGACAGCCATCCCAGTGACAATGGAATGTCGTCATGATAGAAGCTGAGAGAGGCAGGATGCGGGAACAATGTCCACTTCGCATAATCGACGAGGACACGGGTTTCCGTGAGCAGCCGTTGATCCAGCGTAAAGGAGCGCGTGGCGTACGCGGCGAGGGAGAGGGTACGCGGCAGCAGCCACGCCAACCCGATGATTGCCGGCACGAACAGCAGCACGCCGAACATTGACCAAAGCAGGCGCCGGCCAATGCCGCCGTCGCGAGCCGCGAAATGCAGGACGGCCAGTTCGACCAGAAATGCATAAAGCGGCAGCAGGACGGCGGACTCCTTGCAGAGAACCCCCAGGATTGCGCCACCCGCCAATCCGGTCGTGGCGATTGAAATGCTGCGCCAGCTATCGCCAGCGAGCATCCGCCGACGTCCGACGAGGTAGAGCCACAGCCCCGCCAGCACGAAGCTTTGCGCCAGGCTTTCCATCCGCTGCACCACGTACAGCACCGAACTCAGGTTGATCGGTGCCACCAGCCACGCGCAGGCGAGGCCAAGCGCCATCCAGCGCACCCGGGATGCTGGATACGGCCGCGGCCGTCGTTCATTGCATAGCCTGAGCAGCGCAAGCAACATGCCGAACAGCAGGATGCCATTCAGAAGGTGAATACCGAGGTTGGTCAGCTTCATCGGCAACGGAGCCAGGCCTGTGAAGTAATAATTTGCGGCGAAGCTCAACATCGCCAGGGGGCGGCGCAGTTCCGGCGAGGGTGAGGCCAGGGCCGCTTGCCGCCAATCACGCCAGTCCAGGGTGCTGACATGGACGTCCAGGTTGTCCGTGATATTGGGGAAGTCATCGAATAGGTACCCTCCGGCCAGCCCTGGCCAGTAAAGCGCTGCCGTCAAGACCAGTACAACGCAGAGGCCGAGCATTCCGCCGCGAGCGCTATTCATTGGTGCGCGGTCTCGTCGGCGGAGCCTTATCGCGGGACGGCACGATCAGTCCGCGGGCCGTTGCATCGGCTCGCAACTGTTCCTCGATGCCGGCGAACTCTTTGGCCCAGTAGCCTTCGTAATCAAGCAGCCATAGGTGGATCGCGGCCATACCATGCAAGCGCCGATCCCCAGGCGGAAGGGTGCGATAGTAATCGAGGTGCTTCAGTCCGAGATCCGGAAACCCGGCGTTACCCAATAGCGCTGCCTGCTGCAAGGCTCTGTCGGGTGTTGAGAGTGCAGACAGACCCTCATTGAAGTCATGCAATGCGGCTTCTCCATCGCCCTGGGCCAGCGACAGCCGGCCTTGCAGCTGCGCGACCTGGAAGCGGTGCTCGGGACCGTCACCATAGTTCGGATTTTCGCTGAATGCCTGCGCCATCGCTGCCAGGATCTGCAGGTCAATGCCAGGACAACGGTCTTGCGTGACCCGGTCTATTGCGCCGATCATCCAGTTTTGTACGAACTCGTTATTGCTCAGGTTGTGCCGCAGGGAATAGAGTGCTGCGTCCCTTGTTTTAGCGCTCACTCCGCCCAGCGCACACTGGGCATCGATCCAGTTCAGGGTCAGCTGTACCTCATCCGGCATCCTGGCGACGGACGCTTCGAGCCGGTGCGAAGCCAGATTGGCTGCTCCGTGGGCAAGCTCATAGGCCGCGGCATTTGCTTGTCCCCGGGGGGATTCCGGATTCGTCTGCGCCAGGAGCAAGGCCTGCTCAAAAGGCTGGCCCCATATGCCCGCGCGAAGGTGGCAGAGCGCCGCCAGAATCCCGAGGAGCAGAATGGCCAGGGCGTATCTCAGCCGATGCAGCGCCCCTGTGCCGGTCAGCCAGATCGCCAGGGGCCAAAACAGGAGCATTGCCGGCAGGTAGTTGCGATGCTCGAAGTACAGCTCCAGGGGGATCAGCGTGCTCTCCAGCAACTGCCCTGCGAAGTAAAACAGGATCGCGAATGCCGCCGCCGGATGCTTGTGCCGCAGGCGCAAACCGAGAAGTATCAGCAAGCTAATCACGCCGATTGCCGGCAGGGTCGACCAGGGATGGAACAGATCGATAGAGGCATGATAGCCGTCGTTGAAAAGGCTGGCGCCGCTGGCGCGCGGGATCCACAACTGTTTCAGGTAATCGCACAATACCCGTGGCTCGGTCAGCAGTCGCTGGCCGATGGTCCAGGGCCGCGAGTAGGTTTCTCCGGAAAAGACCTCGGGGACCTTGGTGAAAAGCCATGCGGCCAATAGCCCACTCGGCACTTGGAGCAACCAGCGCCGGACGATGCGAAGCCGCGCATTCTGAACCGCGCCGGCGGGCAAGTCGGTTGCGGGAGCTAGAAGCGTCCATTCCATGGTCAGCAGCAGCAACGGTAGAAGGGCGCCGTTGGCCTTGCACAGAAGCGCCAGCGTGGCACAACCCCAGGCTGCGGCCATCATCAATGGGATTCCGCCGCGCTGTTTCCTCAAAAGCCGTTCGCGACCGGAAAGCCACAGCAGCATGCCGCTCAGGGTGAAAGTCGCTGGCAGCATCGCCTCCCGCTGCACTACATAGAGCGTGGTGGAGACGAGAAAAGGATGCAGCATCCAGATGGCGGCGCCCATCAGTCCAGCAAGTCGGGCGTGAATCTGCGTCAGCCCCATACGCAGCCCGAGTTTCAGCAGCACGCAGCTCAGCAGCAAGCCATTGAGCAGATGCAACAGGATATTGGAGCGTTTAAACGACTCTGGATCGGCCGGCCAATCTCGCGCGTCAATGAGGAAACTCAACAGGGCCAGTGGCCGTCCCGTAGGGTCCGCAGTGCCCGACGACAGATAGAACAACAATGAACGCAGGTCGCGGACTCCACCGTAAGTCCCGAGTTTGTCGAGATTGTTGAAATCGTCGAACAGGAACGTGCCGCTCAGGCCCGGGTAGTACGCCCACCAGCCTGCAATCAGAAACGCCAGAAGGCCTGGCAGAATGAATATCTTGCGCATTAAAAAGGGCCGCACGGGGCGGCCCTCGATGTCAGCTGTTTAAGTCAGGATTACTGACGGCAAACCTGCGGACGGTATTTGGCGACGATGGTGCCGAGGCGGCAGGTCCAAGCGATGGAGCCAGCGGTGCCGGTGGTGATCGCCGAGTAGATCAGCGTGCTGCTGCCGATCTTGGTGTTCACATTGGCGCCACCGTAAACAACGGTGATTTGGCCGCCGGTAATGGAAACCGTGCTGACGTACTTGCCGGTGATCGAGGTGGAGGCTTCAACGCCGGCGCTGGCGTTGTTACCCGGGAAGTAGCCTTTGTTGTTGTAGAACTCGCCCAGGGCGGTCTTCTGGCCGTCGGCCAGCACGGCGCCTTCAGAAGCCTGCGAGCGGATGGTGTAGTCCTGGTAGGCCGGGATGGCGATGGCGGCCAGAATGCCGATGATCGCGACCACGATCATCAATTCGATGAGGGTAAAGCCCTGTTGAACCTTCTTCATGTTTCTTCACTCCGTTAACGGTTGATTAAAAGTTATACGCGGCCGTCGCCGCTTTTAAAGACAAGCAGGCTTCATGCCTGTTGTATTTCTAAATAAAAACAATGGCTTGATAAATTATTTCTGACTGATTTGCTGGTTACCGTCCAGGCTGGCCGGCGTAAAGTGACGCAAATTGTCAGCGGTTAGGCGCGTACGACGTTCGGTAAGGGCTGACGGTATATGCCGCGCGTGTCGATGACGGTTGAGGCGTGCCGGGCGATGGCTGGGTAATCGAACGCATCATGATCTGCCGCCACGATCACCGCGTCACAAGCCGCCAGGCGCTCCGGAGTAACAGCAACACTGCTCAACGCAATATGCCCGCGCCGCAGCGGCGGAATCACCGGAATATGCGGATCGCTGTATTCCACTTCCGCCCCCAGCTGCTGAAAGCGCTCCACCAGCTCCAGCGCGGGCGACTCGCGCAGATCATCAACATTCTTCTTGTAGGCAATGCCGAGGATCAGGATGCGCGACCCGCGCACCGCCTTGCCGCGCTCATTGAGCGCATCGATGGTCTTGCGCACCACCCATTCCGGCATGGCGTGATTGATCTCACCCGCCAGCTCGATGAAGCGCGTGTGCACGCCATATTCGCGCGCCTTCCAGGTGAGGTAGAAGGGGTCGATGGGAATGCAGTGTCCGCCGAGGCCTGGGCCGGGGTAGTAGGGGACGAAGCCGAAGGGCTTGGTCGCGGCGGCATCGATCACCTCGAAGATGTCGATGCCCATGCGGTCGGCCACCATCTTCAACTCGTTGACCAGGCCAATATTGACGGCGCGGTGGATGTTCTCCAGCAGCTTGGCCAGCTCCGCCACCCGGGTCGAACTGACCGGCACCACCCGGTCCACTGCCACGGCATAAAGCGCTTCGCCTACTTCGCGGCAGGCCGGTGTGCAGCCGCCGACCAGCTTGGGGATATTGCGCGTGTCGTACTTCTTGTTGCCAGGGTCCTGCCGTTCTGGTGAATACACCAGGAACAGGTCCTCGCCCACCTTCAGCCCAGTGCTCTCCAGCACCGGCCGCAGTTCCTCCTCGGTAGTGCCGGGGTAGGTGGTGCTCTCCAGCGAAACGATCTGGCCCGGACGCAGATGCCGGCTCAGCTCGCGCGTGGTGTCCAGCACGTAACTCAAATCCGGCTCGCGGTGACGGTTGAGCGGAGTGGGGACGCAGATGATCAGCGCATCGGCTTCCCTGCAGCTGCTGAAGTCGGTAGTGGCAGTGAAGCCCGCGTCGAAGGCTGCAGTAATGGCCGAATCCGGGATGTAGTTGATGTAGCTCAGCCCAGCCGCCAGCTTGCGCGGCTTTTCCGGGTCGATGTCGAAGCCGATCACCTTCACCCCGGCCTCGGCGAAACGCAGGGCCAGCGGCAGGCCGACATACCCCAGCCCGACCACGCCGACCGAGGCCTGTCGCGAGCGGAAGCCTTCCAGCAACTTCTGGGCGTGACTATTCATTGAATTTTCTTGGATTTCCCGGGTACCGCGGGTCGCTGCAGACGGGCAGGGGACCCCCGTGATTGCTACAATCCGCGTTCTTTATGTCCGCGTTGCCACCGTAATTTCCCATCATGCAGCAAGACTATTCGCCGCGCCACGTCGAAAGTGACGCGCAGGCCTACTGGAGCGAGCATCAGGTTTTCCGTGCCGTGGAAGATCCGGCGCGCGACAAATTCTATTGCTTGTCGATGTTCCCCTACCCAAGCGGGCGCCTGCACATGGGACATGTGCGCAATTACACCATCGGCGACGTGGTCTCGCGCTACCAGCGCATGTGCGGCAAGAACGTCCTCCAGCCGATCGGCTTCGACGCCTTCGGCCTGCCGGCCGAGAACGCGGCGATCAAGAACGGCGTGCCCCCGGCCGCCTGGACCTACTCCAACATCGACTACATGTGCGGCCAGCTGCGCCAGCTCGGCTTCGCCTACGACTGGGAGCGCAAGTTCGCCACCTGCGAGCCGGACTATTACCGCTGGCAGCAGTGGTTCTTCGTCCAGCTGTTCCGCAAGGGCCTGATCTACCGCAAGAACTCCATCGTCAACTGGGACCCGGTCGACCAGACCGTGCTGGCCAACGAGCAGGTCATCGACGGCCGCGGCTGGCGTTCCGGTGCGGTCGTGGAGCAGCGCGAGATCCCGCAGTGGTTCCTCAAGATCACCGCCTACGCCGACGAGCTGCTAGACGAGCTGAAAAACCTGGAGCACTGGCCGGAAGCGGTCAAGACCATGCAGGCCAACTGGATCGGCCGCAGCGAAGGCCTGGAGATCGACTTCAGGCTGGGCCAGGCGAGCGCCACCGGCGCCGACCACCTCACGGTGTTCACTACCCGTCCGGACACCCTCTACGGCGTCACCTACCTCGCCGTCGCCGCCCAGCACCCCCTGGCGCTGGAAGCGGCGCAGCGCGATCCCAAGGTCGCCGCCTTCGTCGAGGAGTCCAAGCTGGGTGACGTCACCGAGGCCACGCTGGAGACGATGGAAAAGCGCGGTGTGCCCTTGGGGCTAGACGTCATCCATCCGCTCACCGGCGCCAAAGTGCCGGTATGGGCCGCCAACTTCGTCCTGATGGGTTACGGCAGCGGCGCGGTCATGGCCGTGCCCGGCCATGACCAGCGCGACTGGGAATTCGCCCACGCCTACGACCTGCCGATCCAGGCCGTGATCGGCGCCGAGCCGGGCAAACCCGCGGACGTCGCCGAAGCGTCTTACGAGGAAAAAGGCTGGCTGATCAACTCCGCCGAATTCGACGGCCTGGCGTTCAAGGCCGCCTTCGACGCCATCGCCGCCCGCCTCGAAGCCCTGGGCCAGGGCCGCAAGCGCATCAACTACCGCCTGCGCGACTGGGGCGTCTCGCGGCAGCGTTACTGGGGCTGTCCCATCCCCATCATCTACTGCGAAAGCTGCGACGCCGTGCCGGTCCCCGAAGACCAGCTGCCGGTGCGTCTGCCGGAAGACCTAGTGCCGGACGGCCGCGGCAACCCGCTGCTGCGCCTGCCGGAATTCGTCAACGTTCCCTGCCCGCAATGCGGCAAGCCGGCGCGGCGCGAGACCGACACCTGCGACACCTTCGTCGACTCCTCCTGGTACTTCGCCCGCTTCGCCAGCGCCACCCAGAAGGAAGCGATGCTTGACGGCCGTGCCGCCTACTGGCTGCCGGTGGACCAGTACATCGGCGGCATCGAACACGCCATCCTGCACCTGCTCTACGCCCGCTTCTTCCAGAAGCTGATGCGCGATGTCGGCGTGTCCAACGTCGGCGAGCCGTTCAAGCGTCTGCTGACCCAGGGCATGGTGCTGGCCGAAGCCTACTACCGCAGCGGCGAAGGCGGCGGCCGCGAATGGATCGCCCCCAAGGACGTGGAAGTGGAGCGCGATGCCAAGGGCGCTTCCCTGCGCGCCGTGCTCAAGAGCACCCGCGAGCCGGTCACCGCCGCCGGCCTCGGCACCATGTCCAAATCCAAGAACAACGGCGTCGATCCGCAGGAAATCATCGACTCCCACGGTGCCGATGCGGTGCGCCTGTTCATGATGTTCACCGCCCCGCCGGAGCAGACCCTGGAGTGGAGCGATGCCGGCATCGACGGCGCCGCCCGGTTCCTGCGCCGCGTCTGGAAGCTGGTTTACGAGCACGCCCAGCAGGGCGTCGCTCCGGCGCTGGACGCCACCGCTCTGACGGCGGACCAGAAGGAACTGCGGCGCAAGCTCCACGACTCCCTGGCCCGCATCGGCAACGACTTCGAGCGGCGCTTCAACTTCAACACCGCCATCGCAGCCTGCATGGAGCTGGTCAACGCCGTGTCCCGCTTCGAGGACACCAGCCCCAACGGCCGCGCCATCATGCAGGAAGTGCTGGACGCGCTGGTGCGGGTGCTGTCGCCGATCGTGCCGCACATCACCCACCAGCTGTGGTTTGCGCTGGGACATGCGCAGCCAGTGATCGACGCCGCTTGGCCCCAGGCCGAAGCCTCGGCCCGCGTCGCCGACACCGTCCTGCTGGTGGTGCAGATCAATGGCAAGCGACGCAGCGAGATCACCGTGCCCACCGATGCCGCCAAGGAGCAGATCGTCGAAGCGGCCCTGGCGGACGAGAACGTGCAGAAATTCCTCGCCGGCCAGCCGCTCAAAAAGACCGTCGTGGTGCCGGGGAAGCTGGTAAATTTCGTAGTGTGAAGACCCGATCCCCTCATCAGAGGCCGCGGCAATCCGGCATTTTCCTGGCGCTGGGCGGCTTGCTGCTGGCTGGCGTGCTCAGCGGTTGCGGCTTCCATTTGGCCGGCGACCGTCCGTTGCCGCCAGCCCTCAGCTCGGTCTACATCGACATGGTGCAACCCTACCGGGTCGGCACCCCGCCGCTGGAAACCGCGCTGCAGTCGCGCATCGCCTCCCGCGGCGGCGTGATCAAGTCCCATATCGGCGACGCCAAGGCGGTGCTGCGCCTGTCCGACCTCAGCGAAACCCGCGAAACCCTGTCGGTGGGCCCGGATGGCAAGGCCAACGAATACCGTCTGGTGACCCAGGTCACCTACGAGCTGCACAGCGGCGAGCAGGAACTGGTTCCGCCGGAGGCCCAGGGCATCTCCCGCTCCTACAGTTTCAGCGTCGATGAAATCCTCGGCAAGGAAGCGGAAGAAGCGCGCCTGCGCAACTACATGCAGGACGAGCTCGCCGCACTGATCATGCTGCGCATCGATGCGGCACTGGCGCACACCGTCATCCCGGTCCCCGCGCCCGATCCGAACCCGCCGGCGAATCCCGCGGCCGAAGCGCCCGTCGCTCCGGCTGTGGTGCCGACGGCGCCGGAAGCAGCCACCCCGTCGCCCTGAGTTTTCGCCGCCCTCGTCTGCGCTGGAAATCCGGCGGCATTTTTGCTGGCCGGGTGTAAGGCGCCGTTCGTATAATTCCAGGCCGCCTCCGCGCAAGGATGCCGAGGCGGCCGCCCCATCCCATCTGCAAAGGAATACGATCATCATGAAGCAATGGAAGCTGATTGCCCTCGCCGCCACCCTGAGCCCGCTCGCCTGCCTGGCCGATTCACCCTGGAGCGGCGACGCTTCCGCCGGCTATTTGAGGAGCACCGGCAATACCAACAGCACCTCGCTCAACTTCAAGGGCGGCCTCGACTGGAAGTCGGCCCCCTGGGAAAACCAGTTCACCACGCTCGGCGCCTACGGCAGCAGCAAGGGTTCCTCCACCGCCGAAAGCTACCAGTTCGACGACAAGCTGAATTACGACCTCAGCCCGAAAGACTACGTCTTCACCAATTTCGACTACAGCAACGACCGCTTCGCCGGCGTGGTGTCGCGCTTTTCCGAATCGGTGGGCTATGGCCGCCATTTCATCAAGACCGACATGCAAACCCTCGATGTCGATGCCGGTATCGGTGCCAGCCAGTCGCGCGACGCCGAGGCGCGCGATTACGACAACCAGCTCATCGGCGTCTTCAACGTCGCCTACCTGCTGAAATTCACCCCCACCGCGCAGTACAAGCAGACCCTGCACATCGAGGGCGGCGCCAACAACACCTTCATCAATCCCGTCGCCGAGCTGAAACTTTCCATCATCGGCAACGTCTTCGCCACGCTCGCCTACGATTGGCGCCACAACACCTCGGTGCCTTCCGGCAGCGTCCACACCGATACCATCACCACCGTCAACTTCGGCTACACCTTCGGCAAGAAGCCATCCTGAAGCCCGCATGAGCGAGAACTTCTACAAGCACCACGTCTTCTTCTGCTGCAACCAGCGCGATGGCGGCCGTCCCTGCTGCAACGACAAGGGTGCCACCGAGCTGCGCGACTACTGCAAGAAACAAGTGAAGAAGCTCGGGCTGGCCGGCAAGGGCCAGGTGCGCGTCAACATGGCCGGCTGCCTGGACCGCTGCGAGGAAGGGCCGACCGTGGTGGTCTACCCGGAAGGGGTCTGGTACCGCTACGCCGACCGCAACGACATCGACGAAATCGTCGACAGCCACCTGGTCAACGGGCGCGTGGTGGAGCGTCTGCGGATCTGAGCTCCGCCGGACCGGCCGTGGCGGTCTGCGTCATCGCGGCGGCCTTGCCCGAGACCGGCGGCTTGGCCGTCGCCGTCTCGCCCTGCGTCATCCAGGACAGCATGTCGTAGTAATTGCGCACATTGCCGACGAAGCCTACCGCCTCGCGGCCGCGGGCATAGCCATGCCG
>FSWN01000147.1_pt1 | contig 18797 bp, 14 predicted proteins | sample 1638021 | NCBI WGS metagenome assembly FSWN01 (sample SAMEA3914789, study PRJEB12502) | metagenome | biome: forest; material: soil | place: Canada | collected 2011-07-03 | depth 0.3 m | reverse complement strand
TGTAAGTCCCAAGCAAGTAAAAGACCATCCTCGGAGAGTGATCAGCGACTGGCTGCTTTTGGCATGGACATTTGGCTGCCTGGATGGCAGGAATTGGCCAATACCGCGGATTGCAAGAACCTCCGAAGCGGCCGCTGGGCATGTGGTACGACGTGGCAATTGGAAGTAGATGGATAACCCGGCGCACGCCGCTATATTTCAGGGAGGGTGTTCCAGATCAGATAGCGGCCAGCCGCTGCACGGTATCGGGGAATTGCCGAGCAAGTTCAGAATGGCGGTAGAGTGCTGCGTGTGATTACCGGGTAGCAGGACCTTGAGGTTCTGAGCTGAACTGGCCATCTGACCCCAAGCATGTCAGTTATTTTTGTATGAGCTGAGTGCGTATCTGGCCGAGTGCGCTGCAGTACACGCTCCTCCATCTGCTATGGTCGATTTGTGGGTAGTCTGCATCTGTTTAGGTCGGCCGGGAAGGCCTACTTTAATTGCATGCGATTTCCTTCTTTCCTGCACGCCGGCTCTCCGTCGGTCAAAGCCGGGGGTTAACACATGCTTGCATTCGGCATCCTGCTGTCGACTTTCGTCCTCTCTCTCGTAGCGCTGTTGTGTTTCGTTTGGTCTCTACGGAAAGGATTTTTCGACTCCGATCCCGCTGGGGCGCTTGTCATCTTCTCGCCCGGCGGCATCGGTCACAGCGAGGAACCCGCGAGCACACCGCAAGGACTTGCAGCGCTGCGTCATGCGGCCGGCGTTGCTGGAACGGAACCCGATGCAAGCGTGCAAGAACGCCTCAGCGCCGACCGCTCCAGCGCTTCCGCCGCGCTCGTCCTGATTTCGAGCGCGGTTTTCTGGCTACTGCTGGGTTCGCTGGCAGGAATCGTCAGTTCCATTAAGCTGCACCAGCCAGACTGGCTGGCCGGCACGGCCTGGCTAACTTTTGGCCGTCTGCGCACGATTCACCTCAATACCGTCGCCTACGGCTGGACCTCACTGTCCGAGTTGGGCATCGCGACCTGGATGATTCCCCGCCTGCTGCGCACCCAGCTGGTCGGCGGACGCTACGCCATCATCGGCGCGGCGATCTGGAACCTCGGACTAGCGGCGGGTGTCGTCTGCATTGCCAGCGGCTGGAACGCAGGCATGGAGTGGCTGGAAATTCCCTGGCAGGCCGGGTCCCTGTTTGCCATCGGCGGGGCGCTGATCGGCATCCCGCTGTTGCTTACCCTGCGCAACAAGAACGTGGATCACCTTTATGTCTCGGTCTGGTACATGGGCGCAGCCCTGTTCTGGTTTCCGGCCCTGTACTTCGTCGCCAAGTTCCCAGGCGTCCACACCGGGGTCGAGCAAGCGACAATGAACTGGTGGTACGGCCACAACGTCCTCGGCCTGTTCTTTACGCCCCTGGGATTAGCGGCCGTCTATTATTTCGTGCCCAAAGTGATCGGCCGGCCGATTAAGTCCTACAACCTGTCGCTGCTCGGCTTCTGGGCACTGGCGTTCTTCTATGGCCAGGTCGGTGCGCATCACCTGATTGACGGACCGATTCCCGCCTGGCTGGTCACCTTGTCGATTGTGCAAAGCGTGATGATGCTGGTGCCGGTGATCGCTTTCTCGCTCAACCAGCACCTGACGATGAAGGGACATTTCGCACTGGTACGGCATTCGCCGACTCTGCGCTTCGTGCTTTTAGGAGCAATGTTCTACACCCTAGCCTCGGTACAGGGCACTATGGAAGCGCTACGCACGGTCAACACCGTTACCCACTTCACCCATTTCACCGTGGCACATGCACATCTGGGCATGTACGGCTTCGTGGCAATGGTGATGTTCGGCGCCATCTACTTTGCACTACCGCGGATCATCGAGGCTGAGTGGCCCTTTCCGCGCCTGATTTCCCTGCACTTCTGGCTGGTGGTCAGCGGTTTCGCGGTTTATTTCGTGTTCCTGACGATCGGCGGCTGGCTGCAGGGACTGGTGCTGCTGGACGCCCATCGCCCCTTCATCGACTCGGTCACGATCACCTTGCCCTATCTCAAGGGACGGTCAATCGGCGGAGCCCTGATGACACTGGGACACTTCGTCTTTGCCGCACACGTTGTCATGCTTCTGCTTCGTTCGCCGCGCCTGGCCATGTTCCGTCGGAACCTGATTAACCCGGGAGTGGAAACTGCATGAAAAGCGAGCTGAAGCTGATCCTGGGTGCCTTCACGACGCTGGCCATCGCCGCCTGCGCCATGGTGTTCTGGCCGTACATCCAGGTGGCACGCCTGAAGGCACCACCCGGACTCAAGCCTTACACCGACCAGCAATTGCGTGGCCGCGAGGTTTACATCAGCGAAGGCTGCCTCTACTGCCACTCGCAACAGCCCGGAGATCCATCCTACGTCAGGGATCAGCAGCGTGGGTGGGGACGACCTTCGATTCCGGCGGACTATGTATACGACAAGCCGCCGCTGCTGGGGACCATGCGCACAGGCCCGGACCTGTTCAACATCGGCGCACGCCAGCCAAGCGCAGACTGGAATCTCGGTCATCTATACCAGCCACGCGCCTATGTGCCGGGCAGCATCATGCCGAGCTTCAGGTTCCTGTTCGAAATAAAAGCGCAGGCACAGGCGGGAGACCAGGTCATACAAGTGCCACCGGCCTATGCACCGGCAAAAGGAGTCGTTGTCGCGCGACCGGAGGCTATCGACCTGGTGGCTTACCTGCTGTCACTGGACCATACCTATTCCGCACTGCCGGACGCTGTCCCCTAAGGCGCACCGGTGAGAACCATCCCATATGAGCAACGATGATCGCCACGAAGTAGGGCCGCAGCAGCGCGAAAAGCCCGATCCCAACGAGGGAAACTTTCCGATACCGACGTCCATTATGGTGCTGGCAATAGCCGCTGCCTTGTGGGGGATCTTTTACATATTTTCCGCGAATATCGACGATTCCGCAGTGGGCGATGGCCGCCGCACTATTGCCGCGCTGAGCAACGACAAGGCCGCCACCGCGGACGGGGCAGCCTTGTTCGCCGCCAATTGCCAGGCCTGCCACCAAGCCACCGGCCAGGGACTGCCCAACGTATTTCCGCCATTGGCTGGGTCTGAATGGGTCCAGGGATCGCCCGACCGGCTCGCCAAGATCGTGCTGCATGGCGTGACCGGGAATCTGACCGTTAAGGCACAGGCTTACAACGGCGTCATGCCGACTTTCGAGGCCAAGTTCAGCGATGCAGAATTGGCCGCCGTCCTCAGCTACGTCCGTAGGACCTGGGGAAATAATGCGCCTCCTGTAGATGGCGCAGTGGTGAAAGCCGCCAGGGACGCAACGCGCGATCGCAATTCGCCATGGCTGGCTGATGATCTCGCCAAACTTGAATAAGTCGCCGGACGCCGCCCGGTCTTATGCGCCGACGCTGGCGGCCAGCCTGCTGGTCGGGGCCATGGCTCTACTGGTGTTTTACGGGATCACCCTGGGTTTCCGCGCGCTGACTTTCGAGCACACTTTGCGGATTTCTCTGGCTGAGCAGCCTCGCCACCTTCCCGATATTCCCATTACGGACGTTTCGGCCACGGGCGCTTCACCGAAGCGGACTCTCGTCGAGACCATTCGCGCGGACGGCCGCGTCACCCTGCTAGCCTTCTTCTATACGCGTTGTACAACCCTGTGCTCCGCGTTGGGCTCGGAATTCCAGCAGTTGCAGGACCAGCTGGAACCTGCTGATCTGGGCCGCCGCGTTCGTCTACTGTCGGTGACGTTCGACCCGCATTTCGACACGACTGAGCGTTTGCAGCGCTATGGCGAATGGCAGCACGCACGACCCGGACTCTGGATGTTTGCAAGACCGGAGGACTCTGCGGACCTGCGATCGCTACTCCGGACATGCGGGGTCCTGCTCATGCCGGACGGTGCCGGCGGCTACCGGCACACCGCCAATATCTACCTGGTGGGATCGAACGGCGACCTGCTTGGGGTCTATGGCCTGGGTGAGGGCCGGCGCGCTCTTGATGCGGCGATCGCTGAAAGCCGGAAAGTGCTGCGATGAGGACATTCATCCGTTTGTTGAGCATCGCCGGCGGCTCGCTCCTGCTCATATTCGGACCGGCCGGCTCCGCGCTTGAAGCGAACATGGCCCGACACATGCTGATCCAGATCCCGTTGCTGGTAGTGCTCGGCTATTTCAGCGTCCAGGGTCTCAACTCCAGGTGGCCGGCAGCGTCGCTCCACCTTAATGCACACGGCATCACCGGCCTGCTGCTCGTCATGCTGGTCAATGCGTTCTGGATGCTGCCGACGGCACTCGACCTGGCCGTCATTGACCCCCGGGCGGATGCCATCAAGGCGGCTACCCTGGTGCTAGGCGGCGCGGCTCTGAACTTCTCATGGCGGGCGGCCGGCGTAGTGATCCAGGCGTTCTTTCTGGGCAACTGGTGCGCGATGGAGATCCTCGCTGGCCTGCTCTATCAGGAGGCCAGCCAGCCCTTGTGCAGCGCCTATCTGGTCAATGACCAGGTGGACGCCGGTGTCGGCATGGTGATCCTGGCAACGGCGATCAGCCTGCTCTGGGGAACATTACAGATTCGTCGCAGTATCGCCGCTGAATCAGCCCTAGTGGGCATGCCAGACACCGGGGGCAAGGCCTGAACCCGCCCCGCATGACCACGCCGGCCTCCATCACAATGAGGGGACGCTACCGTGCGCGCGCGATGGAGCAGCTTTTGCTTCCGCGGCATGGTGCGCAGCCCGACGGCCCAGACCGCGGTCCCGGTCGGGGCTACGGCCAGGACGCTCCAATCACCTTGAACGAAGAGCTGGCCGGTGAAATTGCTCAACTGATCGAAGCCGGCGTTTTACGGCCGGGCGAAAAGATTCCGTCGGTCAGGGCAATGTGCGGCCAGCGCAAAATCAGCCAGGCCACCGTGCTGTTGGCCTACCATCGGCTGGAGGACCGCGGGCTGATCCAGACCCGTCCGCGCTCCGGCTACTACGTCAGCGGACACTGGAAAGACCTGCCGCGGGAACCCGAGATCTCACATCCCGCCTTGGGAACAACGGAAATCGATATCTCCGACCTCGTGTTCGAGGTGCTGGGCGCCGTCAAGAGCCGGCAAGTGGTACCGCTAGGCTCGGCATTCCCCAGCCCCTTGCTGTTCCCGTTGACGAAGCTGTCGAAGCTGCTGGGGTCCGCTGCCCGCAAGCTCGATCCTTGGGCGACGGTACGCGACCTTTCCCCCGGCAGCTGGGAACTGCGCCGCCAGATCGCCAAGCGCTATCTGACAACCGGTGTACACGTACCGCTGGATGAGATTGTTGTCACAGCCGGCGCCATGGAGGCGCTGAACCTTTGCCTGCAGGCAGTGACGCAGCGCGGTGACATCGTCGCGGTGGAATCGCCGGCGTTCTACGCCGGGTTGCAAGCGATCGAAAGGCTGGGCCTTCGCGCCATCGAAATTCCCACTCACCCCCGGGAGGGCGTCGATCTCGCCGCCCTGGAACAGGCGCTGGCGAAGAATGACATCAAGGCGTGCTGGTTCATGCCCAGCTTCCAGAACCCGCTCGGCAGCCTGATGCCCGACGCAAAGCGCAAGGCGCTGGTCGAGTTGCTGGAGCCACACGGCGTTCCCTTAATCGAGGACGATGTCTATGCAGAGCTGCACTTTGGCGCCCAGCCCGCCACACCAGCGAAGGCCTTCGACCGCGCCGGCCTGGTGCTGCATTGCGGTTCCTTCTCGAAATGCCTGGCCCCCGGCTACCGCATTGGCTGGGCGGCGCCGGGGCGATTCATGCGGCAGGTGTCGCGGCTCAAACTGATGACCTCCGTCGCCACTAACATCCCGGCACAGGAAGCCTTGGCGCAATATCTGAAGCAGGGTGGCTACGAGCATCATCTGCGCCAACTGCGCCACACCCTTCAGGCGCAGCAGAACGACCTGCTGCTAGCGCTCGGCGAGCAGTTTCCCCCAGGCACGCGCATTACGCGCCCGCAGGGAGGTTACTTCCTGTGGGTTGAGCTGCCGGAACATGTCGATACGTTGAACCTGCATCGGCAGGCAGCTTCGCTGGGTATCAGTATTTCACCCGGCCCGATGTTCTCGGCGACACGGGGCTATAAGAACTGCATGCGCCTGAACTACGGACACCCCTGGTCGCCACAGATCGCGGATGCCGTGGCCACGCTGGGACAGTTGATCAAACAGGCCGGATAGATTCCCGCCAAGGGGCAAACGGAGCAGTTGATCCGCTTCCGCGCAATCTCCGCATCTGCTACGCCCCATATTCCCGCATCCTGTACCTACGCCACATCGGCGCAGAGCCGTACCCTTCAAAGTAGCGGGATCGACCGCCGACCGGAAAGACGTGGTGCTCCATGTATTGCTACGACCAATATGACCAGTCGATTGTTGATGCCCGCGTCGTGCAGTTTCGCGACCAGACGCGGCGCTTTCTTGCCGGCGATCTCGCCGAAGACGAGTTCCGGCCCCTGAGGCTGCGCAACGGCCTGTATATCCAGCGATTCGCGCCGATGTTGAGGATCGCGATTCCCTACGGACTGATCAGCGCCCGCCAACTGCGCATGCTCGCCCATATCGCCCGGCGCTACGACAAGGGCTATGGTCACTTCACCACGCGCCAGAACATCCAGTTCAACTGGCCCAGGCTGGAGGAAGTGCCAGACATTCTCGAAGAGTTGGCCAGCGTGCAGATGCATGCGATCCAGACCAGCGGCAACTGCATCCGCAATATCACCTCAGACCCATTGTCAGGAGTCGCCCTGGACGAACTGACTGATCCGCGTCCCTACTGTGAGATCACCCGCCAGTGGAGTACTGACCATGCGGAGTTCACATGGCTGCCGCGCAAGTTCAAGATTGCATTTTCGGCTTCCGAGGTCGACCGTGTATCGATTCGGGTCCACGATATCGGCGTACAGATCGTCAGAAATAATATTGGACAACTGGGGTATCGCATCTATGCCGGTGGGGGCCTCGGGCGCATGCCAATGATTGCTCCGCTGATCCGGGAGTTTCTTCCCGAATGCGATCTACTGGGCTATCTCGAAGCCATCCTGCGCGTGTACAACCAATCTGGCCGCCGCGATAACATCCACCGCGCCCGCATCAAGATCCTGGTGCGCGAGCTCGGTCCCGAAATATTCGCACAAAAAGTTGAAGCGGAGTGGCTACAAAGTCGCGACCGCGCACCCATTCTATTGCCAGACGATTTGAAAGCGATGCGCTCACGTTTCACCGCATTTGCATACGAATCCGACGCAGCTGCCGACTGTACGTTCCAGCAGCAGCTTCTGGAAGACCGCGCTTTCGCTGCCTGGGCCAGGCGCAACCTGGTCGAACATCGCCAGGCCGGATACCGCGTTGCAATGGTCTCGCTCAAGGCCAGGGGCACAGCGCCCGGAGATCTCGCCGCTGAACATATGGAAGGATTGGCCGACCTCGCCGAGCGCTTCTCGTTCGGCGAATTGCGCTCGACGCACGACCAGAACCTGGTACTCGCTGACGTACGGCAGCAAGACCTCTTCGCACTCTGGCAGGCCCTGACTCAGCTTGGCTTGGCGACACCCACAATCGGTCTGCTGACCGATTCCGTCGCCTGCCCTGGACTGGATTTCTGTTCGCTGGCAAACGCGGGCACGATCGGCGTCGCCCAGGACATCTTGGAGCGCTTCGACGATCTTGACGAGTTGTACGATATCGGCGACGTCACCTTGCGGATCTCCGGCTGCATGAACGGATGCGCCCATCATACCGTCGGCCATATCGGCATTCTCGGCGTCGAGAAGAACGGAGAGGAGTGGTACCAGATCACTCTCGGTGGGTCGGCCGATCTGGATGCATGCCTTGGCAGCAGGATTGGCCCGGCCATCGACCGTGCGCACATCACCGAGGCCGTCGATCGCATTATCGCAGCGTACCTGGAACAGCGTAGTGGACGGCACGAGACCTTTTTGGACACTTATCGGCGAGTGGGCATACAGCCGTTCAAGGATCGGCTGTACGAGTCAAACACAGCCTGAGAGGCCACTCCATGACGCGGTATTGGAGCGCTCTTGCCGTCAAAATGAACCCCTATGTGCCTGGCGAGCAACCGGCCGAGGCAGGCTTGGTCAAGCTCAACACCAACGAAAACCCATATCCACCCTCGTCCAGAGTTATCACGGCTCTTCAAGGCGCTCTGACGGAAGGATTGCAGCTATACCCAGACCCGGATGCCCGAAAACTCCGTGCGGCCATCGCGGACTATCACGGCCTGTCGGTTGATCAGGTCTTTGCCGGCAATGGCTCCGACGAAGTGCTAGCTCATGCGTTCTGCGCCTTGTTGAAGCACGACAAGCCGGTTCTGTTCCCCGATGTCACTTACGGCTTCTATCCCGTCTATTGTCGACTCTACGGCATCAAATATCGTACTGTGGCGCTGACGCAGGATTACAAGATCCGCGTAGAAGACTATCTACAGCCGAACGGCGGTGTCATCTTCCCAAATCCCAATGCTCCGACCGGCTGCCTATTGCCGCTGGAAAACATTGAGCGCCTCCTGTTGGCCAACACGGAGTCTGTGATCGTAGTGGACGAGGCTTATATCGATTTTGGCGGAGAAAGTGCCTGTCGGCTTATCGAACGCTTCCCGAACCTTCTCGTAGTCAAAACCTTCTCGAAATCCCGCTCCCTGGCTGGCCTGCGGGTCGGATTTGCGCTTGGAAATAACCACCTGATCCGTGCGCTGGAACAAGTCAAGAACAGCTTCAATTCCTATCCTCTGGGCCAGCTGGCGCTCGCCGGTGCGACTGCCGCCATGGCTGATCGTGGCTATTTCGAACGGACCCGCCGTGCTGTCATGGCCAGCCGGGAGTACCTGCAGCATGAACTCGCACGTCTCGGCTTCATTGCTTTGCCGTCCGCGGCCAATTTCATCTTTGCCACCCATCCTCAGTACGAGGCAAAGCAATTGCTCGCCACCTTGCGTGAGCAACGCATCATCGTGCGCCATTTCAACCATCCACGCACACGCCAGTTTCTGCGCATTACTGTCGGGACCGACGAAGACTGCATCCGGGTGATCAACCGGTTGGAGCGAATCGTTGGCGAAGCCGATTTGTAATGTTCCAAACACCAGCTGAGCGCTGGATCACGAGTAATGCCGCTTCACAAGCTCCTATACTGCGTAGGTTCGACTTGAGCACTACCGATATTGATATGGCAGGATCCGGGAATCCCACCTATTGCTCGGGCAATCGGCCAACGTTTCAGTGTCGGGTAGTTGTCTTCGACCTGGATGGAACGCTGATCGATACGGTGCCCGACCTCGCCGCGGCAGTCGACCAGACGCTCCTTGACCTTTCACTGCAGCCTGTCGGGGAGGCGCGGGTGCGCACCTGGGTTGGCAATGGCGCAACGAAGCTGATGGAACGTGCCTTGAGGCATGCCGCCGGCGAGTCATCCGTCGCCGTCCAGCAAGCTCTGGATCTGTTTTTCGACCACTACGGCACTGAGTTGTGGGCGCGCTCGAAGCTTTGTCCAGGGGTGGCCGAAACATTGCCGCGTCTTGTCACCAGAGGACTGCATCTCGCGGTCTGCACAAACAAGCCGACGAGATTCGTAAAGCCGCTGCTCAAACATTTTGGCATCGACCGTTTTTTCCCCGTCTTTTTGGGCGGGGATGACTTGCCGGTGAAAAAGCCCGATCCTAGCCCGCTGCTGCATCTGGCCGAGCAACTCGGGGTATCCGCTGTCAATTGCCTGGTCGTCGGCGATTCAAGCAATGACGTCGAAGCGGCGCGGGCCGCCGGAATGGCCGTCGCGGCAGTGAGCTACGGCTACAACTACTGCGAGAACTTAGGGGACTGCGATCCGGATGTAGTTGTCGATACAATTAGCGAACTACTTGACTTAATCGTGTAGCGCCAAAACGATTCTGCGCCAGTAGCGTTTAAACAGTTAGAGAAGATCATCATTCGCCGCCTGAGACCCATTGCGAGCGGCCGCTTTTCTTCTTCGAGAGTCGCAGGTTGAGTGTCCGAAGTTGGCCAGCTCCGCCCGAATGCGGAAATTCTGCAGACCGGACAATCCCGCCGACCAATCGGGGGTCCGCAGTGTGCCAAGCCGCCAGTCCCAGATCATTCAGGGCCAGGTGCTGGTGAATGTCCGCTATTTCCGGGCCGGACATTCGCGCGCCCTAGTTCGGCGCCAAAGCGGTCGCTGGCGAACGTCCGGTTTCAGGCAACGCATTTGATGTCTCCTATGCGGCCCGAAGCTGCCGTCAAGCGGGCGCCACCGACCCGCCTGATCTAGCGCCGATTGGGCAGAGTTCGATCATCCGGTTCGTAACTCCAGATTTTGCCTCTTACCGAAGTTCAGCCGCCGAAATTCCTGTGGAGTGCGGCTGGTCCAACGCTTAAATGCCTGGTGAATGCGGTCTGGTCGCTATAGTGTTGCTGCTCCGCTGTATTGATCGGGCTGCTCACCGTGCGACTGACCACCGCCCTCAAAATAAATCGATTCTGAATTCGAATTCTATGCATACAGCGACTGGTCAACGCGGGGCAAGCGGAATGTCCTTCAAATTGTTAATTCGACGCGAGCGCCAACACTCACTCATTGAATCGTTGAGCCGTTACCCTGATTTAGGCGTTTTATTGCGTTTCGGCTAAAGGTCGTGGTTCAGAATCACCTTCAGCACCAGGTCGTCGGAGGCGGTGGTAAAGCCGTGCCCGATCCCGAATTCAACTGAATTGTCTTCGTTGATCACATGGTCCGCGACTACGAACAAGCTTTGCGATTGCTCATCCAGCGACTTGAAGTTGTTCAGCGGCCCGAAATCGCCGTAGTGCTCCAGCTGCTCGACAAACTACCGGGGCGTACGGATTAGGCGTGGACCGGGGCGCTTTCACGGCCGCCATGGAGACAAGTGTGCGCTGGCAGACGGTGCGCATGACCTCTAGCGCATATGGTTGTATCTGAGCGTCCAAATGTGGCTTGACGTCCCCGGCGATTAAGTAGCACTTACTTCTGGAGGTTGACCCCTGAAACAGGGGATCGGCCGCGATGAAAGGTTGTTCTCTTTCTATTCCTCGGAGAAATCAATGTCATATCATCATGCCGCGACCGGCCTCAGAGTTTTCATTCGTAGCGTTACCCTTATTGGGCTCGTGAGCTTTGGGCTAATTACTTCGGCGCATGCCTACACCGGTGAAGAATTAGCAAGTGGAGCTAAGGTATCGTTCAAGCAAGCGCGACTCATCGCATTGAAAGCGCATCCAGGGAAGATCACGGACGAGGAGCTCGAAAAGGAAACAGGCGGGACTGGATTGCGCTTCTCCTTCGACATTCTCAAGGGCAAGCACACCTACGAAGTTGGCGTTGACGCCACAACCGGTGCAGTGCTCGAGAACAAGGCGGAAGGTCCGAATCCTGATTGATACACGAGCCGCGCTGCCCATGGCACTGTCCCCGGCACTCTTTGAACGAACGTCCGGCCGAGAATTCTGCACCCGTCTTGACGCTGTGCAGTACCCCCATCAGCCGCATGCTCAACTCAGCCTCGAAGACGTCCGCTGGACCGTGCTTGCGCGCCAGCGACTCTTACCTATCGCCTTATGAATAGCAACGCATACCGGACCATGGCCGAGCAGGCCGTCAGCAAGGTTCCCGAGGTCGTCCTCGGCTTCTGGGTCATCAAGATAGCCGCGACGACGCTCGGTGAAACCGGTGGCGACTGGGTATCGATGTCGCTCAAGCTCGGCTACTTAGTCGGCTCGCTGATCTTCGTGGTGATCTTCATTGGTTTGGTGCGGGGCCAAGTGAAGGCTGAACGCTTCCGGCCGATTCTCTACTGGGCGACCATCGTCGCGACCACCACGCTCGGAACGACCATGGCCGACTTCGCCGACCGTTCGATCGGTCTCGGTTACCCCGGCGGCGTCGCCTGCGTTGCCCTGCTGCTTGTAGGAAGCCTCTCGGTTTGGTATTGGAATGAAGGGACAGTCTCGATCCAAAGCATCACCCGGCCGAAGGTCGAGTGGTTTTATTGGGTCACGATTCTCTTCTCCCAGACGCTCGGCACCGCGCTCGGCGACTGGATGGCGGGTTCTGACCGCGGCGGCATGGGACTCGGCTACGAATACGGCGCGCTCGTCTTTGGGGCAGGGCTGGTGGTTGTGGCCGCGTTGTATTTCTGGACTAAAATTTCGCACACGGTGCTCTTCTGGGCAGCCTTCGTGCTTACGCGACCGCTCGGCGCCACACTCGGTGATTTGCTCGACAAGCCGTTGGCCGATGGCGGACTGAACCTCAGCCGGCTCTACGCCTCGCTTGTCCTGCTCGTCTTTATTTCCGCCTGCGTCTACTTCATTCCTCAACGTGCGGCACGCGCTGCCGACTCCACGGCATGATGGTGTGGTCCGATGTGCCATGCGCCTCGATCGCATCGCGGCGCATTCGGACGGGGATTACGAGAAAGCGGCGAGATAGGGAGCTTTCAAAGTGTTCGGTCGCTGGCTTGCAATGACGGCTCCTGGCGCAGCTCGACATGCGGGCGCGCGGGTCCGGCGTCATTGCGGTCATTCGCGACCGGCGGCTTTCGGGGAGCCAAATTGCGACGGGCCCTGCGGCAACGGGTAGAGTGGGGTCATCGGGATATTGATTCAGCAGTTCACGCAACGGCCTGGCGATCTGGTAAGAAAAACCGCTTCTCTGCCCACCGCCGCCAGTTGAGATGACCACAAATCGCCAGCCAAACTGACCGCTGCCGCCAGATTGCTGACCAGCAATACCAGCTTATTGACTGCCCCAGGACTTCAATTCTCGCATCTACTCCCGTTCATAGGGCGTTGGCAGGGGACTGTGCTGTGCAGCCCAAATTGGCGATGCGCAGCTAAATACGCCAGCCGCGTCTGTGTGGTATACGTCAGCACCTCGCGTTAGGTGGCGGGCGCTGAGGGAGTTTAGCGTGCTCAAAAATTATGACCTATGGCTGGTGCTGTTGTCCTTTGTAGTGGCCAGCATCGCTTCTTACGTCGCCCTGGACCTGGCCTCGCGGGTATCGGCTGCGCGCGGCCACCGCGCTGCCGGCTATTGGCTCGCCGGCGGCGCCATGTCGATGGGCGCTGGAATCTGGGCGATGCACTTCGTCGGCATGCTCGCCTTCAGCCTGCCGATTGCAGTGTCCTACGACATCGGCATCACCCTGTTGTCCCTGCTGATTGCCGTCGGTGTTTCGGCCTTCGCCCTGTACAGCGTCAGCCGGGACACGCTCAGCGGACGACGATTGGCCATCGGCGGCGTGTTGATGGGCCTGGGCATCGTGGCGATGCACTACACCGGCATGTCCGCGCTGCAGGTCCATCCGCGGCCAAGCTATGATCCGCTGGAATTCCTGGCCTCGGTGGTCATCGCCATCGTCGCATCTGTCGCCGCGCTGTGGATTTCGTTCAACTTGCGCGGCGAAACCATGGCCAGCGCCGTGTGGCGCAGGCTCGGAGGCGCACTGATCATGGGCGCCGCCATCGCCGGCATGCACTACACCGGCATGGCGGCCTCGCGGTTCGCACCGGACACGATCTGCTATGGCAGTCCGGAAGCGCTGCACAATGGCTGGCTCGCCACCACCGTGGGCCTGTGCACCTTTTTGTTCCTGGCGACGACGCTGGTGGTCTCGATCTTCGACGCACGCCTGGCGGAACGGACGGCGAAGCTAGTGGCGCAGTCGGACCAGATCAAAAAGCTGGCGGAGGCCGCCCTGGGAAAAGAACAGGGGTTTCTCAAGGCACTGCTGGATAATCTCTCTGAGGGAATTGTTGCCTGCGATGAAAGCGGCCTGCTCACAGTCTTTAACCGTGCGACGCGTGAGTTTCACGGCTTGCCGGAGCAGCCGATCCCGGCCGATCGTTGGGCCGAGCATTACGACCTGTTCCTAGCAGACGGGCAGACGAAAATGTCCATGGAGCAGATTCCCCTGTTTCGTGCGTTTCAGGGCGAGTCTATCCGTGATGTGGAGTTTGTCATCGCACCTCGGCACCGTCCCAGCCGTACCGTGGTCTGCAACGGCCAGGCGATCATGACACCGGCGGGCGAGAAACTGGGCGCCGTGGTCGCCATGCACGATGTCACCGAACGCAAGGCCTCCGAGCAGAAACTTACTCGCTACGCGCAGGAACTTGAGCGCAGCAATCGCGACCTGGAGCAGTTCGCTTACGTCGCCTCGCATGATCTGCAGGCGCCACTGCGCAGCATTGTCGGCTTCTGCCAGATTCTGCAGGAGGAGTTCAAGGGCAAGCTGGGAGAGGATGCGGACAAATATCTCCATTTCAGTGTCACCAGCGCCACCCATATGCAGTCGCTGATCCGCGACCTGCTAACATTTTCGCGGATCGGCCGCGAAGACGTGGAGTTCGCGCCGGTGGATTGCGCCGCGGTGTTGGAGCACACAAAAGAAAGCCTGCTTTCGATAATCCGTGAGTCTGGAGCCACCATCCACAGCGGTCCGTTGCCCGTCGTGCCAAGTTCAGAGGTCGAAATTGGCCAGCTGTTTCTGAACCTGATCGGCAACGCAATCAAGTTTCATAGTGGTCGCAAGCCGGAGGTGCAGGTCAGCGCCCGACGTGACGGCGGCGACTGGATTTTCGCAGTGCACGACAACGGCATCGGCATCCAGCCGGAGCAACAAGGGCGCATCTTCGAAATCTTCCAGCGGCTGCACCGGACAGAGGAGTACGAGGGGACCGGGATCGGCCTGGCGATCTGCCGCAAGGTGGTCGAGCGGCATGGGGGTCGCATCTGGGTAGAGTCCGAAGCGGGGAGCGGTTCCACGTTCTTTTTCACCTTGCGCGCCTAGGGTCCAGCCTGTCTGCCGCGGCTGTGGACGATGGACGGTGCTGTCTGTGGGACAAGCGTGGCGCGATAGGAGATTTTACCCACGTCCTGAGCGCCGGATTTACCGCACAATTCCGCATGAAATTGCTGCGCGCCCGCCTGCTCGTCCGTCACCTGACTCGGCTATTGCACGAGATCGGCACTGGACGATGCGACAGAATGCCGGCAAGCGTGTGGATTCGGTCCGCTCCGGCAAGCTCTTCGGGCGGAACGATGGGGGGCGTGACAGCATGGAAAGTGAAAATCTGATCCGGCGCATCCTGCTGGTGGAAGACACGGCGCAGGATGCGCTCATCATCACCCACCACCTGCGCAAACTGCCGCTGGCACAGCGTCCCGACATCGTTCACGTCACCTCGCTGTCCGACGCCGAGGCGGAGCTCCGGCGCAGCAACTACGATTGCCTGCTGCTCGATCTCGGGCTACCCGATGGTCGCGGTCTCGACAACGTGCGGCGCATCCGTGCTTCCTGCGTCGACGTCGCGATCGTCGTCATGACCGGGCTGGACGACGACAAGCTGGCGCTTGAAGCCCTGCGCTGCGGCGCCCAGGAATACCTGGTCAAGGGCAAATACGAGGGCGGGGTGCTGTTGCGCGCGCTCAATCATGCGGTGGAGCGGCATCGCATGGTGCTGGAGATCGACCGGCAGCGGCAACGGAATGATTTCAATGCCGGACACGACATGCTGACTGGCTTGGTCAACCGCCAGTTATTCGCTGACCGGGCGCAGGAGGCGCTGGCGCAGGCGGAGCGGCGTGGCGAGCGTCTGGCGCTGTGCTTCCTCGATCTGGATGGCTTCAAGCCGGTGAACGACGCGCTGGGTCATGCTGTGGGTGACGCCTTGCTCAAGGAAGTGGCGCGCGTACTGACCGACTCGGTGCGCGAAAGCGATACGGTGGCCAGGGTCGGCGGCGACGAATTCGTGGTGCTGCTGTTCCCGGTAGTGGGACAAGGCGAGGCCGAAGCGGCCGCCCAGCGCTTCGTCGACCGGATCAATGCCATCACCAGCGTAGGCGGCCAGCCGGTGAAAGTCGGCGTCAGCGGCGGCCTCTCGATCTATCCCGAGGATGGCCTCTCACTGGACAAGTTGCTCGTGCGCGCCGACGCGGCAATGTTCGCGGCCAAGCGCGGCGGCCGCGGTCAGCTGCGATTGGACGCAGGACCGTCTCCGAGCGACGCGCACTGCAATGCGCAGACGCCCGGCGGCGTTCCAGATGAGACCAACGGGGCACTGCTGTTCCAGCCCTGGTGGTCCCACGAAACCGGCAAATGCGCCGGTGTGGAAGTGCTGCTGCGCCAGCGCCTGGGTGGCGATCTGGTGTCGCCGGACGGCATGCTGCGCTCCTCGGAGGAACTCGGCATGCTGGTGGACCTCTACCAATGGGTGATGAATAGCGCCTGCCAGCAGTGGGTCCGCTGGCGCCAGGCGGGCATCCGTCCCGGCTGCCTGGCGGTTCATGCCTCGCAGCCAGAGCTAAGCCGTCCCGATTTCGCGTCCCGCACGCTGGCATTGCTGGAGTGTCACGACATATCACCGAGCGAGTTCCGCCTGGAGGTCGCGGAAGGGGCGTTCGACGCGGCTTCGCTGGATCTGCTGGAAAGCCTGCGCACACTGCGCGCTTACGGTGTCAAGATCATCGTCGATCACTTCGGCCGCGATATTGGGGCGATCAAACGGCTCATCAAGATGCCAGTGGACGGGCTCAAGCTGGATCGCACCGTGGTCTGGGACCTGCGTTCTGGGCGCAAGCCGGCCCAGGTCATGGCCGAGGCGATAGTTGCCGTTGCGGAGTCCTGCGGCCTGGAGGTGATCGCCAGTGGCATCGAGGAGCAGTCCGACCTGGCGCAATGCGCAGCGCTGGGCTGCAAGCTCGTACAGGGCTACCTGCTCGGGCCGCCGATGGGGCCGGACCGACTCGCCGGCTTGGTCTACGCAAGGGGTGCAAAACAACCGCTGCGTCTGGTTCGCGATGGCGGCGCAAAAGCGTCGTGATCGCGGCGGGCTACGCGCCGGGTGACGCTGCGGATCGCGCCGCGGCAGCCGTTGTTATGGCGGCGCGGTGGCCCTCAAAGCCAAGTTGGCGGTTCGCGCGGCGGACCCTTGGGCGGAACAATATAGTCGGCCCAGAAACTGTCGAGGCTGGCGAAGAATTTGGTGAAGTCCGCGAAGTTAAGCGGCTTGCAGACATAGCCGTTGGCACCGGCGCCGTAGGCGCGCTCGACATCGCGTTCGTTGTTCGAGGTGGTCAGGAACACCACCGGGGTGAGGCAGATCTTCGGATCGCGGCGGATATGCTTCAGCGTCACTTCGCCGTCCCAGACCGGCATGTTCAGATCGAGCAGCACCAGAATGAGTTTAGCTGCGCCGCCATTGTCCGCGCGCTTGGAAAGCCAGGACACCGCCGCCTGACCGCTGGACACGATGTTCATCGAAAGCTGCGCACCGCTGGCGCGCAGCGCCTCCTTCGCCAGCAGCGCGTCGGCCGGCTCGTCATCGACCAGCAGCAGTTCGCGAATTCCGGATCGTCCTGCTACTTCCGCAACGGTGTGGCTCACGACAAATGTGCTCCAAAGGAACTACGGCAAGCATACGCCGCCAGCGGCATAGTGGAAAAGGCAGCGCCAGCCAGGCTCGCACAATACCAGGGGGGACTTCGTTCATGAGTCATAGCGAGCTGGCAGGGCCACTCGATCCGCGCTTCTATGTCGGGCTGGTGGAATCGGCACCGGACGCCACCGTGCTGATCGACAGCGAGGGACGCATCATGCTCGCCAATGCCCAGACCGAGCGGCTGTTCGGCTACGCGCGGCAAGAATTGGTGGGGGAAAGGGTGGAAGTCCTTATCCCGGAAAGGTTTCGCGGCCGACATTCGATCCACCGCGACGGCTACTTTGGCGAGCCGAAGGTGCGCGAGATGGGCGGTGGCGGCGAATTGCAAGGCCGCCGCAAGGACGGCAGCGAGTTCCCGGTGGAGATCAGCCTGAGTCCGCTGCGCACTGAAGGCACGGTCTATGCCACAGCGGCCATCCGCGATGCCACGGTGCGGCGCAAGGCGCAGGACAAGTTCCGCGCCCTGCTCGAATCCGCTCCGGATGCCATGGTAATTATCGACCACACCGGCCGCATCACTCTGGTGAACGCCCAGACCGAGCGCTTGTTCGGCTACCACCGCGACGCACTGATCGGCAAGACGGTCGAGGTGCTGGTGCCGGAGCGCTATCGCGGCTCTCACGTTGGGCGGCGCCTGAATTACTTCAAGGACCCCAAGGTTCGTCCGATGGGGGCTGGCGTCGAGCTGCAGGGACGGCGCAAGGACGGCACCGAATTTCCCATCGAGATCAGCCTGAGCCCGTTGGAAACGGAGGAGGGTACCTGGGCGACCGCCGCGGTGCGCGATATCACCGAGCGCAAGGCGGCCGCCGCGAAAGCGGAGGAGAAATTCCGCACCCTGCTGGAGACCGCTCCGGACGCCATGGTCATCATCAACCAGGCTGGCGAAATCAACCTGGTTAACGCCCAGACCGAGCGCCTGTTCGGCTACTCAGGCGAGGAACTGCTTGGCAAGCCGGTGGAATTCCTGATCCCGGAGCGCTACCGCCACAGCCATGTGGCCGTGCGCAGCGGCTATTTCCATGACCCGCGGGTGCGCCCGATGGGCGCCGGGCTTGAGCTGTGGGGACGTCGCAAGGACGGCTCAGAGTTTCCCATCGAAATCAGCCTCAGCCCGCTGCAAACAGAGGAAGGCACCTGGGCCACCGCTGCGGTGCGCGACGCCACCGAGCGCAAGCGCGCCGCCGCGCAGCTTGAGCGCAGCAACCGCGACCTTGAACAGTTTGCCTATGTTGCCTCGCACGACCTGCAGGCGCCGCTGCGCAGCATCGCCGGCTTCTCGCAATTGCTGCAGGAGAAATTCAGGGGCCAGCTC
>FSWN01000001.1_pt1 | contig 21118 bp, 28 predicted proteins | sample 1638021 | NCBI WGS metagenome assembly FSWN01 (sample SAMEA3914789, study PRJEB12502) | metagenome | biome: forest; material: soil | place: Canada | collected 2011-07-03 | depth 0.3 m | reverse complement strand
GTGGTGATCGTCTGCGCCGCCATCGAGGCGGAGATCGCCCAGCTCGACGAAGCCGACAAGATTCCGTTCCTGGCCGACCTCGGGCTGGAAGAGCCCGGCCTCAACCGCGTCATCCGCACCGCCTACAAGCTGCTCGGCCTGCAGACCTATTTCACCGCCGGTGTGCAGGAAGTGCGCGCCTGGACCGTGAAGGTGGGCGCCACCGGGCCGCAGGCGGCGGGCGTGATCCACACCGACTTCGAGCGCGGCTTCATCCGCGCCGAGGTCATCGCCTATGACGACTACATCCAGTACAAGGGCGAGGCCGGCGCCAAGGAAGCCGGGCGCTGGAGGCTGGAAGGCAAGGAATACATCGTGCAGGAAGGCGATGTGATGCACTTCCGCTTCAACGTCTAAATCGAGATTTGCGACGTATTGATCCGGCTTGCATGCCAGGATCGCCACGAAAGCCCAGTAAATACTGGGCTTTTTTGTTTTTGGTGCGCGCGCCACGTTGCACTAAGTCGCAGGAAATCGCAGATAAAAACGGGTACACAATCGGGTAGGATTCGGAAGCCCAAAGCAAAAAGTGGGTATTCCAAACGGGGAGCCGCATGCTGACCGACATGAAGTGCCGCACAGCCAAGCCGAGAGAGGCGCCTTACAAGCTACGTGACGGCAAGGGGCTCTACTTAGAGGTTAAGCCCAATGGCACCAAGGCCTGGCGATATCGCTTCAAGCTGCAGATCGGCGAAGACATTCGGGAAAGCATGTTTGCGATTGGAGATTTTGGACCCGAGCCGGCCGGCGAGACGCCCGAGCAGGAGGAGGCACGCAAAGCCGGTGGAGTGTTCACCCTGGACGAGGCGCGCGAAGAGCGGGCGAAAGCGCGGGCGTTGGTAAAGCAGGGCATCAACCCGGCTCACGCCCGCAAGTCGCAGAAGTTCAAGCGCAGCCACGAATCCGCGACGGTCTTTGAAGCGGTGGCGCGAGAGTGGCTAGCCTCCAAATCTTGGGGGGAGGACACGAAAGCCGATCGCTTGAGCATGTTGGAAAGGGTCGTATTTCCAAAAATCGGCATTCTGCCGGTTCGTCAGATCACATCGGCCCACATCCTGGATGTACTGAAGACCGCGGCAAAGGACAACGGCCCAACTGTGGCTGCTGGAGCCAAGCGCTCGATATCTGGTGTTTTTGCATTGGCGATATCAACGCTACGAGCCGACGCGGACCCCGTTTGGGCGGTGCGTGACGCGCTACCGAAAAATAAAACCCAACATAAGCGCCCTCTGGAACTCAGTGAAATCGGCGCTCTTCTTCGGGATCTGGACGGTTACGAGCGAAATTTTCAGACGGTCTCTGCTTTCCGTCTAATGTGGATGACGCTGCGCCGGCCCAACGAGGTTTGCGGCGCGCGATGGAATGAATTCGCATTGGACGCAGGTACTTGGACGATTCCAGCCGGGCGCATGAAACTACGTCGGGAGCACACCGTTTCGCTCCCTATCCAAGCGATCGACCTGCTTCAGAAAATGCATGGAATAACCGGACACCGGAAGCATGTTTTCCCGCATCGAGACAGGCGCGACTCTCAAATGACTTGCGCCACCTTGCGACAGGCCCTCAAAAATCTGAAGTGGTCAGGCAAGTATTCACCTCATGCGACTAGGACTACTGGCAGCACTCAACTCAACGAATTGGGCTACGACGACAGATGGATCGATTTTCAGTTGGCGCATGCGGATAAAAATAAAGTTCGTGGGACGTACAACCACGCTCGATACCTGGCGCCCCGAAAGACGATGATGCAGGCATGGGCCGACCTTCTGGACTCACTCAAGGTCAGCGACAAGGTGACGCCGCTGCGCCACGCGGCTTAATTGCTCGCGATTGAACAGCCCGCCGACGTTACCCGTTAGTTAGTAACTATCAAGGGACTTGTTCGCTGCCGTGATACTAGAGATGATGAATTCACGGGGCGTAGAAACCCCAGCACAAGCGGCAAGGTCACCCCGAAAGTCAGTGGCCTTTATTGCGTCCGATCATCTTCGTTTTTGGTCGGGGTGGGGCTGAATGCAATACCCGAAAGGGAAATCAGGCCCGCCGACTTGTGCCGGTTCTAACACCCCGACCGCCAGTGCCGGCGCGCGTAGAAACGTGCCGGTGCTGGTTTCTCAACTCAGCACAAGGAGTCATGGCATGGCACAGATTATTGCGTATCCCCCCGTCGTCTCCCCGCGGCCGGCTGCGGCGCTCCCCTTCGTCTCAGGCGATCCGCTCCGAGTCGGCAACTGCTGGAAGGTCGACGCAGACAGCATCCCCGAGGGCCTCGGAGCGTTCAAGGCAGGCGAGTTGCTCGCCGCACACTATCTTGCCTTCCTGCGGGACGGGAACGGCACGGCGCTGCCTGGAGGCCTCATGCAGATCGTCAGCTCAATGGGCAAGAACGGCGCTCTCGACAAGCGCCATGCGGGCGACGGCGAATCGATCGCCGCCGGCTTCATGGCGACCATCGACGCCAGCCTGCGCGTTGCTATACGCACGACGGAGCCGGAGCAGTTCATCGCACATCATCCCTCGGAGATTACGCGGAAGGCGGCCTGAAGGAACCTTCCGAAACCGCAACGGACCGTTGGCCGGTTGTATAGCGCCGGCTGACTGATATCAACCAAAGTGAGCTGACACTATGCCGAGGGCGAAACCCATAGCTGGACCTGCCATTCCAAACGTCTTCACCGCCGTGCGCGTGCTGCCGGCTGGCCTTTCGGCGGATGAAGAGAAGGACTTCCGCGAGCATTGCACCGATGAGGGTATTCGAGTGGCGCAACCGTTTGCTTTCTCCGCGGCGCAAAAAATTGAACTGCGCCTAGCCCTGCCGGGATACAACGCCGAAAAAGTGGACGCGTTTATCCGTGAAGTCGAACACCTCGCTATTGCCTACGACAATTGGGAAGAGCCCGCGCCGATTCCAGGGTCTTCAAGTCGCGCACAAGGGCTGAAAACCGTCGAGAATTTGGCCCGCGAGCTTTGGGAGGCGCTAGACGGGTCCAACGGAATTGTCGGAGCCGATTGGTTCAACCTGAACCGTGCTTTGGTGAAGGCCATCCCCGGCGCGGTGCCGCCCATCGAAGTTATCAGGTCATATCTCGGCGCACTTGCAGTCGCTTCGGATCGGTTGGCACCCGAGATCAAGCCCTCGTCGTCTGCCGCCTCCCTTCTGCAGCAACTTGCAGACGAGTTAGCTTACTCGTGGTGGCGCACCTTCGACCGAGAGATTCCGTCCGGTTATGCGTCTGACGATTACACCAGCAGCAGCCCCTTCATGCAGGTGTTTTCAATCTGCCTTCTCGTGCTTCGCGGAAAGCATGTGACGGTGGGTCAAATACGGAAGCCGGCACAACAGGCTATCCGCAGAGTCAAAAAACGCGCAAGCGCCGAGCAAACGTTTGAGGCTGCGGCTCGCGCATGGTTGGCCGCCACAAAATGGCCCGACAATGAAAAGGCTGCGTGCCTGCGATCAATGGAGGTGTGTGTGTTTCCGTCGGTCGGGGCTCTACTAAGCTCCCAATTGACCCCAGCCCAAATCGTGGCAGTCTTGCGGGCTGTGCAGGCCCGAGACGTATCCGCGCTGCCCAATGCCCAGCGTGTCATCCGAGGGGTGATCGACCACAGGCATTAGGCGCACAACAGGTACAAATTCTGTACCTAAACTGCTCTTATACTTTCCTTTTACGCACCCTCACAATCGTCGCACTCCATAACACCAGAGCGCGACATGAAGCCACACTTTGCAAGTGACACCTTTACCGGCGCACGCACGGCGCCCTCGAAATCCGCCAATTTAGCGGCCCCACAAGACGAGTCCAAGGCCGGCGCACGGCCGCCTCCCGGTGCCATCCGGGACGCCGAGGCGCTGCGGAATTTCCACCTCTTGCCTGACTGCGCCAATGTGCGCTTGCCGGTTGTAACCGGCTTGATGCAGGTTCACGCCGCCACGATTTACCGGTGGGAAAAGTTGGGTTTGTTTCCCGTTCGTCGCAAGATCAGCCCAAAAAGCTCCGCTTGGAACGTCGGAGAGTTGCGCGCGGCCTTGGCTGTGAAGGAGGCCGTATGAAGGTCCAAGTTCAAATCGCGCTAGATCAGCCGGAACAGTCGGTAGCAGGCCCCTACAGAGCGATGCAGGCCGCCGGCGTGACGCTGAAAAACGAAGTGGAGGCGTTGCCAGTCTCTGAAGCGTTCCGGCGGCGCTTGACCGCCGCGATTGAAGAATATTGCGTATCTCATGGCTGCTATCAGATAGCGAAGACGACTGTCGAGACGATGGCCTGGCTAAGCCGCGATCCGGCGGAGCCTGCAAGCGGCCGGTCTGGTCGATTGACTGATGCAGGTCACGCCACCGAGCCAGCAGCTCGCCAAGTCCTCGCGGACGCTACCGCGGCCCTCAATCTGACGCCCTTCCAGGCTATGGCGTTGAAGGCTGCCATTGATTCGGTTGTCAAAGCCGCACTTTCTGATCGAACGCGCCGCGGCACCCCGAACGCACTGCATTAGGAGACAGCTTTTCGTCGCACAAAAAATAGGCCGCTGGGCGGTGGTATGCCGCAGCGGCCAATAGGGGCTTTCATGAACGCACCTATTATTCATTTTTGGCTGTAGCTGCCGATTCCATTTTTCCAAGCGCGCGAACAGGACCCGCACCGACCGACAACAATACGCTTCCATAAATAGCGCACATGAACACTGACGCCCGACTTTCACTCGGATTTCCGCACCATCAGAAGACCAAGAAATTGGAACGCCGTTTCGGCGCGCCTGGCCCTTGGGCATTTGTGAAGCTCATTCTTTGGGCCTCGCAGAACCACCCCGATGGCGACCTTACCGGCGTGTCGGATGAGGATATTGAGATTGCCGTGGACTGGAATCCCGCACTGGGTAGTCTGGTAGTCACGTTGGCCGAAGTGAAATTTCTTGACGGAGCCGAAGGCGAACGCCGAGTGCATGACTGGGCACAGCACAACCCGTGGGTAGTGGGCGCCCCAATGCGCTCTTCCAAAGGACGATGGAATGCCATCAAGGGCCACTACGGAGAAGTCGAGGCGGATCGCCTTGTTCCGGAATGGGCGGTTATTCGTCGCGCAGCTAGCAATGCTGGCAGCAGTGCTATTAGCAGATCTGCCAGCACTGCTGTTGAGCAATGCTCCGTTTCCGCATCCATCTCCGATTCCAATTCCGAAACCCAGAAAGAGGCCGGCGCTAAAGCGCCACCCCTGCCCACTGCGGTTGGCGATTCAGTATGTGCCCCCTCAAAGACAGTCAGGAAATCAAGCCAGATCACATTCGCAACATTTTTGGAGCGGTGCAAAGCCGCCGGTGAGGCAGCAATCCCGACGAAAGACCCGGTCTTTACCTACGTAAGGGAACTGAACATTCCAATTGACTACCTGACCCTCAACTGGCTGGAATTCAGGCACCGCTACTCTGGCACCTGCAGTAGCAAGCGCTATGTCGACTGGCGTGCCGCATTCCGCAATTCGATCGAGCGCAACTGGTTTCGGCTCTGGACCGCCGATGACAATGATGGCTGGAAGCTGACATCGTTGGGAATTCAAGTGCAGCGGGCAATGAACGCTCGTGACAAGGCACGCGCCGCCGAGGAGGTCTCCGCTCATGGCTGATTCTGTACAGGCAAGAACGGCTCTCAAAAAGCAGGCCGCAAGCGCCCTGACGGTCGTCAACACCGTCATACGGACCGACGCTGACGGACGATTTTGTTTGAATGACCTGCACAGGGTGGCGGTTGCCGGCGGCGAGGACTACAAGCGATGCCAAACCGAACACTTCTTGAGGAACGATTCAACTCAGGCACTTGTGGACGAGTTGCGGGAAAATGGGGAATTAGAATATGCCCCGATCGTGGCGACTGCCGGGCGCTACGGCGGCACCTACGTCTGCAAGGAACTGGTCTACGCCTACGCCATGTGGATCAGCGCATCCTTCAGCTTGAAGGTTATCCGCGCCTATGACGAGATGGTCTCCAAGCCCGCACTAGGAATCCCGGACTTCGGCGACCCGACCACCGCCACGATTGCCAGGGCGGAACAGTTCCGCGGGAACCAAGCGGGAACACTGTCGGAGGCCCTGCGCCTGGCCGCCAACCGGGCCGAAGACTTGCGGCGGTGAAGCGGTAAGCAGTTCTCCCCATATTTGGGGAATATCCGCCTTGAACCAAAGATTTGATCCCCAGGTTTGGGGGAATCGATCCGGCCGCGGCAGCCGCGAACACTGTCAATGCGCGCGACCTGCATGTGTTCCTGGGTGTCAAGTCCGAGTTCCGTAACTGGATCAAGAATCGCGTTGATGACTTCGGATTTGTCGAGAATCAGGACTTTACGACCGCGGTAGAAAAATACCGGGGCGGCGAACGCAAAGACTATTTCGTCTCGCTTGACATGGCGAAAGAGCTGTTCATGGTCGAGCGCAACGAGAAGGGCAAGCAGGCCCGCCAGTATTTCGTCGAGAGCGAGCACCGCCTGCGCACCTCGCCCTCATACCTTGCTGTCGGGGCTCCTTTTCGGCCATTGGCCCGGCTTCAATTGAGTTTTGCACTGTTTTAGCACCCGTGCCATTATATGAACGGCCCTGAGCAGGGGCCTGCCGCCCGCCGTAGCGAAGCTGTTGACAGCACTGCCAGTGTGAACTCTTACCTCGATGCCTCATTCGGGTTTAGGAAACGGTAGGCGGGTGACGTTTTTGCCTTGACTCGAAGGAGAACGTCGAATGACCACGCTTGACCAGATTCGCCCGACTACCTTGGTCGGTGTCAAACGCCTCGCCAAGGCATTGAAGTCGGCAAGGGGTTGCACTCACATTGAAGCTTTGAATGCCGCAGCGATCGTAGCCGGCTTCCAGAACTTTGCGCACGCCCAAAGGAACCTGCAAGATTCAGGCCCTCCCCCTACTCCGCGATATCCACCCGTTTGGCTCAGCGCCTATTGGCACGACAAAGAACTTGGCGCTGAGGGTCGGGAAACCTTGCGACTGGAACTTAGCTCGGAATGGAACGCGCTGATCAATCCAGCAAAGCTCAGAGAACACCGCGCTTTCTCAGGGTTCTGGGCCGTGGCTCCCGATCATCTGGAGGAGCGGTTTCTGCAGAAATCCCAGTCGCAAGCACGTCGAACGATCTGCGAAGCAGCACGCACCTTGCAGTTTATGGCTGCGACGGGACTACGACCCTCAAGGGGTAGCAGCCGCGTCTTTAGGGGAGCTGCACGCCCATTTCAGCTTCCAGGGCACGATCACTCAAGTGTCTGGTACGACTCCATCACTAAGCGTTACCTTCTTGCCGATGAGCCTTACCAGGACCGTGCCAATCAGCGCGAGACTGAACGGACGAGTTGGGCGGCCGTGCATGGCATCGAGACAGCCCGGCCGTCATGGCCAGGCATGTATAACCCGGAGGAAGCCGGTACGCGACTCCATCTGTTTTCCCAGAAGGGCGTCGGTATTCCGCTGGGACCCGTGGTCGAAAAGCTCAATCAGCTCCCGCAGCCTTTAATTGAGCAAACCTGGAATGGCGAATCGGCATCGCGGAATCCTTACTTTACGACTCCGCGCCACGGCCAACCATTGATTGTCGAATCACCTAAGTCCTCACATATGGCGCCCGTGCGACTAAAGGGAAAGCGGGAGATGCCTTGGGGGCGGAAGCTACTTGTCTTGGCCGCGAACCACCTGCTGCAGAACCAGCTCATGTCGCTCAATGGCTCTGGCGGGGAAGAGCACTACTGCGAAGCTGTCATTGCTGGCCGTAACAGCATCATCCAGTGGCACGACATCGGGTTCCAGGAACTGCGAATCTCTGTCTGGTGGGACTACGACCACTCCCGACATCCCCAGGCCAATTTAACCGGTAACTCGAAGGAGCAATTTCGCACGCCCACTCCGTTAGCCAACCGCCAGCACTACCGCAGATTCGTTGGGGCTACGGTGTCCGGTTGGCTGGAACGGAAAAACGGAAAATTCCTGCAGGGCAAGGGCAAGAGGGGCCTTTTCGACCTCTACCGGCGGCAGGAGGCGATTCCAACCCTGGAAGTTCTACCGGTGCCTGAGGCAAAGGGATTTCTCGCCGAGGGTAGAGTAGTGAATTGACATGAAGACCTGGGGAGGTCGCCGGCCGTAATTGACCGGCGACCTCGCACCAGGGATTGATCCGCATTTACGTTGCGCTGGTCTCGCGGCCGACGGCGACCGCAACCGGGATATCGGACTTCATCTATCCGACAGTCGCGGCCCTACTTATAGACGACGGTAAGCTGCGTAGTCGCCGCCGCGATGCAGTTGATTTGCGCTGTCGGCAGGAACACGGAAGCGAAGTAGTCTTTCGACTGACCGGGGTCAATCTCGATGCCGCCTACGCCGACAACGGCTGGTGCGCCGGCATCGTTGAGGAAGACGCTATTCGCGTTCGCCGGGGAGTTCTCCAGGTGAATCCAGAAGCCGGCAGCGCCGGCCGCAAGCAGCGTACCGCTGGTGGTGCCGCACGACACGCTGGTCTGAGTCGGGGTGCCGGTGTAGGTCTGCGATACGCCGAGCGCCGTGGGCGGATGCGTTGCCTGAGCGAAAGCCGGGGCAGATACCGCCAGGCAAAGGGCGGGCAGAACAAACAGAAGAGGCTTGCGGAGCACGGCGGAATCCCAGTTGGTGGACTGTAGGCCACAACTCTAAGTGGCCGCCCTATCTGACCCGGCCGCAGCTTTCCCGATACGCTCGCCTCCGGCGGCCAGCCGTCAGTAAGTCGGCCGCGGCCGCGGCGCCGCAGCCCGTTCGCGATGTGCAATCGCTGGCTCTGATCGGCCTTGTGTCGATCAATGAGCGCCAGATCGGTGCGGAAGCCGTGAACACGGTCAATGCTCGCGACTTGCATGCGTTCCTCGGCAATGGCGAAGTGTTCGCGACCTGGATCAAGCAGCGCATCCTTCAGTACGGGTTCAATGAAAACAATGACTTCGTTATTTATTTGGGAGTTTCCAAAAAAGGTCGTCCGTCCACGGAGTACGCCATTTCTATCGACATGGCGAAAGAGCTGTCCATGGTCGAAAGTAATGAGAACGGCTGGCTCACGCCTGGTGGCTTCTGCGACTTCACAGACCCTTTTCTCAATCTGCAGATTCATCGAGGAAATGACTTCTGCTCGTTCTTGAGCAAAAGTGCCGACGGGCGCGCCCAATAGCGCCGCAGGAAGTTAGCACCGCCCGGCAAGCATGGCGCCTACGACAATAAATGAGTTCCGCGGAACGCGAGAACCCATACATCGGAGTCGAGCATTGAACGAAATACGTTGGAACGGCGCCCAGCCGTTGAACCTTGGCACTGGCGCCGCGGCAATGTCGCGTGTCCTTGCAGCCATCCGCCGGACAGATGCCGTGCGCTCGCTACTGGAAGCTCCTGCACTCGATGAAATCAGCAAATTGTGCGTCAGATCTATCCCGCCGAATGAACGCGCGGGATTGAAGGTGGTCCAGACTACGATCGATGCTCGTGAAGTCGAGCGCCGGGCGATGGATCGCGCCTGCGCCGTTTTAAAGCGCGTCCTCAACAGCTCCAGCGGCACCGTGAAAGTTGACAGCTTCAATGTCGCCAAGCAAGGCATGACTCATGACGCGGTCGGCGCGGCTATCACGCTCAACCTTTCAGACGGTCAGGTGATTGCAATTTACCTTCACATCCCCTGCCCTCAGCCCGACCAGGCACCGCCGGGCCACGATCTGATTCCCCGTGTATGGCTGCTGAACAAAATGGACGTGACCGCCGTCGTCTCTCCGGAAGGCCATGAGGGAGTCGATCTGCAGACGGTCAGTCGGCGAATGCTTGGATTGGCACAGGTGAACAGCGCAGCCTTCCTTAAGAAGCAGGTCAAGGCACAGGCCGATGCCGCCGCACCCGCCATGACGCCGCGGCAAGCGGCGGCCAATCCACGCGAGACTGAAGCCCAGGCAAGGTACCTCCGCAAAGTGTTGAGGGCTCAAAGTCCGCGCGACCAGGACGTGGCATTTGTGACTGACGTAGTCGCCGGCCGCATAGACCTGACGGCGCCGGATATCGCCGATCGTCTGAAGGCAATCGTGGCGCGCAATAGAGGCGCTTCAGCGGTTGAAGTAGTGCTCCGGAACTCGGCGCAGCAACGCCTACGCCACTTACGTCAATAACGATTGTCGATCGCGCTGCCGAGGTTGCGTCGTGGAAAACGGGATCGCTTTTGAGTGTGAGCACCTCCCACAATTTGCCTACACCTCAAACAGCCAGGACACAGCCAAACCATGATCATTTCCAACGCCGAAGGCCGCACCAGGGAGTTTCATTATCCCGCCGACGAAATTCTGCGGGTTAACAACCAGATCGCACGTCTCGATTCGTTTGCATCCCACATATTTCATCGAGGCAAAATGCTAAAGGCGCAGTTTGAACGGCTCTTCAATGAAGCCGCTACTCTGGATGATGCAGAGACCTTTCACGCGATCAATCCACCCAGCAGCTTAAGGAAAGTGCTTCCGGCCACCGCAAACCGCGAATCGATCGAGGCGTACGCCCAGTACGTGCTGAATCCCTCTCCCAACGCCGCAGCCGCAGTGGGACATGAGCTGTCGGCATGGGCGGCAAAGAGCGCGGTCAGGCTGCCCAAAGCTGTCGGCCCTGCGTCTCAAGCGACCCGGGCGGCGGTGCCGGTGCAGGCGCCGGCCAAGGCACCCGCCACCATCGCGGCCGAGTTCGTTGTAGTCAAGGACTCTCTCCGCGCCATGGCCGGCGAGCTTGACCGCCTGCTCACTTCCACCGCCTACAAGTTCAACGAGTAAGAAACCAACTCAGCCATCTCGCACTAACACCACGAGAGATTGACTCAATTGGCTACCACGCGCGTACCGACCCCAACGGCATCTGCCTTTGTCAAGGGTGTTGCTGCCGGCATCAAGTCTCGCACGACCGAATATGCGCGCCAGCATGAACGGTCGCCGATCTTGTTGTCGCCAGGCGATGTAATCGGCAACTACGATGCGTCGCGGCTGCTGATGACCACAATCGGCGGATCGCCCCACCCGATTACCCAGGCCGATCTGCGGGCCTTTGCCCTGAACGCCAAGGCCATCGGCTCCAGGTTCCGCGGTGGTATCACGCCACAGGGCGTTATTGACCACAGTCGGCCTGCCGACCGCAAGCGTGCCCGCGCCCAAATCCATTATGCGGTCCCCGCCAGAAATAAAAGCGGCCTGATCCAATTTGTCACGAACGCAGGGCCGGACTCCCGCGCCAGCCGGCACTTCGTCACAGTGGAGCTGGGCAACTTCGGCGCCGCGGTGGCGACTCCTCGCACAGCGGGACAGATGGCCGACTATTTGACCCGTGGCAAGGTCAAGATCGAGTGCGACTGCCCCCACTGGCGCTATACCTACCGTTTTATCGCCACGGTCGGCAAATACAACGCCACCGTGGCTGAATGGGGTTTTCCAAAAGAGAAGAATCCTGAATTGAGCGGCGTCGCCTGCAAGCATGTCCTGCGCGTAATGGTGGCTCTGCGTGAGGGCCAGGTCCGACACTACATCGCAAAGATGATCGAGCGGGCGCGCGGGTCTGTCGCCCCCAAAACCGCATCGACCACCGCGGGGGAAGCCCGGACCATCATTCAGGCGCAGACCGAGACCAGGTCCCCGATCTCTGCCAGCGCCAAGAAGACGGCGGCGAGCAAGTCTGCAGCTCGCCTCAGGGCGGTGGCTCGCCGTGCAATCGAGTCCGCACAGGCAAAGCAAACGACCACGACCGCGAGGGCCAGGAATGGCGTGCAGAACCTGCTTCATCTGGGGGCGATCACCCAGAAGCAAGCGGACCGGCTCCTCGCCAAGATCAAATAAAGCTCGCCAATGACCACAAACTCAATTTCAATTTGCGGCGACGCACCCCGTCGGCTGGTTCTCCAGCACGAGCACTCAATGCCGTGCGCGTTGTTTCGTAAGAAGGGCGATCGCGCAGACCCGCCGCCAGACGGCACGGTCAACCTTGACACCTCTCAAGAGGAACGTGACGAGTGGGATAAGGTCGGCTTGGGCATGGTGTTGTTCACCGGCTCCCTTTGGAGCGGCAGCCTACCTGATCGCGACGACTCCTCGGACATCCATGCTGACGCCGCCGCGCTGATCGAACTTACGTCAGACGCCAACGGCAATGACTTCCCCCTCGCCGACGCCATCCCGCAGGCACAGCGCAATGACGTGATCTATGCGCTGCCAGGTGACGGCCTGTACCTGCCATTCGAGATCGTCGACGTATCGAGCGCCGTCATGATTCCGGCGCATACCAGAACCTACCTGCTCTGTGCACGCGATGAATTGGGCTGGCCCAGTGAGCCTACCGACGCTATTCAGCAGTCGGGATCAACCCAATGACCGCCCCAGTCGCCCTCAGGCGCGCGCCTGCGCGGCCCGCAGCAAATGATTTTTTTGACGTACCCCGCCTACTTTCCGCGCTACTCGCCGAACGTCGCGGAAGTATTGTCTGGAGGCGGAAGAAGTTGGCGAAATCGCTTCGCGTGCCTGTAGACACGCTCCGTAGCTGGGAGAGTGGCCGCTACTCGCCATCCGGCGCCGCACTCACACTTCTGCAATTGCTCGCCGCGGATCAGCGGGCAGTCCTTAGCCTATTGGCTCGCTCCACAGAGCTGGGTGGCTCACCATGATTACGCTCGGATCGAACTGGCAGGGCCTGCACCCTTCCCTTATTGCCCACTTCCGGCCCGTCGATTACGACGGAAATTTCCTAAATGAGCCGGAGGTAGTAGCGCCGCTGCTTGAGGGCGGGATGGAGTCCGGGCAGTCCAACTGGCAGAGCCCATTTGAAAGCATGGGTCCAGAGAGCAAAGCGCCGGCCCTCGTCGCCATGCTACAGAGCGGCGCCGTGTTGCCGCTTATCAATGCCATCAAGAGCGATTTGAACGACCTGGCAACGGGCAAGGGCATCAATTCCTCTCCAGCACAGCTCGCCTCTGGCGCCGCGGCGTTCGCTTCTCGGGCTGCCAATTATGTAGGCACCTCGTTGAGCGGAATCCGCGGCCGGACCGGCGTCACGAAGATCAATAGCACTCAGGTCTTCAGCGGCATGCCGCCAATCAAACTGAGCATCACCTTGCTTTTCAGGGCCTGGTCCGATCCGGTGACGGAAGTCATGCAGCCCATATCTCAACTGCTGCAATGGGCTGTCCCCCAACACCTTTCGCCGGACGGGGTCTTGGCTGGAATTGTTGACGGCAGAAATGGACAGTCCGGAATTCTGAACAACCTATTGCCTTCGACGGCCCCGTTGCTTCTGAATTTCCGCTTCGGCAACCGGGTATATCAAAAAATGGTGATCGAAAGCTACGAGCTGCCAATTACCGCGCCACGCGACAACAACGGGAACTGGACCGACGTGTCCATGCCAATCACCCTTGCCACTCTGACGGCGCTCGATCGGCAAGACATTTTTGAGCTTTTCCAAGGATAGAAGTCATGAGCCTAGACGAAACGAATCCCTCTGAAGCGGCGCCGCACGTCGAGTCCGACGAGAGCACAGATCCTACTGCGGTCAAGGGCGCAACAGGGGTGACGGCAATCTCGCCGACGGTTTGCCGTCTAGTTGTCGGCCGCCGCTTCGCTTCGGCCCGTAAGCTTGCCGGGCTGGACCAGCTAGGAGCTGCTGCACAGCTCGGATACCAAAATAGCTCGCAGCTCTCGAAGATCGAGTCGGGCCAGTCTGGTGCCGCGGTGTACATAATTCAACGTGCCGCGATCGTCTACGGCGTGAGCATGGATTACTTGACAGGCCTCTCGGACTACCCCGAACGAGACGCCGCGACATGCGAACAGCTCGCAATTATGCGATCGCTGCGGCAGCAGATTTGGGACGCCACTCAGGCGAAGCTCAAGGAACTTGTGGTTGCCGGGGAAAACACCGTCGCATTGATGGGGCACATCGGCCGGCAACGCAACTCTATCGGCGATACATGGCGCGAGCTGTGTTCGTTCGAGCGGAGCTTCGATGTTGGGCTGGAAGGCGGCTTTGCCGACGTGCTTCCAGAGGAAAGCCGGCATGAGCTGGTTCGGCGGGTCCGTAGACACTTTGCAGAGTCCCTGAAAGGGCTGAAGGCTGCGCTGGAGACCAGTGTCGGCACCGCCGAGCATGCCAACCGCTACCTGAGGCGCCGCCAGGCCGTCAGGGCGCACGAATACCTCGACGACGTGGAACAGGGGTACCCATTGCTCGGCGTCACCCAAGGCGGCCTATTGGGGGCGCTGGAGGCACTACAAACACCGGAACCGGAGCCGACTGCATGAACACGAAGAAAAAACGCAACATCGCAACAACCCGCCCTTGGAGTTGCGGACAACGCACGCCGACAAGTCTGCATGTGGCCCATGTGGCGAAAACCATGTCGCCTCAGGCTCGCCGGAGGTTTGTCGAAGCTGCGACAAAGGTACGGCGGAGGATGACTCCGGTGGAGCGCACGATGCATGAGATATGCGTTTGCATGAGCTATCTGTATGCCGGTTTGTTCCCACGCCAGCTTGACAAGTGGTATAGGTCGGCCTCTCCGGCGATCAAGACATTTCTGGAAACTCATCATGTCGAGGCCAGAGCCGCAGTCGAGCGCAATCCCACTATGTACGGGTTGCCGGTGTGACACGCCGATCCGTTGGCGCACCTGGCAAGGGCGACTCGAATCTGTCGCGCCGCAAACGTCTTCCGATCAAGGAGGCGCGTGCGCAGGCGGCCACCAAGGTTGGCCGGCCGACGGAATACGAACCACGATTTGCAGAGGCGATGGAAAAGTGGGCGGCCGGCACGGTGGGTATCGAACGCTATACAAACCGGGCCGGCGACGTGAAGTGGGTCTATAAGGACTACCCCACTTTTGAAGGGTTTGCCGATTCCATTGGGGTTACGAGAGACACCCTAGTGAGGTGGGCAACGGAGACAGAAGCGGACGGCAAGACCCTCCTGCACCCTGAATTTACATACTCGTACGCGCGCGTGCTCGATAAACAGGCTGAGCTTGCTCAGATCGGCGGCCTATCCGGCGGGTTCGCTCAGAACACCGTAGTGCTGCTTTTGAAGAATCATCCCCGTCTCGCCTGGAAGGAAAGGTCCGAGGTCGCCGAGACTGTCAAGCACGAGTTCCAGTCCGCGGAAGCGCTGGAAGCAATCTACAACGAGGGCTGGGAACGCTCTCGGAAGCTGAATCAAAAGGTCGACAAGGACATCGGGGAGCCGCGCCAGCTTCCCAAACCGGAGAGTGCACAGTGACCAACGGCCAGGCCAAGACCAAGCTGCAGACCGATAAAAACGGTTTCATCGTCGGGGCTAACCGTCAGGAATGGAAGGACGCAAGCGTCGATTGGCACGACACCCGCCGCGATGTCGCAGTCATGCGCTCCATCATGGAGCGGGGCGCGAAATCGACCGTGCGGCACGACACCACTCAGGAAACGGCACAGGCGATTGGCAAGGCAGTCGCCCATGCCATCGCCGCCCAGATGGGCGCGCGCGGCACCACCGCAACCGCAGCGCGTCGCTCAGTATCCGGACACACGATGGCTCGCCAGGTCATGCAGAGCATTGAGCATCATGCTCAGACGCGCGACGATCACGGTCGATTCACGGCGAAGGGTGTCAAGTCCAGCCACAAGAAAAAGCACGACAAAAAGAAGCTCGGTGGCGATGAAGCCGAAGACCCCGGCAAAGGAAAGCATGACAAGGGGCTGAAGGAGGCTGCAAAGGCGCTCGGCGAGGCCGGCGACTACGCTGCGCACGTCGATCCCGCCGTGGCGGCGGCGAAGGAGGTCAAGGAAGTCGTGCAGCCATTAGGCCGCGGACTGTCCAAGCTTTTTGGTGTCGGCGCCGAAAAGAAGAAAGAGGGTTGGTTCAAGAAGATATTCTCCAAACTGGGCGACATCTCTAAGGCTCTGAAAGATGGTGCCGCCATGCGGATGCCGGATGCCGGCGGGATGATTGGGAAAGTCGTCACTTTCGCCGCCGAAGCGATCGCCAGTGTTTTGGGCGGCGCCGTATCCATGGTGACGCGAATAGTCGGGTCGTTGCTCGGGGAGATTGCAGCGGTCGCCGCCCCTGTCCTGGCGGTTGCCTTCGCCGCGGTGGCAGGCTCCGCAATCGGGACTTGGATTTACGACAAGTGGGGGCTCCAGATCGTAGACGCCATGGTGGCAACCACCGACTTTCTGAAAAAGGCATGGGGAACCGTTACCGACGCATGGAACGGCATTACCGACAAGGCCTCAATGCTGATCGGGGACGCGGTCGACTTCATCAAGGGCGCCAGCAAGAAGGTCGGTGACATCTACGACACCGTTTTAGCGATTGCCGCAGCAGCTCTTGCAAAGCTCACTGGGAGCAAACCGGCTCAAATCTTGAAGCAGGCCTACGATGGAGCGGTTGATGCTACGAGCCGCGGAATTGAGGGCGCGGCGAAAGGCTATAACGCTGTCAAGCAGGCGCTTGGCTTCTCCGGCGGGAGCAACCTGACCGGCATGAGCGACGCGCAGACCCGTGCCTATGCTTCCGACGTGGCGCGCAGCGAAAGCAGTGGCAATGCTCGTTCCGAGAATAGCTACGGCTTCGTCGGTCAGTATCAGTTCGGCGCCGACGCTCTGGCAGACCAGGGGTTCATTGACAAGAGCAAGCTGGCAGCCGCCAAGAAGGCGGCGGGCAAGGGGTGGTATTCCGGGGGCTTCCATAAGGCTTTCGTCGATGACCCCAACAACTGGATCAACGAAGGCGGCAAACAGGCGTTCCTGTCCGACAAAGCAATGCAGGACCAGGCCTTTACTGCTTACACGAACGCCAATATCGCGGCCGGGATGAAGTCCGGGGCGCTCACTGCCAGCTCAACGCCCGCGGAGATTGCGGCCTATGCCAAGGCCTCCCATCTCACCGGCCGCGGTGCAGCAAACAATTGGTTCCTGCGCGGCATTGACAGCTCAGACGCCTACGGCACGTCGGCATCGGGCTACGCTACTCAAGGTGCGGCCGCGATTGCGACGCTGGCTCCGGCGGTAGCCGCCGCCCTCAGCGGAGATACGCCGTCAGCCCAGGCGCCGACCATGGCGAACATTCCGGATGGTCCGAAGGTAGCCCGAAACTCTGCGCCAGGCGTCACCAACAACAGGGCCAATATCTCTGCGGGGCCTCCGCAGGATGTGGGCCAAAACATGCGCGACCGGACCATCGGGCACGCAGCAACCGGCGGCATTGGCGGCGGATAAGCGGGCCGACATTCGCCAGGCGAGCAATGTTATGTGAAGCTGCATGCGTTCTGGGAGAGGGAACGCGATGCGGTACACCGAGCACCTTTTCGATTCGGGCTTCATCAGAGCCCGCATCGCCGAACACCGGGAGCGGCTGGAACAGCGCGAGCCCGGCCGGCGCCTGGAGGACAAGGCCGCCGAAGTTCTGTGGGCGCGCATCCTGGAGAATCCGGCCCGATACGTCGAGTTCGGGCCATGGTGGTGGGCCGTCAAGCGTTCGCTGGAGACCATGGGGAAGAAGATCGGCGACGACTTCGACCCAGTGGTCTTCGAGACCTACCGCGTCACGCGCGCCGATGGCATGCTCGACGTGGCCGCCTGCTACACGGCAGGCGAGGAGTTCCGCGAGCTGTACCAGGGAACTTTCTTCAGGGGTTCACGCTCGTTTTACCTATCCGCCGACGCGCCGGCCTACGAGCTGGTCGACGATAACTTGGAACTGGCGCTGGCGCGCATGCCTGTGAGGACCGCCAGCCGCGCATAGCCGTCCATTCTCGCCCGGACTCTCGCGGCGGCACCCCGCTCCAATTTTCAGCTACCCAGGCCGGGGCGCAGGTGCGGTTTTAGGGCGCAGCGACAACGCCGTGGCACGCGTGTTCAGCTCGACCTTTTTGACAGCTTCCTGGATGGCGGCCGCATGCTCATTGACTGTCGATCCAGCGATCGCTTGCCGCACAGCCGACAACGCTTCCCGCGAATGCCGTGTGTTTGCCTCGATTTGCACCAGCAGGAGAATCATTGTGAAGAACACAAAGGCCAAGAATGCCGAGCCCGCCGCGGCCAGCAGCGTTAGAGAGCGCATTCGCTCGGCCTCCTGAGCGATCTTCTCTTCTTCGATCCTCCGTTGCTCCTTGTGGTACTGGTCTATGTAAGTAGTGGTGAACCAAGTCACATATTGCTCCCACTTCACATAGCCGGGATCAGTTTCAGGTAGAGCCGCAATCTGTGCACTCCTTGACGCCAACGCTTCCATTGCGTCGCCGAGGCTGGACAGAAATGCGAGGTACTTCTCTTGGTCAAACTCGTCAGTCCTCTTGAGGAGATACTTCTCAAATTCTGCTGGCTCGACCGAGCCTTGATTGGTCGCCGCACCGAATCTGTTCACAGCGGCATAGACTCGATTTAGCAATGGCGTCAGCTTTGCCTGGAACGCCTGATCTTCAATTTTGGGTTCGTTGTCGTTCAAAGACGACTCTGGCGGGGTATCGCTTTGAGTCCGAGATGCGGCTTCCGCCCGCTGCTTTTGAAGGAACTCATCGAAAGACGGTTTGGGCTGTTTGGCGACATCGTCAACTCGGCCGACAAAGCCCACGCCAGCCATGACTGCAAACCCGATGGCGACTATGAGCGCCAAGGTTGCTGCAATGTAGCTGACGACCCCGACAATCTTAAAGAATCGAATGCCCATTTTTATTCTCCTTTCGTGCTCTTCGATGAAGCCAGCCGCCCCCGGCGACCCAACCAGACAGTTGATAACTACAAAGCCATCATGACACCCGCCGTCCGGTTCGGTACGCTCAGTCACGATACTGCATTTCGGACGGAGCGCAACGATGGATCAGCGAGGCGATGAAAAGCGTGCCGCAGACGGGCTGGAGGAGTGCAACTGCAACGGCAGCCGCATCTTAATGGACAACCAAGGGATCGAATGGGTGCGCTCGAACCGCCTTGCTGCGTTGACCGGCCTCTCGGTCAAGGCCATCGACCGCAAACGCGGGCGCGACATCTGGAAGGAAGGAACGCACTTCCAGCGCCGCGACGGCGGGGTTTATTACTCGATCAAGGCATACAACGCATGGGCAAATGGCCGCCCATCTGGAAATGCCCAACCGACTTTTCGCCGCGTCCATCGAAACCCCAGGTGACGGACAACACGGCAGAAACATTGTGAAATGGGTCAAGCTCAAGCGGTACTGCGAGATTTCTGGGGATACGCCTGACGCAGTGCAGAAGAAGGTCGCTCGCGGCATCTGGCTGGACAGCCACCACATCAAAACTGCAGGGGATGGCGCCCGGTGGGTGAACACGGAGGCGGTCGACAACTGGGTAGAGAATGGGATAGCTGGAGATCAAGCTGATCGTGCAAATGCGCGGAAGCGGCGACGCGCCGCTGGCAATTGCTGACTGCAACCCTCCCCTACCATGGGCGTGAGCACATACTTCGGCCTGCTGGCCGAGTTCGGCACCAGCGAAATCCCGCTTGACAGGGTCGCCGGGAAATTCTTCGGCGTCCATGACGATCGCGAGCAAATGCGCCGTGCCGCCATGGACAAGCACCCGGTCCCAGAGTACAGCGGCGCCGTTCGACGCAGCGCTCAATCGACCCCGATTCCAGAGTTTTATGGGTCAGAGTAAGAAACCAATATGAGCGCTGAAATGCCAACTGACAAGAAGTGCGTTCGGCCTTCAAATTCGACCGAATTCACGATGCCGCCTTTGAGCGGCAAGTCATCGTTGGGGTTATATGTGAGACTGCTTGACATGGTCCGTGAGAAATTATCGAGCGGAGGGCTCGATGGACTGTGCAGGCAGAGTTAATCCATTCAACGGAAGGAGGCCAAATGTCGCGATCTCTAAAGGAACTTGCCCGCGATGACGCATTCGTAAAGCTAGTATTTGAGTATGTACGCAACTTGGGACTTATCGCAGGTCTATTGGCGGTCGTGATGTGGCTGCAACGAAATGCCGCTCCAGGCTGGAGCGGCATTTGGGACCAAGGTGTCGTCATAATTGCCTTCGGAGTCGCATTTGTATTGATGTTCCTTACTTTTGAGAACCTCGCGTTCAAGGTTAGTAAAGCGGACATTCCAGTCTGGATGAAGGGTGCTGTCGTGGTGATTTACGCTCTAGCGGCTATTGAATTTGCAAAATATTTCATGAGATAAGCGCACTTTTGGATGACGCGAATCGCTTGTGGAACCCGTGCCCAACCACCGACTTAGGACGACATTTCTAGGCTTTGACAAGGCCGTTCATGCGGCCTTTCGATGCTCGTAGTACGGACGATCTCGATCGTCCAGAATTGCCTGCATAGCCCCGAGGTTGTGTGGGTCTGGATTGAGCCAAGCTGCGACGTTCTCGGGCTTGATCGGCACGATGCAGCGGTCGTGCCCGGCCGCAGCGACCTCCGCCGGGGGTTCGTCGGTGATCGCCGCGAATGACAACAGGTCCGGTTCGCCCTCGCCCGTCCAGTGCGACCAAAGGCAGGCCACCAGCATGTCGTGAGCCGGCCTGGGATTGAACTCCAGCACTACGTTCTCCTCCTGCTCGCCTGGCGCCAACTCGCGACCTTCGGCGGCGTGACGGCTCACGTTCTCATAGAACCGGTTCACCACAATTATGCCGTGGGAGTAGCCGAACGCGTCCTTCCAGAAGCGCTCCAGGTTGTCCCGTCTGGCATTGTAGGTGCCGGGGAACCGTAAATCGTAGTTGGCCGGTTTGCCGGCGAGTCGGCAGCCGTTGCGCATCGGCTTAATGACTCGCTTGCCGCCCTCCATGACCATCACGGGGGCGTAGACGTTGGGGAAGATGCGCGAATCGCGGTCCTTGGGCTCGCTGCGATGGATGTCAGCCAGCCGGTCCTTTGCGCGCTCGATCTTCTCGCCGGCGATCCGCTGATCTTCCTGGGCCTTCTTCGTGGTCTTGGTTTCGAGTGTGCGGACGGCGTCCGCCAGGCGCTTGCGTTGCTTGAACAGTTCCCCCTCCAGCTTCTTCACCTGATCGGCATTGAACCGATCGATCAGGGCCTTGATCTCGCGTTCCTCGTCCGTCGCCAGCTCGGTAAAGGCTGCGTC
>FSWN01000130.1_pt1 | contig 25206 bp, 24 predicted proteins | sample 1638021 | NCBI WGS metagenome assembly FSWN01 (sample SAMEA3914789, study PRJEB12502) | metagenome | biome: forest; material: soil | place: Canada | collected 2011-07-03 | depth 0.3 m | reverse complement strand
TCGCGGCAGGCGCCGCCCGCGCCCAAGTAGCTGCGGGGCCGAATACGCCGGGGCCAGAGGCCGCTTTGTAGCGGATCGGCCTTCGTCGCAGCGGGCCAGAAGCGGAAGTTGGGTGCCGCGATTGCGCAGAGCAATAGCGGACGCCCCCGTGGATTGCTGTCGGTGTTTTTGATTTGACCCCTTTAATGATATGCGCTTCATTTTTCCGCTTTGAGCCGAGGCACTGCCGCATTTGCGGAATCAGATGGAGGCCAATCGCCGGCTCGCTGCGCGGATTGGGCGTCGCCCGCGCCTGACGCTACCACTCCAGTGCCGGCAGCTCGTGGAAGACCTTTCGCGTGCCGGCGATCCATTCATTTCTGAGCTTCTCGAAGTAAACGTCGCCGACATTGAAGCGGCGCTTCATCGTGACGTTCAGGCTGTCGCGAACGTAGCAAAGCAGATCGATTGGCATGCCTACCGAAAGATTGCTGAGCATCGTCGAGTCGAATGAGACCAGGACGCACTTGGTCGCATCCTCGAGGCTGGCGCTCGGCGTCCCCGCGAGGTCTAGGATCGGCTTGCCGTACTTGGCCTCGCCGGTTTGAAGAAAGCTTGTGTCCGCGCTGGCTTCGATGAAATTACCTTCGGCATAGATGCGGAAGAGACGCGGCTCCTCCCCGGCGAGCTGCCCGCCGAGGATGAAAGAGGCGTTGAACTTCAGGCCGCCGCTTTCAAGAAAGGGGCCATCGCGACGTTCGATGTCCCGCATCGCGTCGGCTACCAGATTGGCCACATCGAACATCGAGGTGACCGTCCAGATGTGGGGCGGCTTGGCATTGGCGCGCTGGCGCAGTATGTTGATCACCGCCTGGGTGCCTGCAAGGCCGCCGGAGCTGAGCAGCACCATCACGCGATCACCGGCCCGTTCGAATACCGTCATCTTGCAGAACTTTGCGTAGTTATCCACGCCGGCGTGGGTGCGCGAGTCGCTGGCAAAGATCAGCCCTTCTTCGAGCTTGACGCCTACGCAGTAGGTCATGGCGGCAGATTGCCGGGTTGCCGCTGGAATTGATGCCGCAGTTGCGAAGGCATTCAGGCTTACGCGACCTCGTCTGTCCAGACCTTGAAGCTCTGGAGAGCGCCCGGACCGAAGGTGCTGGACAAGGCGACGTCGCAGGCGTCGCGACCCCGTGCAATCAGGACACGGCCGATACGGGGCGTGTTGTTGCGCGGATCGAAGGTGTACCAGCGGTCGCCGAGATAGGCCTCGGACCAAGCCGCGAAGTCCATTGGCCCATAAGGCGGGTCTATGCCGATGTCGCCGAGATAGCCGGTGCAATAGCGCGCCGGTATGTTCATGCAGCGGCAGAACGCGATCGCCAGGTGGGCATAATCACGGCACACGCCTTGACGATCGTAATACGCCTCTTTCGCGGTGCGTGTTGAGCGGGCATGTTGGTAGCCGAATTCGATGTGCTGGTGAACGAAATCGCAGATCGCCTGCACGCGCGCCCAGCCGGTCGGGCCCGAGCCGAAACGCTGCCATGCGATCTCGGAGAGTTGATCGGTTTCACAATAGCGGCTGCCGAGGAGATAAACCAGCGTAGATTCCGGCAGGCGCTCAATCGGTGTCTGCTTTACCCAGGGAGCGACCACATCGAGTGCCCCGGTGTCGTTGATCAATGCGTCGGTGCTCAGAACGAAACGTCCCGCCGGCGCGACGAGGACGCTGCACCAGTTTCCGAACAGATCGCGGTAGGCGACTATCGGGACGGAGGGTTTGGTCACGAGAAGATCGGGACGCACCAGATCGGATGCACGTGAGTAGTGGATGCTCAATGCCAGGATCATCGGCGTCGGCTGAGGGCATTGATACACCATTTCGAAACCAACGCGGATCTGCATGGTCTGCTTCCGCTCCGGTTGCACGGTTTCCGCGGTATCGACCCTTATTGGGGGGCTGCGCTGTTGGTTTATGATCACTCCTGAATCTAGTCCGCCACACGACGATGCCACGAACCACGACTGAATCCGGAGAAGCGTACATCCGCAGACGTTCGGGGTCGGTGCGCCGGCGCGCTTACCAGGGGCACACATCGATAGCGGCCGTCAGCCTGAGATTCGCTGTCTGAGATGGGTCAAGGCTAATTGGGCCGCAGCAATTCGATCGTAGGCAATCGGACTCATTATCGGAAATCCATGGAGAGCGGTATCGTGACACCGATGCCGATGGCCAGCGACGCGGAGATGTCGCGGTGAGTGATCGCACTGAGGTTGTTGCCGACCACGCCTAACTCGACGCAATCCAGGGCGGCGAGGACGATTCTTTTGGTGCGACTTGAAGCGCCACCGTGCGCCACACTGTACCCGATGGCATAGCGGGCGATCCCACTGACGAGGATGAGACCGTCGCTGGGGCGTTTGCCGAGCAACGGATTGCCCTCCTCCAGGCTAAGGTTGTGCACCGCGATATGCGGCGTCAGCATATCGGCGGTGACCGCGGCATAACCGGTGTATTCCAGTTCACTGACGCGTGCATCATCCGCGAACGTCACGCACGGCATCAGTGCGCACAGTATGAGTGCGATTCGCATGGTGAGTCCTTGCCTTGCGCGGGATGTGATTCGAGGCAATATCCACACCAGCTGGTCTTGTGGAGCCCTAGTGCACGCAATTACTTCAAACCTGCGAGCGATCCGTTGATCAAACGTGCAGTCACGTTGATCGTGCTGGCAAGCAGGCTGGTATTGACCTTCATCTTTGCGGTTCGATGCTGAGGGCTCCGCCGAAGATTTGATGAACTCGTTGTTTCTTCATCGCTTCCAGCCCTGCACCCATCAGTCATCACGGTGCAACTTCGCCAAGAGACTGTCATCTTCCCTCGCCGAGAACGTCGGAACGGTCGCGAGGTCCAACGGTAACGTCGCGGCATGCACTCCGAGTATGCGTCCGCTCATGTGCAAGGTACTCCAGATGCAGATCCGGGTCGGTTACGAATTGATTTACGCTTTTCCAAAGCCGACGCCGATGCTGCTGACGCTGAATATCCACTACAGCGGCGCTTCCGACCTGATCCGGCCGGATCACCTGATCACCAGCCCCTCCGTTCCCGTTTCATCCTACCGCGATGGTTTCGGCAATTGGTGCAACCGGTTGGTGGCTCCGCAAGGCGGGCTGCGCCTTTCGGCCGACGCCGTAATCCACGACTCCGGCCTTCCGGATGTGATAGCGCCCGGGAGCTGGCAGATCGGCGTGCCCAATCTGCCAGAGGAGACTTTGGTATTCCTGCTGGGGAGCCGTTATTGCGAAACCGATCAGCTGTCCGACGAGGCGTGGAGGCTGTTTCAGCAGACGCCTATGGGCTGGGGACGGGTGCAGGCGATCTGCGATTTCGTGCACAACCACCTGGTCTTTGGCTACGAGCATGCCAGCTCGACAAGGACCGCCATGCAGGCTTATGCCGAACGGAGGGGCGTCTGCCGCGATTACGCGCATCTGGCCATCGCTTTCTGCCGCTGCATGAACATTCCGGCGCGTTACTGCACGGGGTATCTCGGCGACATGGGCATGCCTCCATCATCGTAGTCCTCCGCGGGAATCGCGTTGCGCTGCACTAGCGCCTTCAGCATGTGCGCTCCGAGGTCGGCGCCGTGAACGCTGGCCAAACGGCCGCTTCGCTTGCCAGTGGGGCTACGCAGTGCATCGACTATATAAGCTTCAGCCATAGGTACTCCAAAACAGCAGGATCAACGAAAGGTCTGGCGTGCCACGTCGCCGGATTGGAAATTCTTCTTCCGATAGCCACGGAGCAGCAGTCGCGCAAACTCATGAAAATCGAGTCCATGCTGATGCTCAAGACGGTCAGCTCGGTCCGCCAACGACCGAAGATCGGGGAAATCGGATATGTCGTTAAAGGCAAATGCCAGGCGGTTGCCGCAGCCATTCACGTCGACCACAATCACGCGGCCCGCGAACGCATGCGCGATGAGTCGCCGATGCGATTGTTGCCGTTCGACCGAACCGGCCATGTTGACGACCAAAATGCCCCGTGGGCGCAACCGCATGCGGAGATTTTCATAAAAGAGGTCGCTACGAAACTCCGGTGCGGTGCCGCGCTCGTCACAACCGTCCATCAGGATCACATCTGCCGGAGCGTCAGCGTTGGCTTGGGCGAAATAGTCACGCGCATCCGCATGAACCAGACGCATGCGCGCGCTTTGCGGCGGCAAGTCGAACCACTCGCCAAACGCGATGACGTCCTCGTCGATTTCCACGGTGGTCACGCGAGTACGCGGCAATTGCCGGCAACAGAACTTCGTCAGCGACCCCCCACCCAATCCCACAATAACGATGTGCCGGGGATTGGGCAAAAACAGCAGAAACGCCATCATCTTCCGGGTGTAGCGAAAGGTTAGCGTATACGGATTGCCAAGACTCATTTCGCTCTGCAAGAACTCAAGATTGAAGTGCAGGCGCCTCATCAAGCCATCGTCGATTACGAAGGGCTTCAAATATTTGCCGCTCCGAATCCGCTTGACCAGTTCAGTTCGGTCGGCGTGGGGCGGCTCCCTGAGCCAGACTACGCCGCGTTCTGCTATGAGGACCCCGGGAATCATGCACCAACCGGCGCCTTCGTTCGAATCGGCTTCCGGGACTTCCGAAAAACGATGCGTCATAGCAGTCATACCGCGATTATCCTTCGCACTTCTAGCAGCGCCCCCAGCTCGGTAACGTGGACGCACTCCAAGCGGTCACCCCGCATGCCGTGCTGTTGCACAGCGGATAGGCCGTATCGGGTTAGACCATCGGCACTCCGAAACGGCGGCATCATCGAACGGTCCACTCCGTCCCATCGCTGGGCTGGAACTTTCTTCTCCGATACCCGCGCTGCAATAGCTCCGCAAATTCTTGAAAATCGAGACCGTGCTGCTGGGCAAGCATGTCCGCGCGGTGTATCGCCCACCACCAGTTCGAGAAGTCTCGGGTGTCGTTGAAGGCGAATGCCAGCCGATTGGAGCAAAACCGGACATCGACGAAGATCACCCGATCCTCGAACGTATCGGCAATAAGCCGCCGGTGGGCTTGCTGCCGGCTGCGCGGACCCGCCACGTTTGCGACCAGGATGCCCTGCGGCCTCAGCCGCGCACGCAGATTCTGATAAAAGAGCTCGTTACAGAATTCCGGCGCTGTACCCAGTTTGTCGCAGCCATCGAGCAGGATCACGTCCGCGGGGGCGTCCGCTTGGGCGAAGTAGTCGCGAGCGTCCGCGTGGACAATACGCATCCGTGCATCCTGGCGTGGCAGGTCGAAAAGCTCGCCGAAATCGATGACGTCCTGATCGACTTCGACGGTCGTGACAGAGGTGCGTGTCAGTTGCCGCCAGCAGAACTTGGTCAATGAGCCGCCGCCCAGCCCAACGATGACGACATGCTGCGGTTCGGGCAGGAACAACAGAAAAGCCATCATATTCTGCGTGTGCGGATAAACCAGCGCATACGGCTCATCGAGCCGCATTTCGCTTTGGACATGCTTGAGACTGAAGTGCAACCGCCTGGCTTCACCATCGTCGATCACGAAGGGCTTCGAATACTCCTCGCTCAGAATGCGCTTGACCAGGTCCTGCCGGTCTGAATGGGGTGACTCCCGGAGCCAGACGGCGCCCTTTTTCGATATCAGGGCTCCGGGCATCTTGCACCAAACCACGTCTTCGCTCGACGATATGGTCAGGACTTGCGATAAATGATGATTCAACGCCGTCATGTCACCGATAGTGTCCAGACATGTGGACGTCCTCGCCCTGGCCGGCAAGCCGCAGGGCGCGCCACCCTTCCATATCCGGCGCTGTGTGCTGGACACACAACTCCGTCGACGGCAACGGGACCGGCTTGAGAAAGCGCACGTCGATCTCGTTGATGGGCCCCGCATCCGCCAGGCACTCGTAACTGCGCGCCAGTAGGCCCATGCCCTGCAACACGGTTCGGCCGAAGGGCGACAGTCTGCCGGCCAGGCCAATCCAGTGGATCGGGTTGAAGTCACCAGTCAACAGCGCATACCGGAAGCCGTCATCGCTCGCAGCGGACCACCGGCCGGCAGTGCTCCACTGCGGTTGCAACTTGACGGAGCGAACCCTGTCTCTTCTGTTTTCGGACAGGATGAACAGGATGTGCAGCGTAGCGACCACCGCACCGGGCTGCTGCTCGGTGCCGCTGACCAATTCCACCTCTACGCGAGCCGATGTTTTGGACTCCTTGAGCGATGTGATACTGACCGCCACATGCAGCGCCGCTCCGCGCGGAAGCTCGCCATTGACCTTCATGGTGACGCCGTAGTTGACGATATCCGCGAGCTTGTAGCGTGTCTGCTCAATGACACGGGTAGCTATGGGAAGCGCCCATTTGGAAAACATATGAGGCGGGAGCACCCCCCGATATCGATCTCCGGCGCCGCTCCATTCGGCGTAGCAGGTCACCAGTTTCTCCGAAGGCGCCGGGACTACGGCCCGCATCGGAGTAAAACTCTCGGGATTCTGGCTACGGCAGCCGGTGGGCCCCAGCGACTTGACCGTGATCCGGAACAAGGTCCCGAGCATTGATGCTTGTTCAAAGGCCAGCGAAAGCGGTACGTGAGACCTATTGACCTCGGGCTGTCGGGTCACGGAATCGATGCTCCGGTATCCAGCATTGGCCCATGGCTCCAGCCTTTTCCAGCCGGTGGCAGTCGCTCTTCGACGTCGATGGTTACGACGCGCAAATCGGGCCGCAGATTGCCGCCTACACTTCTCCAGAACTTCAGCGCCGTGAGATTGCGAAAAGCGACGAAGGTATGGCAGTGCGCAATTCCCTGCTTCCGGAGGGCTTCGATCGAGTAAGCCAGCATCGCCGAGGCCAAGCCCTCACGGCGGGAGCGCTGTGACACGGCCAGGTGATAGACGTAGCCGCAGCGCCCGTCGTGGCCGCACAGGATGTTGCCAATGAGTTCGCCCTCCGCTTCGGCGACGAAGCTCAAACCCTGATTGCGATCGAGAAAGCCGGTGACGGAGGCTTTATTGTCAGCCGCGATGCGCATGACCAGCGCTTCGGTCTCTTTCCAAAGCTCCAGACAAGCGATCACATCCGCCCGCACCATAGGCCGAATCGTCCATTCCACGCCCTTTGGCGAAGTGGCCAGGGCTTGTGTAGCTTTTCGATTGGAAACGGCCATGCTCCTTATAACAGCGTGCCGACTACAGTTGTGCCGGGTTGTGCGTGTTCGGTCAGCCCTGCGGGCCCGCACTGACGACGCTGTCAGCAGCATTGAACTTGCCGATGTTGTTGCGGAACAACTTCGCCATCTTAGCGGCTGCCTCGTCATAGGCCGCGGCACTCGGCCATGCCGTGCGTGGATTCAGGAAGCTCTGATCGACGCCGGGCACCGCAGTGGGAATGTCAAGGTTCAGGACATCCAGATGCTCGGTAGCGGCATTCAGAAGCGCCCCGCTCTGGCAGGCGGCGACGATGGCGCGCGTCACCGGAATGGGGAATCGCTTACCCGCACCGCCAGGGCCACCCGCGCCACCGATCCAGCCGGTGTTGACCAGGTACACTCGCGAACCAAAGCCCTCAACGCGCTTCATCAGCAGCTCCGCATATTCCGCGGCGGGACGCGGCATGAACGGCGCGCCGAAGCAGGTCGAGAAGGTCGGCTGTATGCCAGGCGTGGCATCGACTTCGGTCGAGCCTACGCGGGCGGTATAGCCACTCAGGAAATGGAACGCGGCTGCTTCCTTCGACAGGATCGAGACGGGGGGTAGCACGCCGGAAACGTCGCAGGTCAGGAAGATGACGGTTTTCGGTTCGCCCGCTGAATTTTTTAGCACGCGTTTGCCGACGTGCTCCAGCGGATAGGAGCAACGCCCATTCTCCGACAAGCTGGTGTCGTCGTAGTCCGCCCGGCGGCTTTCTGGCTGCACCACCACGTTCTCGACGATGGCGCCGAAGCGAATGGCATCCCAGATGACCGGCTCGTTCTGCCGCGACAGATTGATGGTCTTGGCATAGCAGCCGCCCTCAATATTGAAGACCGAGCCGACTGTCCAGGCATGCTCATCGTCGCCGATGAGATAGCGCGCCAGGTCTGCGGACAAGGTGGTCTTTCCGGTACCGGAAAGACCAAAGAACAGGCAGGTGTCGCCGTCCTCGCCGACGTTGGCCGAGCAGTGCATGGGCAGTACGCCTGCTTCGGGCAGCAGAAAGTTCTGCACCGAGAACAGCGCCTTCTTCATCTCGCCGGCGTAGCGCATGCCAGCGATCAATACGCGCCGCTGCGCGAAGTCGAGGACCACCGCAGCGTCTGAGTTGGTGCCGTCGCGGGCGGGATCGCAGGCAAACCCTGGGACGTTGAGCACGATCCACTCGGCCTTGCCACCGGGGTTGTAGAACTCGGGCCGGATAAACATATTCCGCGCGAACAGCGCATGCCAGGCCGTTTCCGTGATCACCAGGGCCGGAATGTGATGATCGGCATGCGCTCCTACGTGCAGCTTCGCCAGAAAACGCTCCTTGCGATCAACATAGGCGCGAGCTCGCGCCCACAGCGCCTCAAACCGTGCCAGCTCGAACGGCTGGTTGACCGTGCCCCAGTCCACCGTCGTATCGGTGATCCCGTCACGCACGATGAAGCGTTCCTTGGGCGAGCGCCCGGTGCGAGTACCCGTGGCCACCACCAGTGCCCCGGAATCGGCAAGAATGCCTTCGTTGCGCAGCAGCGCGTGCTCGACCAGGCGGGTTGAATTGAGGTCGGTATGGACAGCGGGTTTACGCGTGGGCACGACGTTCAGCTCCTTTCAGACAGAAATTGGATTCAGACAGTCCGCGCCTTTATGGCGGTGAGGATGCCTTGCAGGATGCGGGTTGGAGATGGTGGACAGCCGAGCACGGCGACGTTCACCGGGATCACGTTGGAGACGCGGCCGCAGCTGGCGTAGCTTTCGCCGAAGATGCCGCCGCCGCAGCCGCAGTCACCTACCGCCACAACCAGCTTGGGGTCTGGCGTCGCGTCGTAGGTGCGCTTCAGCGCGATTTCCATGTGCTTGGAAACGGGTCCGGTGACCAGCAGCAGATCGGCATGGCGAGGGCTGGCGACGAACCTGATGCCGCTGCCCTCGATGTTGTAGTAGGGATTGTTGAGTGCGTGGATTTCCAGTTCGCAGCCGTTGCAAGACCCGGCGTCCACCTGTCGGATGCACAGCGCCCGTCCCATCACGGCGAGGATGTCCGCTTGCATGGACTGACGCAGGCATAGCGCGCCTGCGGGCTCCGGCAGCGGCTCCGTGATGACGCCTATTTCGGCAATCTTGCTCAATAGCTTCAGCATGGCAGCCTCACAGGTCCTGCCCGCTGTAGGACAGGTTGAACGACTTGTTGATCAGCGGAAAATCCGGAACGATGTTGCCGATCACGGCGTGCTCCACTACCGGCCAGTTCTGCCATGAGCAATCGTGCGGATGGCAGCGCCGGACCGTGCCATTCGGGCCCGCCTCCAGCGCCACGAACACCGGCCCCCGCCAGCCTTCCACCAGTCCGACGCCGAAAGCTTCCGCCCGAGTGGCTGGAAGCGGTATGCGCGTTGGGCCTTCCGGCAATTCCTGGAGAATCTTCCAGCACAGGCGCAGAGATTCGAGCGCCTCGTCGAAACGCACGGCAACCCTCGCCGCGACATCGCCTTCGACACGCACCGCCGTTTTCACCGACAGGCGATCGTACGGCGGGATGGCGACATCATTGCGCAGATCCCGTGCCTGTCCGCTAGCCCGCGCGGCGAGTCCCATCAGTCCGAGTTTCCGGGCCAGCAGGGGCTCTACACGGCCGCAGCCGGTAAAACGGTCCTGCATGCCGGCATGCTCGTCGTAAATATGACGGAGGCCGCCGATTTCGCGTTCCAGCGCTGTGCACTGTTCCAGCAGCAGCCGCTGCGAATCGCCTGAGACGTTTCCGGCGACGCCGCCAGGCACAACGAAATCCATGGGATAGCGCGTACCGAACGCCGTTGCATTCAGGCGCAGCAGATCCTCCTTGAGCCGCGAAAACTGGGACAGGCCGAAGGCAAGACCGGCATCGTTGCCCAGTCCGCCCAGATCGCCCAGGTGGTTCGCAAGGCGCTCGCGCTCCAGCAGCAACCCCCGCAGGTACAGCGCGCGCGGAGACGGTGTGAATCCGCAGATCCCTTCGAGCGCCATGCAATAAGCCCAGGAGTAGGCTACGGCGGAGTCTCCCGATACCCGCGCCGCAAGCCGCTGACCGTCGATCAACGACAGTTGCTCGAAGCGTTTCTCGATGCCCTTGTGGGCATACCCCAGGCGCTCTTCCAGGCGCAGCAGCTTCTCGCCGACAACGGAAAAGCGGAAGTGTCCCGGCTCGATGGTGCCGGCGTGCACCGGACCGACCGCGATCTCGTGCACGCCGTCGCCTTCGACCCGCACGAACGGGTAGGCTTCCTGCATCGCGGGAAACTGGCGGCCGGCCACGAAGTCGCGGCGCAGCGGAAACTCATCCTGCGGCCAGGCGGCATGACGCAACCAGGGGCGCGTATCGCCCCCCTCTGCCCGCACGCCCAGCAGATCGTATACAGCGCGCTCCATACGCCCCGCCGAGGGAAACACGGACGTCAGGCTGGGGAAGACAGGCGCAAGCGCCGGCACTCTCAGCTCCAGCACCAGAAGGCGGGACGGCTTCAGCACGGCGGCATAGATCGCAAAGTCGGCGCCGCGATCGCGTTCGTCCGCGCCCCACAATGCCAGCAGGCACCCATCCGCCTCGCGTAGCGACTCTGCGGTATGCACCCATTGCTCGACGGGCACGGTTAGCCGTCGTGCCGGGAAAGCACCAGGAATCAGTTTCGGCTGCTGTTGTGGTAGTTGCGGACGCATGGCGGGCTACCCGATCAGGGCCGCGGCGAGGCGGTACCACTGCGCCAGGAAGGGCGGTATCCACAGGCCCAGCATCAACACCAAGGCCAGGTGAGCGAACACCGGGACCAGCGATGGTGAATGCGGCAGCGGCTGGCCTGAGGTTTCGCCGAAGACCATCGGCTGCACCCGGCTGAAGATCGCGCCGAACGCGACACCCAGCGCCAGTAGCAAGATCGGCGTCGCCCAGGGATGATCGCGCATCGCCGTGGTCAGGATCAGGAACTCGCTGGCGAACACGCCAAACGGCGGCATGCCGAGAATGGCGAGCGCACCGAGCATCAGACCCCATCCGACCGTGGGCGACAGCACCAGCAGGCCGCGAATCTTGTCGATGAGCTGGGTGCCGGTCTTCTGCGAGGCATGGCCGACGGCGAAGAAGATGGCACTCTTGGTCAGCGAGTGCACCGTCATGTGCAGCAGCGCGGCGAAATTTGCAATGGGCCCACCCATGCCGAAGGCGAAGGTGATGATGCCCATGTGCTCGATCGACGAGTAGGCAAACAAGCGCTTGACGTCCTTCTGCCGCCACAGCAGGAAGGCGGCGACGACCACCGAGGTCAGGCCGAAGGCCATCAGCATGTGCCCCGGCAACTCGGAGCGGATCGAGCCTTCCACCAGGATCTTGCAGCGGATCACGGCATACAGGGCGACGTTGAGCAGCAGGCCGGACAGCACTGCCGAAACCGGCGTGGGGCCTTCGGCGTGAGCGTCGGGCAGCCAGTTGTGCAGTGGGGCCAACCCAACCTTGGTGCCGTAGCCGACCAGCAGGAAGACGAAGGAGATCGACAGCACCGATACTTGGAGCTGTCCTTTCACGGCGTTCAGGTGAGTCCACAGGAGCGCACTCATGCCGTCACCGCCCAGCACCTTCTCGGCGGCGAAATACAGCAGGATAGTGCCGAACAGCGCCTGAGCGATGCCTACGCCGCACAGGATGAAATACTTCCAGGCTGCCTCCAGGCTGGCCTTGGTGCGGTACAGCGACACCAGCAGCACCGTCGACAGCGTTGCCGCCTCCATTGCCACCCACAGGATGCCCATGTTGTTGGTGAGCAGCGCCAACAGCATGGTGAACATGAACAGCTGGAACATGCTGTGATAGAGCCGCAGACGGCGCCGGCTGAGCTTGCCGTGATGCTCCTCGATGCGCATGTAGGTGCGCGAGAACAGCGAGGTAGTGAGGCTGACGAAGGCGGTCAGGGCCACCAGAAAGACATTGAAGGGGTCGACGAAGAACTGCTCGTTCCACACCAGCATCGGCCCGTCCGCGATGACGCGGGTAGTCAGCACGCATCCGGCAATGAAGGTCGCAAGGCTGACCAGGACATTGGCTTCAGGTGCCCAGCGGCGCTCACCCACCAGCGCCATCAGCGCGGCACCGAACAATGGTAGTCCGAGGAGGATCAGCAGCTCCAATTCAATCCTCCTTGAGTGATTCCATCAGGTGCAGGTCGAGGCTCTCGAACTGATCCCGGATATGGAAGAAGAAAATGCCGAAGATGAATACGCCGACCAGCACGTCCAGGGCGATGCCCAGCTCCACCACCATCGGCATGCCGTAGGTCGCGCTGGTAGCGGCGAAGAACAGACCGTTTTCCATCGCCAGGAAGCCGATCACCTGGGAGATGGCTTTGTGCCGGGTGATCATCATCAGGAAGGACAGCATCACCACCGCCATGGCGATGCCCAACGTGCTGCGCGTAACCGTGCTGGAAAGCTCGGATAGCGGCTGCGCTAGGCCGAAGGCGAAGATCACCACGACCAGGCCGATCAGCATGGTGGTGGGGATGTTGACCAGGGTTTCGGTGTCCGATTGCAGCTTCAGCCGGCGGATCAGGCGGTGCAGCACGTAGGGCAGTACCAGCACCTTGAGCACGAAGGTCAGCGCCGCCGAGTAATACAGGTGGTGCTGCCCGGTGCTGTAGGCCACCACCACGGTTGAGCCGACCAGGGCAGCGCCCTGTCCGGCGAACAGGTTGACGAGGGACAGGAGCCGCCGCTGCGACAGCATGGCGAAGGACAACAGCAGCAGCACGGCCGCAGCCAGGTGGATCAGCTGGGCGGATAGCGGCAGGTTTACGACGCCGGAGTCTGTTGGCATGTTCCTAGCTCCCCAGCAGCAGGCGGACCAGCAAGCCCAGCACGGCCAGCATGAAAGCCATGGCAAGGAACTCCGGCGCTCGGAAGATTCGCAGCTTGGCGCTGACCGTTTCGATCAATGCCAGACCGGCGCCGGCAAACAGCAGCTTGAGCACCAGCAGCGGCAGGGCCCACAGCAAGGCGAGTGGATTCTCCTCGCCGCCCGCCAGGCCCCACGGCAGGAACAGCGCGAAGCCGATGCAGACGTAATTGAACAGCTTGAGGGAGGACGCCCATTCGATCAGCGCCAGGTGGCGCGCCGAATACTCCAGCACCATGGCCTCGTGGATCATGGTGAGTTCGAGATGGGTCGACGGGTTGTCGATCGGGATACGGGCGTTTTCCGCTAGCAGCACCATCAGGAAGGCGACGCCGGCGAACGCCAGGCTCGGGTAGATGGCGAGTGAACGGCCGGCCAGCGTGTCCGCGATGGTCGGTAGCGCCGTGCTGCCGCAGATCAGTGAGGCGGTGAACACCACCATCAGCAGCGCCGGCTCGGCGAGGAAACCGACCATCATCTCGCGCCGCGCGCCCATGGTGCCGAAGGCGGTCCCGATGTCCATGGCGGCGAGCGAGATGAACACGCGCGCCGTCGCGAACAGCCCGACGAGGGCGATGGCGTCGGCAGCGACGGCAAATGGCAAGTTGGTGCCGAGCGAGGGAATAATCGCGGCAGCGGTGACCATCGCACCGAACAGGATGTACGGCACCACCCGGAACAGCGGCGAAGCGTTATCCGCGATGATCGCGTCCTTGTGCAGCAGCTTGCGGATCAAGCGGTACGGCTGCGTCATCGGCGGGGCGGAGCGGTTCGAGAGCCAGGCCCGGCACTGATTGACCCAGCCCAGCAACAGCGGCGCCAGCGCTACCGCCACGGCCACGCCCAGCAACTGGGTGAGGATGCCGGTCAGGCTCACAGCGCGATCACCAGTAGCGTGACCAGGGTCAGGAAACTGTAGAGCAGATAGATGGAGATCCGCCCCTGCTGCAAGCGCCCGATCAGATTGGCGGTTTTCAACACGGTTCGCGCCACGGGCAGATACAGCCCGAACCAGGCCCAGTCCTCGACAATCACCCGGTAGCGCGGCGCTGCGTCGAACGGCGATGGTAGCTTGCGCTGCATGCGGAAGAACGGCTCGAAGATGTGCCGTACCGGGTAGCCGAAGCCCTCGGCCGTGTCCTGCATGCGCGGCGTCTGCAAGGGATAGCCGCAATCCCAAGCAGCGCTGCGACGGATGCGGCCGTGATAGATACCCTTGGTGATCCACACGGCCAGAGTGATGATAACCGTTGCACCCAGCAGGAAGACGACAGGCACGTAAGACGCGCGTTGCGGCGAGATCGGCGCCAGCAACCAGATGCCGGCGGCATGCACCTCCCCGCCATCGCCGAGCAGGAAGGCATTGACGTGGCCCAACTGGTGCAACACGAAGGCCGGCACCAGTCCCAAAACGATGCAACCCGCGGCCAGCCATAGCAGGCCGATGCGTTCCAACCAGCCGCAGTCCTGCGCCTGGGCGAGCTGCGGCTCACGCATACGGCCGAGGAAGATCACGCCGTAGAACTTGACCATGACGTAGGCGGCCAGCGCCGCGGTCAAGGCCAGCGCCGCGGCGCCGAGCGGTATCAGCATGTTGGCGAACGGTTGCGGGATTTCCGGCGTGAACAAGAAGGATTGCAGCAGCAGCCACTCGGAGACGAAGCCGTTGAGCGGCGGCAGGCCGGCAATGGCCAGCGTGCCGATCAGCGCCAGCCAGGCGACCCAGGGCATGCGGCGCATCAGACCGCCCAGCTTGCCCAGGCTGCGCTCGTGGGTGGCATGCAGCACCGAGCCGGTGGCGAGGAACAGCAGGCTCTTGAAGAAGGCGTGGTTAAGACAGTGATATAGCGTTGCAGCCAGGGACAGTCCCGCCAGCGCCTGCATGCCGAAGGCGTGGAACAACAGGGTCAGGCCGATGCCGGCGAAGATGATGCCGATGTTTTCAATCGAGGAGTAGGCCAGCAGACGCTTCATGTCGGTCTGCACTGCGGCGAACACCACGCCGTACAAGGCTGTGAACAAGCCCAGCGCCAGCACGGCTGCGCCCCACCACCACAAGGGCTGGTGCAGTAGATCGAGGCTGACGCGCAGCACGCCGTAGATCGCCGTCTTCAGCATCACGCCGGACATTAGCGCCGACACCGGGGATGGTGCCGCCGGATGCGCTTCCGGAAGCCAGACATGCAAGGGCACCAGACCCGCCTTGGCACCGAAGCCCACAACCGCCAGACTAAAAGCGGCGCTGGCCCAGGCCGGCGACAACTGCGCCTGCCGCATCGCGTCGAAGGTGAACTGCCAGCTTCCTCCCTGCAATACGCCGAAGCACAGCAGGATCGAGATCGCGCCCAAATGGGCCAGCAGCAGATAGAGGAATCCGGCACGGCAAATCTCGGGAATCCGGTGCTGGGTGGTGACCAGGAAGTAGGACGACAGTGCCATCGTTTCCCAGGACACCATGAAGCCATAGGCATCATCGGCCATCAACACCAGCGCCATGCTGCCCAAGAACACGTGGAATTGCAGGCAGAGCAGGCCCGGTGCGGTGCCCTCCCCTTCGCGGAAATAGCCGGCTCCGAAGATCGAGATGCCGGCGGACGCGGAACCGAGGAGGAACAGGAAGAAGGCGGAAAGCGGGTCCAGCCTCGCGTGGAGCGGAAGGTCAGGAAGGCCCAGTGGCAGCACCACACTCTCTATTGGCCCCTGGATCGCCAGCAAGGCAATCACCGCCAGAACGATACCGCCCAACGCGCCAAGGGGAAACAGGAATCTGCCGACAAAGCGAACGCTGTTGGGGCGCAGAAGTCCGAGCACGCCGATGGCGATCCAGCTGTGTGCGACCGCGAGCGCGCCTATTAGGAGATTGACCGACTCAAACACGGCGCCTGCCCGTTCGCATTGGCATTTGAAGATTCAAGAGCAATCCCAAGCATCACCATGGTTTAAACACCGAGATTACATCCATATACTAATATATGTTAATGTAATTAGCATCAACGCGTCATTGATCCGATACGAGTAATTGCCAAATGACCATCGAAGAACGCACCGGGCGGCTGACGCTCCTGATCGATCCGAGAAAGAAGGCAGTCTTCGAATACCTGTGCGCACGCGAAGATTCAACGCCGTCGCAGGTGGTGCGCCGCATGATTCGTGAATACATCGAAGACAAGCTGGGCCATCCATGGAAGCCCGGCGATACGGTGGAAGAGACTCTGCGGGGAACGCACCTGGAAGCACCGCCGAATGAAAGAGCACTGAAGCGCGCAGCCGGACGCTGAGGGTTTCGGACCGCGCGCAGGCCGACGGCGCGGCCGGGGTTGTGGCAGCCCTCGGAATGCCGTCGACACTGGAGCAAAACCCATAGCGCGAGGGTGACGCCGGAACCATGGGCGGCCGGGGCACTTGCAGTGCCGGTACAGTTCACTAGGAGCAGCAATATGTTGAAAATCTACGCCGGCAACCTTCCGTCCGACACGACTGAGAAGGAGTTGACCGAATTGTTCTGTGCCCATGGCCGGGTGCGCTCGATCAAATTAGCCCACGACGTATTTTCCGGAAAATGTCGTGGCTTCGGCTTCATCGAAATGGAAGGGCACGAAGCACGAGCTGCGATCGCTGCGCTCAACGGCCGCGAACTGCGTGGAAATTTCTTGCGCGTCAATATGGAGCAGCCGCGCGATGCCCGCGGCGGTCGCATCGGCAGCCCTCGGCATCACTGAGTCTCGCGCGCACACCGTCAGTCTGTCCGCAATCCGCATGGCACGGCCCTTGAACATCGCAATCGTCGGTCTAGCTGGCTGCTATGCAGGCGCGCGCGATGCGCGCGCCTTCTGGCAGAACATTCTCGATAAGGTCGACGCGGTGGCCGACGCGAGTCCGGAATGGACCGGTCCCTACTTCGAGCCCAACACCACGGCCAACGACCGCACCTACACCACCAAAGGCGGCTTCCTTCGAGAATTGGCCGAGGTCAATCCGATGGAATTCGGCGTCCTCCCCAGCATCACTGAAGGTGGAGACCCGGATCACCTGATGGCGCTGAAGCACGCGCGCGACGCGTTGCGCGACGCCGGTTATCTCGGTGGCAAACGGACATTCGACCCGGAACGCGCCGGCGTCGTCATCGGCCGGGGCACCTACGGCAACCGCGCGATGGCCTGCGTATTGACCCGCGGCCTGTTTCTCGACCAGGCGATGGAACTGGCGCGGTCATTGCGGCCGGACCTGTCGGCGGCGGATCTGGCCGAACTGCGCCAGCACTTCCGCGGCCAGCTACCCCCTTACAACGCCGACACGGTCGGCCCGACCACGCCCAACGTCATCGCCGGCCTGATCGCCAACCGTCTCAACCTGATGGGGCCGAACTATATCGTCGACGCCGCCTGCGCCTCCAGCTTGTTCGCACTCGACGCCGCCGTGCGCGAACTGGTCACGGGACGTTGCGACCTGATGCTTGCCGGTGGCGTGCAGTCTCACACGCCGCCGCAGCTCTATATCCAGTTCAGTCAGATCCAAGCGCTTTCGCACGACAAGATCCGTCCGTTCCAGAAAGGCGCCAACGGCATCCTGCTTGGCGAGGGCGTCGGCATGTTGGTGCTGAAGCGCCTGGCCGACGCGGAAACCGCTGGAGACCGGATTTACGCGGTTATCAAGGGCATTGGCCTGTCCTCGGACGGCAAGGGGAAAGGGTTGCTGGCGCCGCGCTTAGAGGGCCAGATGCTGGCGCTGCGCCACGCCTACGACAGCAGCGGCGTCGATCCACTGACCGTCGATTTGATCGAAGCGCACGGCACCGGCACCGAAGTTGGCGACCGCACCGAGATCGAGTTGCTGAACGCCGTGTTCGGCGCCCGGGGCCCCGGCCCGCAGATCGCAGTCGGCACGGTCAAATCGATGATCGGACACTGCCTGCCCGCCGCCGGCTCGGCCTCACTGATCAAGACGGCGCTGGCGCTTTATCACAAGGTATTGCCGCCCACCCTGTGCGACGAACCGACCGCCGAGGCAGCTGATCCCGCTAAGCCACTCTACGTCAACAATCAGACACGCCCCTGGATTCACGGCCACGCACATCCACGCCGCGCGGGCGTCAATGCCTTCGGCTTCGGTGGGGCAAACGCCCACGTTATCCTGGAGGGATACACCGGGCCGAGCGGCGCGCCACTGGCGACGCTGCACGCGCCGCAGCCTTCAGAACTGATCGCCCTTGCGGCAGAGTCCGCCACGGCGCTGGCGCGGCTCGCCGAATCAGCACTGGCTATATTGCGCGGCTCCGCACCTGTCAGCGTCGCGGAAATCGCCAAAGCCAGCAGTGTCTATGCTCACGGAGAGCATCGCTTGGCGATCCTTGCAGAGGGACCGGTGGACCTGGCGAAGAAGCTATTCCAAGCCATCGAGATCCTGGGGGGTGGAAATGCAGAACCGTTCAGCCTCCGTTCCGGCATTTACTATGGCATCGGCGCCGCGCCCGGCAAAGTTTGCTTCCTCTTCCCCGGGGAAGGCACGCAGTACACGAACATGCTCGCGGACCTATGCGTGCATTTTCCGCAGGTGCGCGAATGGTTCGATCTGATGGAGCGCACCGCCCTGGATAGCGGATTGGCGGCGCGCGCACCGATTCTGTTTCCGGCGCCGACCGGATTGGACGAGGCCCAGCGCAAAGCAGTGGGGGCCAAGGTGTACGATTTGGACGTCGGTGCGGAAAGCGTCTTTGTCGCAAGCATGGGAATACAGCGCCTGCTCGACGATCTTGACCTGAAAGCCGATGCGATGCTCGGTTATAGCGCGGGCGAATTTGCTGCGATCGCCGCCAGTGGCGTAAGGCGATTCGGCAACCGCAGTGAGCAGATCCTGTCGGTGCGCGAGCTGACGGCCATGATGCGGAAGGCCGAAGCGGACGCCAGTACGGAAGAAGGCTCGCTCCTCACGGTCGATGCGATGTGGCCGGAAACCCGTGAGGAACTCTTGTCGCGGCTCGACGGCGAAAACAACCCATTGAAGCTGGTGGCGGATAACTGTGCCAACCAGGTTATTTTATTCGGGCAGCCGGAGGATACGCGCGCGTTAAAGGCATGGCTGCTGGGAGAAGGATCCATCTGTACCTATCTCTCGACCGGGCATACCTACCATACGTCGCTATGCGCGCCGCTGGCGAACGCCTTCCGCAGTCATTTCCGTAGTTGTGAACTTGGGCCCGGGCAAGCGGAGCTTTACAGCGCCTGCAATGCTGCTCCCTTTCCGAACGAGAAAGAGGCTATTGGCGAAGTGGCGGCCTCGCAGTGGGAATACCCGGTGCGGTTTTCCGAAACCATCGGCCGCCTGTACTCCGATGGTTACCGTGTATTCATCGAAATCGGCCCGGCCGGCATGCTGACATCCTTCGTCAATGACATCTTGCAGGACAGTCAGGATGTCACGGCAGTCGCCAGCGACAGCCGTGAGCACTCTGGTGTACGGCAATTCCACCAGATGTTGGCACAAGTGTTTGTGGCTGGCGTTGCGTTTGAGCCGGCCGGGCTTTATGCGCATCGCGACATCCCTGCGCTGGATTTATGCGCGGCACTGCGACCTGCGCCTAACGCGGGTATCAAGCTCAAACTTCAGATGCCGGAGTTGCGCGTTCCCCGAGGCTGGAAACCGATGCACCGTCAATCGTAATGCCCGAGAAACAGATCTTCTTTCTATACGAACGGAGCCGATGACATGGACTTCGATGTTGCGCCCCTTACGCCAGAGGACTTTAGCGACGCCTACGCGCTGTGGGAGTCGTCGGAAGGTGTCGTACTGCAATCGGAGGAACGTCATCCACACGTATTTGTAAATTTTCTCTCTCGCAATCCGAACTTGAGTTTTGGTGCCCGGCGGGCCGGCAGGCTCATCGGAGCAGTATTGGCTGGACACGATGGACGGCGTGGCTATGTGTATCACCTGGCAGTCACCGCCGACTGTCGGCACCAGGGTATCGGCAAGACGCTGGTTGCGAACGTCGAACGAGAGATGACCCACCAAAGTATTTGGAAGGCGCATGCCCATGTGGCCACCCGCAACCTTCGGGCACAATTCTTCTGGAAGAAAATCGGATGGTCCGAGCGTGACGACATCGCGCAGTTTTCGCACTTGCTTTTCCCGGGCTGAGAGCGGTCAGCAGCAACACTGGGGTGGGAACCGAAACTGCGAAGGCTGATTCGTGCGCGGCAACAAATGCGCTTTGGCATCAAGTCTGGCTCTGCCAGTGCCGGCTTTAGAACAACACGTAGCTTCGAGCCGGCCAATCTGCCGTCGTCTCGACGCAGGAGATTTCGTAGATGAGTAAATCCGACCAGAAGTCCCAGATCAAGAATCTCATTGCCCTGGGCAAGGAGAAAGGCTTTCTCACCCATGCCGAGGTGTCCGACCACCTGACCGAAATCGTCGACTCCGATCAGGTCGATGACGTCATCAGCACAATCCGCAGCATGGGCATTCCGGTGCACGACGAGATACCGGATGACGAGACCCGGCTGTTCGCTGAGCCCACCGCCGCCGCCGAGGACGATGAAGAGGCTGCCGAGGAAGCTGCCGCCGCATTGGCCGCCTCCGATTTAGGATTCGGCCGCACCACCGATCCGGTGCGCATGTACATGCGCGAGATGGGCAGCGTCGAGTTGCTCGACCGAGAGGGCGAAATCCGTATTGCCAAGCGCATCGAGGAGGGCCTCAACGAAGCCTTCTACGCACTTGCGATTTACCCGGAATCCGCGGCCATCCTGTTGGATGCCTACGATGCGACTAAGGAAGGCAAAAAGAGCCTGTCCGAGGTAGTGGTCAGCTTCTTCAATCGCGATGCCGAACTACTTGGCGCCGAAGTAGCGCCGCTGGAGGTCGAGGCGATCGACCTCGCCGAAGTAGACCTTGAAGAAACGGAAGACGGCGAAGACGAGGAAGCCGCCCTCACCGGGCCGGACCCTGAACAGGCCGCTGCCGCCTTTGACCAGTTGCGCAAGCTCCACGATGAGGCCCAGCTGGCGCTATCGGGCTTGGGGGCTTCTAATCAGAAGACTCGGCAACTCCGTGAAGCCGTTGCGGATCACATCATGATCTTTCGGCTGTCCCCGACGCTGATGTCGGCGATCAATCTGAATTTGCACAACAAGCTCGAAAAAATCCGCTCGCTGGAACGCGCGATCCTGCATATGGTGACGGAAGCCGGCATGAGTCGCGAGGATTTTCGGGTCAAGATTCGAGAGGACGGCCTGACCAGCACAGCCTGGATCGAAAAGGCAATCCGTGCTAAACGCAAATATTCCGCGACACTGGCCACTAGAAAGGCAGATGTGGAACAACTGGTAGCTCAGCTGCAGAAGATTGAGGACAACAAACGGCTGACCATCGACCAGATCAAGGATATCAATCGCCGCATGACGGTCGGCGAGGCCAAGGCGCGCCGCGCCAAGAAAGAAATGGTCGAGGCCAACCTGCGCCTGGTCATCTCCATCGCCAAGAAATACACCAACCGCGGCTTGCAGTTCCTGGACCTCATCCAGGAGGGCAACGTTGGCCTAATGAAGGCGGTAGACAAATTCGAATACCGTCGCGGCTTCAAGTTTTCCACCTACGCGACATGGTGGATTCGTCAGGCCATCAGTCGCTCGATCGCCGATCATGCGCGCACTATCCGTATCCCGGTGCACATGATCGAAAGCAGCAATAAAGTCCTCCGCACCAGCCGCCAGATGTTGCAGGAGATGGGCCGGGAGCCCACCGTGGAAGAGCTGGCAGTGAAAATGGAGATGACCGAGGACAAAGTGCAGAAGGCACTCAGTATCGTCAGGGAACCGATTTCGATGGAGTCGCCAATCGGAACTGACGGTGATGCATTTCTCGGCGACTTCATTCCCGATGTTGGCGCGGTATCGCCATTGGACTCCGCAACCTCGCAGGCTTTGGCCGAGGCAACCCACCAGATTCTTCAAAGCCTGTCCGCCCGCGAGGCCACGGTGCTGCGCATGCGCTTCGGCATCGACATGAACACCGATCACACGCTGGAAGAGGTCGGCAAGCAGTTCAATGTGACACGTGAGCGTATTCGCCAGATCGAAGCCAAGGCGTTGCGCAAGCTGCGGCATCCCAGCCGCGCCAACTATCTACGCTCATTCGTCGCTGAATGAACATGCATTCCGACGGCGACTACTGAGGCGGACGTGGCCATCGAGATACCGGAGTTGTTTTGCTGGACCAAAGTGGGTGCCGAGTCGGGCGAAGGCTTGACGGCCATCATTTGCCGCAAGGAGCTGGAGCGGCAGGCGGGTCAGGGCACGTTTTACTGGGGTGTCGGTAATTCCGTAGGCCCGGCTGTGACCGAGCTTGCGATCGACGGTGGACATCCGGCGGTGGTGTTCAGCCGAATGCGCGCAGCACCGTCAAAACAGGGCCCCGAACCAAGGGCATTACTGCTATGGCGCGCCTGCCTGGACCGCCAGGGCAACGTCCTATCGCTACCTGATCACGTGGTCGTTACCAGCAAGGCGCCCGCCGATCCGGGCACCCAACTCCGCCCCCACTACGCCCTGGTGTGCACTACGGACGAGCCGCTTTCGACTGAGGCCAAGGGGGTGATGCGGTTTAACGAACTGATCAACTACACGACCGGGCGCCCCCTTGGATACTCCCATGTTACGGCTCTCGTAAAGCGCCGGGCCGCTGGCGCGCCGCGCGGCGGTCCGGATTTCCCGATCCTGATGGTCGCTGCACTGCAGCCGCCATACTGGGTCCAGCTTCAGGACCCGGTACTGCTGCCAATGGACATGGGCATGAGCCTCGGCAGGTCAGCCGCACATCTTGACATAGACGGTTGGCGACAGTTCGCGGCTCGCCTAAGGCGACAGAATGCCTGATGCCACGAACGGTGATCCGTCCCTCTACCCATTCACCTCGGCGGGTACAATGAAGGCCCGCCGCATCTCGATACTACTTAAAGCTAAGAACCCGTGACCACTGAGATCCCGCCGTGCCCCCTGTGCAAGATGGAAAACACCTACCAGGACGGCGACAACTACATTTGCGCTGACTGCGCGCATGAATGGCCGATAATTGCCATGGCTGAAATGGAAGAGGTCGGGGAAGTCATCAAGGACGCCAATGGCACCGTACTGCTGGACGGCGATACGGTGATTCTGATCAAGGATCTGAAGGTCAAGGGCTCGTCGATCACACTCAAACAGGGCACTAAAATCAAGAACATCCGCCTTACTTCCGGCGACCACGCAGTCGATTGCCGCATTGACGGCGGCAGCTTCATGCTCAAGCAGAGCTTCCTAAAAAAGGCCTAAGCACAGTCCACGGCTTGCATCGACTGCCTGTCGGCCTAGCTGTACGGTGGAGCGGGTTTCTCAGAAGGGGACGCTCGTCAGCGACAGCTTCGGCGCCGGACCGAGGGCCGCGAATGACAAATTGCGCCAGGAGCTGTCATTGCAGGCCACCAACCGCTTACCAGGCAATCCGGTTTCGGTTGCAGCGGGCCAAGTGCGGACGCTCAATACACGAATCTCGGGGCACAAGAGCCGCCATTCGCCGCCGCCCTCCGTCGGGCACCTGGCCTCCCTGAGCCGACTGTCACGAACGACTGCTATGGGGATTGGATTCGATCATGACGGACCGCAGGATTAATCGGCGTGTGCCTGGGCGGATCGTGCAAATGCTTCGATAAAGACAGCTCGGGCGGCGATGGCGTTTTCAATCGCCTCTACCAGTTCCTCGTCCCAGAAAGGAGCGTGTAGCACCGCCAGAGCGCCGGCGGCGATGGCCTGATAAGACAGCGGTGTCATGCGCGCTTCGCCTATGGCGACGATGGGTATCCCCAGGCCTAGGGCGTTCATCGCTTCCAGTAGTTGTAAGCCGTCCATGCCCGGCAGGTTGAGCTGGGTCACCAGGGCGTTCGGTTGCTCGCGCGCGATGGCCGCGAGGCACTGCTGCGCGGAAGCAAAGGCCTCTACGCGCCAGCCAGAGGCGTCGGCCAGCGGACGAATCGCAGCTAGCATCCTGTGGTTATCATGAACGAAGAAAATCAAGGGCTGCCGTGTAAGCATCGAGGTTCTCTGCCGCTGGATTACTATGGGCCAGATCGGGCGCAGCGCCTTGCATTGAGCCAAGGTTGCGCTTTCTGTGCTCATTTTTAACCCGTGACGGGTGGCGCTTTCAGTTCGCTACCAGACAATGCGGCCTGACCGCGCGCACCTTGCTCTAGCTGACAGTACGCCAGCGCCACAGGCATGGCTGAAGCCTTCGTTGCATTGGGATTGCCCGGTCGATCGCAGCGCGAGGGTTCCGACCGAATCGGCACATCATGGCAATACGCTGATTCCCGCCCGACGTCAGCTGCGAAATGCCATCAACTTGAACGCTCGCCGCCAAACGAACTGACCAGCACCGCCATCGTAGGTGACCGCCCAGCGGCAACAAATAGACCAGAAGCGGGGCCGCCCCAATCAACAGGGGATGGCTCCTTAGCAGCGATACGGGTAAATAGGCTAAAAAAACCACCCCGGTAGGTGGGCTGGAACACATACCCCATTTTGAAGGGGCTGGATACTCCAACGGAGTCGAACCAAGCACATAGCCGTCTGCGCGAGGCAGGAATTGAATCTTGCCGATGCTGACCAACGCGGGGTGGTCCTTTTCCGGTCGGTAAGCAGTTTGCAACGTCTCCAGGGGGCGCTATGCCTTGACCGGCTCTTCTGTGCCCATCTTGCAACCCAGGTTGCGGGATCTTCTTCTATTGCTTTAGTGCTCTACACAGATGCCGGCCATGTTAAAAACAAAAAAAAGATCCAGTCATTCCGGCGAATCCGGCAAAGCGAATGGCATCACCGAGGTCCGGCGCCAAGCCGCGTTGCTCAAAACCGGGGCCTTGCAGAGCGCAATCCTCACCAGTGCCAATTTCTCGATCATTGCCACCGACGAAAAAGGCATCATTCAATTATTCAACGTCGGCGCCGAGCGCATGCTGGGCTATCTGGCCGCCGACGTGATGAACAAGATCACGCCGGCGGACATTTCCGATCCGCAGGAAGTCATCGCGCGCGCCGAAGAGTTGAGCGTCGAACTCGGAACCCCGATTGCACCG
>FSWN01000041.1_pt1 | contig 27387 bp, 19 predicted proteins | sample 1638021 | NCBI WGS metagenome assembly FSWN01 (sample SAMEA3914789, study PRJEB12502) | metagenome | biome: forest; material: soil | place: Canada | collected 2011-07-03 | depth 0.3 m | reverse complement strand
CTGATCCTGCTCGCCATCGCCGGAAATGAAACCACCACCAAGCTCATCGGCAATATGGCGTACCGCCTATGGCAGCATCCCGATCAGCGCCGTCTGCTGGTCGAAGATCCCGGCCTGATTGCGAAGGCCGTGGAAGAGGTGCTTCGCTTCGACGGCTCCTCGCAGATCATTGTTCGACGCATCGGCCAGGACGTCGAAATGCGCGGCAAGAAACTGAAAAAAGGCGACCGTGTCGGCTTGTGCATCATTTCGGCGAATCGGGACGAAGACAAGTACAGGAATCCCGATGACTTCGACGTCACCCGCGGCTCGCGGGACCACATGGCTTTCGGTTACGGCATCCACTCATGTCTTGGAGCTGCCCTGGCCCGCATGGAAGTGCGGGTAGTGTTCGAGGAGGTCCTCAAACGGATTCCGGACTATGTGGTTCATGAGGACCGACTGGCACGAGCTCACAATCCGAACGTGCGGGGCTTCACCCATGTTCCGACAGCGTTCACGCCGGCAAAGATCAGTTAGTGCGAGAGGTGCGAGGAGCAACTTCTCCGTTTCCACTAGTAGGATCTCAACGCCACCTCGCTGACGTACTCTGGACCAGGACAAAAGCCAACCATGGCGCTGCGACGGCTTTCGATATTGGATTCGGCTTTCCTGCTGATGGAGCGCCGGCACCTCCCGTTTCACGTCGGCGGACTCATGCTGTTCAGGCCGCCGCCCGACGCGCCTCCGGATTTCGCCACACAGTTGGCGTAGCGCCTGCGCCAATCGACCCAGGCCGCCGCACCGTTCAACCGGCGCCTGGTCTCGCATCTCGGAGTGAAATTCTGGGAGGAAGACCGTAATTTCGATCTTGCGCATCACTTCGTCCACCTGGCGCTGCCAAAGCCTGGGAGAATCCGTGAGCTTCTGGCAATGGTCTCGCGGGTACATAGCACGCATCTCGATCGCGCCTACCCCCTATGGCGCACCTACCTGGTCGAGGGCCTCGAAGATGGCAGAATCGCGGTCTTCTCAAAGATCCACCACTCGCTGGTCGATGGAGTAGCCGCGTTGCGGGTGTTGATGAAGACCATGTCGGCGGATCGCCAAGAGTCCTTGACCATGCCACCGCCTTGGGAAAGGAAAGCCCGCAGGACCAACGACGCGCCGCTGCCAGTGCCAGCGATTGGCGTCGGCAGCATGGCGGCACTGTCGGCGCTGTTACGCGGCGGTGGCAAGTCGATTCCGGCGGTAGCGCGGCAGCTGCAGCGCAGCTGGCATGACTATCGTTCGAAGAATCCTGATCTGATTACCGGCTTTTCGGCGCCGCGTTGCCTGCTCAACCAGAAGGTCAGCGGCTCGCGCCGTTTTGCTGCGCAGTCGTATGCCACGGCGCGGATCAAAGCGGTTGGCCTGGCATTCAATGCAACCAGCAACGATGTTGTCCTGGCAATGTGCGGCGGCGCATTGCGTCGCTACCTCGAGGAGCTGAACGAGTTGCCGGCGTGCGCGCTGATTGCTGGCGTGCCGGTATCGATGCGGAGCGACGATAGCGACTCCGGCAACCAAGTATTCTTCGCGCTGACCAGTCTGGCCACCCACCTCGCCGAGCCGGCGGCCAGGCTCCGCGCGGTGAAGGCTTCGATGGACTACAACAAGCAGCGCATGTCCGAGATGAGCGTCAGCGAGCTGGTCGCGTACAGCTCGGCGATGTATGTACCTGGCGCGCTCAACATGGTGACCGGGCTGGTGGATCGTCGACACACGCTGCTGAACGTGGTGATTTCGCACGTGCCGGGGCCGCGCACGCCGATGTACTGGCAGGGCTGTGAACTCACCGGCCTGTATCCGGCATCGATTGTCATCGATGAAGCGGCGCTCAACATTACTTTGGTGAGCCGGCACGATTTCGTCGACTTCGGCCTGACGGCCTGCCGCAAAACAGTGCCGAACGTCCAGGACTTGCTGGATTATCTCGAACAGGCCTTACAGGATCTCGAAGCGGCGGCGGGCGTATAAACAGCCGACGAATTTGACGGCGGGAATCCCGCAGCATGTTGCGAGCTGTTACGGAACTGAACTTCCCCGCTTGAACGCCCTCCAATGCCATGAACGGTGACTCCCTTCACCGTTCATGGTCTGTCGTCACTCTCTCGACGGACTTCCGGCGTCCCCAACGCCGGCGTAGCTGGCCCGGTGGATTCCCCCGATCCTCCGGGCTTTTTTTCTGACTGATCGTGGTTTTGTCAGTGGATGTCGTGGGTCTGTCGCTGTCACCTAAAACAACATCCAGAAGGGTATAGTCGGTTTGAACGCCGCCGGTTGGCGATCCGCTCGATGTCGCGCACAGCGACCGTCCGCCGGCCGTGTTCACCAGATACCAGGAAATGGCAGGGTCTTACCCCTGACGTTCCCCCGCTTTTTCACAGGCCCCAAAAAACAGCGGGCATTGCCATCCTGCGTGGTCAATTCGAGGACGAGTCCGTCAACTCTCTCGGTCTGTTGTTGGCCGCGCTGGTGCCGACGCTGATCGCCGCGCTCGCGTTCAAATATCTGTAAGGCCGCCGCCGCGCATGTCCGCCAAGGTGCGACCATTCGACACAACGATTTGCACGTCCTGGCCAAGCGGCGTCAGGCAGCGCATCAACTTCTCTTCCGACACGCCGCGGAACTGCCCGCGCAGAACCCCGGACGGCTTCGCCTACGGCAAGCCGGTAATCTCCGCCGCCTTCGTTTTCGAGCGCTGGATCGAATCTGCGACGATTTGGCGCAGCATGCCACCGGCCGACCAGCGCTGCCCAACCTCGCCGTTTAATTCAACCGAAGCACGTCAGGGATGCATCGCTGAGTCGCGTCCTCGTATTTTGAATGTGTTGGGATTTCCCCCGTTCCAGGAATCAAGGCCAAGGATGCCATTTCGAGCGAGTTGACCTCATCAAATTCTCGGAGCAATCGGACTTGCTCCTCCACGCTGCTTGAACGATTGAGTTTTCTTGCAAGTTCGCGTAATTCCCACCGGTCACCATAAATGTTGACCAGATCCCTCAATGAAATCGCGACTAATACGTCTTGCTTGTTCAATTAAGAGCCTCCTCCGGTGATTATAAAAAAGCGTTTATTGTACTTTCTTGTACACCGGAGCGATCTACTTGGCAAATATCGAAATAAGTCAACTGAACACCATAGTTCAGTCGTACCCGTCCGGAAATAGGCCGTCCGATTCCAGCGTTGACACCGCAGAAAGACGATCCGAACGAGCGGCCACTATTCTGCTGCGGGATTTAAAAAGCGAGTGACGGCAGTTGGCGCCACCTCGCCGAAGGGCGGCGACCGGTGAGACCCACCCCACAGCCGTCCCTAGGTGATGGCGGGAGTCGGCGGGTCAACGTCAAGCAAGTTCATTCATCGTCTGGATCTGGAAGCATTCCGTGAAGATCCCAGCTCGCTAACGACCATCCTTTCATTGACGTGCCGTTTTGTGAATGCTACAACGCACCGCGTCTTGATTAGTTTTCAGCAACCCCAGGCATTTTATATTTAGTTTTCAGATGACAAAATCCAACGCCTCTCCGATAGCAACGAAGCAAACTACGGCTTTCCACAAAGTCTCTTCCGCCGGACAGCATATGCCGCTGACTGAGGCAGCGTTACGCGCCATGCCTGAGTCGGCCTATATGAACGAGGCTCAGCTCGAATTCTTCCGCCAGCGCCTATTGGAGATGCGGGAAGAACTAGCCAGCCGCCAATCCGAGGTTGCGCAACAGCTGCATGATCACGAGGTGTTCGCCGATCCTGCGGACCGTGCCACCGCTGAGGAAGAGCATGCCTTGGCGCTACGCCTGCGCGAGCGGGAATCCATTCTACTGCGCAAAATCGACGACTCGCTACGCCGAATCACCAATAAGGAATACGGCTGCTGCACCAAGACCGGCGACGCAATCGGAATTCCGCGCCTCTTGGCACGGCCAACAGCTTCGGTCAGTGTCGCAGTCAAGGATCGTGATGAACGGCTGGAAACGCATTTCCGTAGTCCATAATTTTCACAAGCAGCACACTACCCGTAAGAAGGAATCGTTATGACCCTCGAAGAACTGACCACGCACGTCGCCGACAAATTGTCGATCCCGAAGAGCGCGGCGACCAGCGCAATTCATGAGACCGTTTCGGCAATCACCGCAGCACTGACGGCAGGCGACAAGGTCGGTCTGCCTGGCCTCGGCAATTTCTCAGTTTCGCCACGCAGCGAACGCAAGGGCCGCAATCCTCAGACGGGTGCCGAGATCGTTATTGCAGCCAAAAAGGTTGTGAAGTTCTCGCCGGCCACTGCCGTCAGCAAGTCTGTAAATGCTTGATCACCCGGCGGGACCCCGTTTCAGACTCGGGGCGTCGCCAATAGTTGACAGTCCACTCATCCAGGTCTAACCCGCGATATTGCATAGACGAGCCCTAAGCTGAGGCGCGGCAGAACTCTCGGCGCGGTCTCGAATAAAATCTGGGAATGTCGGTAGATGGACTTGCTGATGCGCTGCCGCTCTTCGGCCGGCCACCCGGCAATTTAGAGCGCACCTATTCGGGGTATTTGCGATAGGGTTTTTCGCTCGTTGTACCCAGATTAGCCCAGACGCCAGGTCAAAGTGCGCCACCTGTGGCTGCATCGAAATCCTTCGTTCAGCCGCCCTGAGCCAGCCCTAACGGGCCGGTCGAGGTGAGCCTGTGCCGGGGTTAAGTTGACGGCCAACGGCAGCTAACGGGAATTCGCGTCATGTCTCCGCTGGGCCAGAACCTGTCACTTACCCCTCAATATTTGCGGCAGAAAAGGAGACGCTCGTTTCGGGATTGTTTTAGCCTAAAATGCCGCACGCAGCGTTGCTGAGCGCAGCGTGGGAAGCGCCCAGCTTCATGTTGCTCAATGTGTATTATGTATTCCTGTTGGCTCAGACACCGCGAATCTTCGAAGCTTGGGTCCCTTCTTGCCCTGTGTGACTTCGTATTCAACCTTTTGGCCTTCCTTCAGGGGGCGGCCGCCCTGAACTTCGTTGATGTGTGCAAAGAGATCCTTGCCACCGTCAGCAGGCGTGATAAATCCAAAGCCTTTGGATTCGTTAAACCACTTGACCGTACCAGTGCCGTTGTTTGCCATATCGTCATTTCCTCGATGCAAGTAGCATCAAACTCATTGTAGGCGCAAAGCGGTGTCCGGGCGGAGCTTCTCACTAGGCGCTACCCATTCCGGGTAAAATCGGTTTGGGGCATGCCAGAAAAACGTTCTAGTCATAATGAACGCAACGTTGGAACGCCGGGGCACAAATGGAACAGGCGGTTCAGGTCATCGAAGATACGTCTTACGAGCTGCCCTACAGCCTCCTGGAATTCGCTCGCCGATCGCGCACCGACATGGTGTCGCTTTACGTCCCGTCCCTGTTCCCCAGAAACCTGCTCTACAAGCGCATCTTCTTGCTCGGCGTCTTCAACGTCGGCAAGCCGGAATACATCGAGCACGTTCTGCTGACCAACTACCGGAATTACGCCAAGGGCCCGCTGGTCAGGCGCATAGGCAAGCCGATTTTCGGCAACGGGTTGTTCACCAGCGAGGGCGACTTCTGGCGCGGCCAGCGCCGGATCATGGCGCCGGCGTTTCACCAGAAGCACATTGCCTCCTTTGTCGAGGCGATGTCCGCTTGCACGGCGGCGATGCTCCAGCGTTGGCAGGGGCGGCAGGGAATATTCGACGTGCTGCCGGAAATGGCGCACCTAACGGTGGAGATCATCGCCCGCACCATGTTCTCCACCGACGTCGCTGACGAGGTCGGAACGCTAGGACGCAACGTCGACATCCTGGTGAGACAGATGCATCCCGGCATCGGAGACTTGCTGGGGTTCCCTGAGTGGGTTCCAAGCCTACGCACGCGATCCGTCCGCAAGGCGGTTGCCGAGCTCGACGAACTGCTCACCCGCATCATTTCGCAGCGCCGTGCAAACCCAGGCGATCACGAGGATTTTCTGACGATGCTGCTGCAGGTGCGCGATCAGGATACCGGCGCCGGGATGTCCGACGGACAGTTGCGCGATGAGGTAGCCACCATCATCGGCGCCGGGCACGAAACCACCGCCACGGCGCTGAGCTGGACCTGGTATCTGCTGTCACGGCATCCCGCCGCGGAGGCGCGCCTGCACGAGGAAGTGGACCGCGTGCTTGCTGGGCAGCCCTGCGGCTTTTCCGATCTGGCCAGGCTCCCGTATACACGCATGGTGTTCGAGGAAGCCATGCGCCTGTATCCGCCGGCACATACGATCCCCCGCCTGGCCCTGGCGGAGGACCGCATCGGCGGCGTGCGCGTCCCGCGCGGATCGTTGATGGTTGTCAGCCCATACGTCACCCATCGCAACCCAGATCTGTGGCCGGACCCCGACCGGTTCGATCCGGAGCGCTTTACCCCGGAAGCCGCTGCCGCGCGGCACCGGTTTGCCTACCTGCCTTTCGGCGGCGGGCCGCGCGTGTGCATCGGCAACTCGTTTTCGATGTCCGAGGCAGTGGTGATCATGAGCATGGTCGCCCAACGCTATCGGCTACGCGTCGACCTAAGTCGTCCGGTCACGCCCTGCGGCTATCTCACCCTGCGCCCGAAAGAAGGGATCTGGGTTTCGCTCGAAGCCAGGACGAACCGATAGTAGCCCCCGGGTTTGATGATCTGATTGCGAATAATAGATCGCTTTCGGTATCGGCGGAGCTCACTGCCAGTGCAAAGCACTCCGCTTACCCGGCTGCTTTGTGGCGGCGAACTCAAGGTGCCGAACGGCTCTCGTTGGCACGCTGCGCCCCCCTGATTGTCCCGCGGGAACGGCCGGTCTGCAGAATTGCGCTGCGTAGTCGCAGCGGGCCACGACCAGCCACTCGATTCTTAAATCTCACAACGTAAAAGCGGCCGTTCATTTCGATTAGACGACGGGGAGCGTGGCATCTCTCCTTCGTCATGTTGGATCATTTTGTCGTTGCTGACCTCCCAAATATTGTCGTGTACGTATGCGAAGTCGCAGGTGCGCCCTGCCGGGCGCACCAAAAAAAATGCCCCCGTAACAAGGGGGCAAATATTTAGAAAGGCACTAAGCCTTTCTGGAGGAGACTGCACTAAAAGCAATTACCGATCCAATACACTTGCAGTTATTCGGGGTGGCGACGAACGTACCCACCAAAGCGACAGACGGCTAGCTGCCGATCAAACGAAGAGGCTGTTAGGCTAGCCGCGGACTTGCGCCAGGTGCGGCCCATTACCGCCTTCTCCGTTACAGGCTCTCGCCAGCATCAGCAATGGGGAAATTGCCTTTTTTCTCCTGTGGGCCAAAAGCTGCCGGCAAATATTCGAAATTCGTCCCCCCAAAGAAGACGCTCGATGAAAGGGCTCCCTTAGAGCCTGATTGGACGCGACCAACACCTATCCGGCTGACCGCGCACCAGTTCACTTGCCCGCCTGCAACTGGCTCATGATGAGATCCAAAACTCGCTGCGTGGCAGTTTCTAACACCCAGTGGTTGACGCCGACCAGTTCAACGAATCGATAAGGCCCTGTGACATATTGCGCGCTGCGGTAGGCCGCGTCTCGGCTGAATGCAAAGTCCAAGTCACCCCAAACATACAGAGTCGGAACGGTCACGGGGCCGACGGGGGACGGAATCACCGGCGGGAGTGGGTTGGCTCTGAACCATGCCAGCGCGGCGTTCAATGCAGCCGGATCTTTGAGCGCATTGGCATAGATTTCGGCCTTTTCCGGCGGTACGCCAAAGGCCATAATGCCCAATGCAAAGAACGTAGGTCCTCCGCTGAGCTCGAGATTGGCCAGCCCATGTAGCGCGAACACTTGCGCGTAAGCCGATTGATCTCTTTGCGGGCTCAGAGGGTCGGCCCCCGAGGCTGCAAAGGCATCGATCTCGGGCGTGGACAGTGCGGTCAGCGAGATCACGCGCGTCGGCGACCTCGCGGCGATCCACCAAGCGATTCCCGCCCCCCATTCGTGGCCGACGATGTGGAAGCGATCCGCGCCGAGCGCCGTGGCCATAGAGAGTGTATCGGCGACCATATGGTCAAACGTGTAATCGCTATCGTTCGTCGGTCGCGCCCCAGGCGAGTAACCGCGCTGCGCCGGCGCCACCGCGTAGTAGCCGGCGGCGGCGATCACCGGCAGCATTTCGCGGTATTCCTCCGGGTTCGCCGGAAAACCGTGAAGCAGCAGCACGAGTTTGCCGCGGCGCGCGCCAGCCGGATCGCCGGACGCCAGCGCATCAAACACCATCGGCCCGAGTTGGGGATCGGTGATGCTGATTGAGATCGGCACGACCGGAGGCGGTGCCGAATCGGCGAATGCCACACTGAACCCGGGCAACAGTCCAGGGATTCCCCACAGGGCCAGAATGCAGACGGCAGCGAGAATTGTCTGCCAAGCGGTTCGAGGTTTCGGATTGATCTTCGTCGACACCTGTTTACTCCCTTCGATATGGCTTTGTCGCATTCACTCGCAGACGAGGAAAATCTGCGCGACCTTTCAACGAATTACCGACTCGGGGCACTAGCTTTGGAGCCGACCACATTCCGACATCGCCGATGGTGCGGCTTGCCGTCCTAAGGTGCACGACTTGATCCCCGATCCTCCTTCTCAAAAGTCGGCATCTTCCGTGCCAGTTTTGACTTTGGTTGGTGAAACCCGATTGCCATCGCTGGCCTGCGTCCGGCACGGTCGCAGGCCAGCCCTGTGCCGCCGCTGGCGAGCGGCTGGTGTCGGGAAGCCAAACTCCAACGAACACAGAACCGATTGTGTAGTGTGAGGCTCGACTCTCCGGGTATCCAGATGCGAGCATATGCCCTAGAAAAGGGAATCGTAGAACTGTGGTTCCCACCGCCAGCAACTGAAAAAAATGAGCAAGGGAATCCTGGCACGTGGTTTGCTAATTTAAAAACCACCCATCCAAGCGGCTGTATGCAGCCAACTGCCGAGGTCGCTCAGGGTAGGTAGGACAATCGGTGAACTTCCCAAGCCACGCGACTAGTCGGGGAACGGAAGACATGGGGGCATTGAGAGGTTAAACGCTAACGGAGCGTCTCGTGCCCTACAAGCCTTCTTTGGTGAACTGCTTCATGTTGCTGCTGGCCGCCTGGATTGTGTCGTCCAATGCAAACGTGCAACGGCGATTGGCTCATGGTTTGGGTCTCGCGCTAACCCATGCAAAGTCCTTCAAAGCGAGCGGCGCGCCGGCATCTCATCGCTTATCGTCTGGCTCAGTGTTCGGCGCACAAGTGGGTCGAAGGCGAGCGCACGCTTCCACTAACCGCTCCTTCGCTTCAATTGCTGATGACCGATGATCTTCGGGCACCCACCATAGCACCGCGTATGCTTCGACCATGCGTTTGAACCATTCTCGGCGCCTACGCATGACTTCAACATGGCCCGACTTGAAGGCATAGTCACTTAGTGACGCTACATCATTCCACATGGAAAGGTTGACGATAAACTCTCCCCGAACGGGCGAATAGCTGTTGCATTTCCAGATTCGTCTTTAAGTCGCCACACGAAACCCGGTGAGTATTCGGCGAACGCGTTAATGCAATCCAGATTAGATACGAAATCTGCCATCGAAGGAGACGCAAGCGGCTCCTTCATTTTGGCAATGTTCAGTTGAGCGATTCGATACTGCGACATCGTAATTCCTTAAATTGGAGTGCCATCTAACGCTTGACATGAGCGGTCTCTGGAAGCCGGAGTCAGCGCGCTCAATGGAGTGGTTAGGTATCGAATTTTGCATCGGCAGCAGCAATCACTGTGACTCGCGGCCCAAAACTCGTCATGTGGCCGAGGGTCGTGTTGTGATGGGCGATGATCTGCGCGGCTGTCAGCACCCCATTGTTTATGGTGGAGTGTCCATCCTCCACAAGCACTACAGGGTAGCCGAGCGCCAGAGCCCGACGGACTGTCGTATCCACGCAGAAGTCGCTCTGCAAGCCACAGATAGCCAGGTTGGTGATTCCCCTCTCCTTCAGCAGCCCGTGCAACTCGGTCTGGTGGAACGAATCCGGTGTCTTCTTGCGAACCCGAAGGTCTCTAGGATGCGCCGCAAGTCCCGCTGCGAGTTGCCAGCCATCGCTGCCGAACTGAAGTGGCCCACGGTCTTCCTCATGCTGAATGAGAATCACCGGCGCGGCAACACTTCTCGCCTTAGTGCCAAGCGCATTGATTTTCCCGATGATCCGGTCGATGTCAAAGGCGGCTTCTGCGCCCGTACACAGGGCGTGCTGGACATCGATAATGAGGAGTGCGGTCGTCATGGAGTATGGTGCTTGAGGACTAACACCAAAGTGAGTGGCGGCCGTGGCTCAGCGATGCAAAATTTGAGATGCCTCAATGGGCTCTCTACTCCACTGTCACGTTAGAGCGGAATGTTATGGGGCCAGGACGTTGTTTGGCGATCATCGTTCTGGGTCGTGAAGATTCTCCACCAGATGATTCGCCCGCATTGTCACGTTTCTCCGACGCCGTGCAGCAAAGGCCAGTCCCAAGCCACAGATCACCTCCCATTCCACAGCCCCACCGCCACCGCCACCGCCACCGCCAGACGAGCTTGAAGCGGAGCCCGACGAACTCGACGCCGTGCCTGATGAACCGCCGGATGACGAGCTGCTGGATGATGAGCTGCTGGAAGATGAACTGCTCGACGTCGATGCGCCCGAGGAACTGGAGCTTGAACTGGAGGAGCCAAGCAGAGTGTCCGTGTAGGTCGCGGCCGCCACGCTGCTCGTCGATAACCCGGGCGCCGTCGCGATGGCCTTGATCGTCGTCGTCGTGATGAGCAGGAGGATCGGCTGGGTGTACCGCGTCGAGGCCGTAGTCGGCGTGCTGCCATCGGTGGTGTAGTAGATCGTTGCCCCGGACGTGGAATCGCTGAGCGTGACCCCTTGCAGGGCCGTGTAGCTGCCGGCAGGGGGGCTAAAACTCGGCGTCGCCGTCACGGGCGCGACCGGGGTAGCGCTGACTTCGACCGACCTGGCGCTTTCTTCGCCGGAAGCATTGACGGCGATAACGGTGAAGTAATAGCTCGTGCCGTTGCTCAAGCCGGCGACGGTAGCGCTGGTGCCGGTGATCCCGGTCTGCACCGGAGTCGCGCCTTCGCCGCCGGCCGAGGTGCCCTGGTAGACCTTGTAGCTCGCCGCACCACTGACCACCATCCAACTCAAGCCAACCTGTGCATTGCCGGCGGTCGCGGTAAGCCCGGTAGGAGCCGCCGGCGCCGTGCCTTGAATTTTGCTGACGAAGGCGTCTTCGCCGCCGGCATTGGCGCTTTGCAGTGGGCTGGCGGTGGGGAAGTTGGTCGAATTTGTGCTGCCTGCAACGTAGGTGTTGCCCGCACTGTCCACGGCGATGGCACGGGCGGCGTCGCCTTGGCTGGCTTGGAGGTTGCCGCTACCGCTCCCTCCCAGGTAGGTGGAATACACCAGCGCACTACCGGTGGCATTGAGCTTGCTGACGAACCCGTTTTGGCTTCCGGCATTCGCGCTTTGCAGCGGATTGGCGGTGGGAAAGTTGTTCGAAGTCGTGAACCCCGCGACGTAGGCGTCGCCGGCGCTGTCCACGGCGATGGCACTGGCGGTATCCAGTTGGCTCCCGCCCAAGTAGGTGGAATACACCAGGGCGCTGCCCGCTGTGTTGAGTTTGCTGACGAAGGCGTTGGCGAACCCCGCGTTCGCGCTCTGCAGCGGACTGGCAGTGGGGAAGCTGTTCGAAGTTGTTACCCCCGCCACGTAGGCGTTGCCGGCGCTGTCCACGGCGATGGCGTTCGCCTGGTCGCCTATACCGATGCTGTTGGAGACGGAGCCGGCGCTGCCGCCCAGATAAGTCGAGTACACCAGTGCACTGCCGGCACTGTTGAGCTTGGCCACAAAAGCATTGCCGTTTGCGCTGTCCGCGTTGGCGCTCTGTAGCGGGTTGGAGGTGGGGAAGTCGGTCGAGGTCGTACTGCCGGCGACATAGGCATTGTCGGCGCTGTCCAAAGCGATGCCATATGCGACGTCGACACCGCTGCCGCCCAGATACGTCGAATATAGCAGCGCGTTGCCGGCACCGTTGAGTTTGCTGACGAAGGCGTCTTGGCTACCCGCATTCGCGCTCCGAAGCGGATTGGCGGTGGGGAAGTTGGTTGAAGATGTGACCCCCGCCACGTAGACGTTGCCGGCGTTGTCCAAGGCGATACCGGTGGCGGAATCCGTGCCGCTGCCGCCCAGATAGGTGGAATACAGCAGCGCGTTGCCGCTGGCGTTGAGCTTGCTGATAAAAGTGTTTTGATTGCCGACCATCGCGCCTTGTAGCGGATTGACGGTCGGAAAGTTGCTCGAAGTCGTTTGCCCCGCGAGGTAGGCGTTGCCGCCGCTGTCCACCGCGATGGCATTGGCCTGGTCGCCACCACCCAGTCCCAAGCCGGAGAGGCCGCCTCCGCCGCTGCCGCCCAGGTAAGTGGAATACAGCAGTGCGTTGCCGGCGGCGTTGAGCTTGCTGACGAAGGCGTTCTGGGTGCCCGCATTCGCGGCTTGCAACGGGCCGGCGGTGGGGAAGTTGGTCGAGCTTGTCGCTCCCGCGACATAAGCGTTCCCGCCGCTGTCCACGGCAATAGCCATGGCGTAATCGGTGCCGCTGCCGCCCAGATAGGTTGAATACGCAAAGGCTGGATCGATGACCAGGCGGCGCCCGTGGTCGTACTCGCCGACTTCGAACGCGACTTGCCGACGCTGCCGATCAAGGAGGTAACGGCCCTTGATATTCCGCTTTCCGCCGTCGCTGGCGGTCTGGTAGATCACCGGCTTGAGCTGGCGCAGGGTCTGACTGCGCACCTTGACCAAAAGGTCGCCATTGTCGTCCAGCGCAAGGCTGTCCGCCCCTTCGATCCTGAGCTTGATCCGGCGTGGATCGGCTTGCGGATCGACGACCAGGTCATACTCCAGCTGTTGCGGATTGCCGTAGACCACCCAGTCGATGCCGGGGTAGACCTGTTGGTAACGCACGGCGCCGTAGTTGGCGACGTCCTTGTGCCAATTCGAGGGGTCGTTGCCGATGAAGTAGTTGCTGACGCTGCCTTGCAGCTGCTCGGCGCGCAATACCGGCTGCGGCTTGGCGTGGACGAGGCTCAGTCGAAGCACGGCCTGTTCACCGGGTGCGGGTCGATTCTTGACCCTTACCGCGGGCTTGGCCCGCTTCTCCCCGCCGCCCTTGCGCAGGCTCAGGATCACCCCTTGCTCCGCGACGCCAACTCCGTAACCGTCCCCTCGCGCCAGATACTTCACCGACGACGTGGCCTGGCCGACGTTGGGCTCGAAGCTGAGCGGCAGTTTGCCGTAGCCGGAGACCACACGGCTGCGCACGGAGGGATCGACTGCCGGTCTGGCGGATGGATCTAAGGCGCTCGTCCCCGAACTGCTCTGCAGCTGGGCTTCCATTGAGCAAACGATGGCCATTGCTACCAGCGACGCACCCAGTAGTTGCACGAGTATTCGTTGCATACGCTTCCCCACTCCGTTCGAAATTGCACCGTTTTCTCGGCTGCGGCCACCGCAAGCGCCGAACATGGCCTGCAACACCCGGGCGCTTGCGACTATCACCCGAATCGAATGCGCCCGATCAGCTGTTTCTGAACTTCAAGAATCGACGCAACGCTGTGCTGCAATGCGTCGTTGACGTGAAATGCTAACAGCCGCTTGCATTCGGCAAGAATGACACCAACGGGGAATTTATTGTCATCTCAAGATGGCCCAATCGCGATGCTCCACGATGACAATGCAGCGACAATCAGGAACTGCATCACAGTTCGGGAACTGGCGCACCGGTTTAGTGCGAAGTTTGGGTTCCCTGCTGCTCGCCCTGTCGGCTGCCATCGACGCATCTCGAGTGTGCGGTTCGACCTCAAAGCTAGATCTACCTGCAGTTACTAGCCCGGAGCCGCCGTTGTATGGACTCAGTTGGTGACGCGGTTTCGGTTCGAATTTGATTTTGGTATAGTATTTACCAGTTATGTTTTTGCCGGTCATTGCAGACCGGCGCTGGACACAGACGTCCACGCTGCGGCTTACAAGCTGTAGCGTGGATTTTTTTTGCCTGCTGAACTGCGCTGATGTTTGTGCGGGACCGGCACACCCCGCTATTCAGACGCTACGTGAGCTTCAGGAAGCTGAGTCTGGCTGGAGGCGCTTTGAATCGGATTCATCCGTGGGCACCTCCCTTCCACGGAACCCGCCGTTTATGGGAACGATCTTGTTCGTGTAACAGTGCCCCCTGGTACCGGACTTGCCTAGAACGGCACTCCCGGCTCGTGCTGCCCTGCACGAGCCGGGTCTTTTATTATGTGTGAAGTGTGTGCGTCCATACACCGTCAAGACCTGAGGCGCCCTGCCTTGGCTTGTCGTTGCGGAAAGGTGTGGGACACAGTGCTCTACGTTTTAGCATCGACACCAAGGCTTGGATTTATTCGCCCAGCGCCTCGTGATCAGTGCGCCTGGGAGCGTCAATTTCATTGCAATCGAGGGAGTCAGCACCGTGAAACTCGTTACCGCCATCTTTAAACCATTCAAGGTTGACGAGGTGCGTGAAGCGCTCTCTGGAATCGGAATTGCCGGCATGACGATTACGGAAGTCAAGGGCTTCGGTCGGCAGAAAGGCCACACCGAGTTGTATCGGGGTGCGGAATACGTCATGGACTTCCTGCCGAAGGTAAAGATGGATCTTGCGGTAGACGACCAGAAGGTAGACGAGGTAGTCGAAACGATCACCAGGGCAGCATATACAGGAAGAATTGGCGACGGCAAGATATTCGTCAGCACGATCGATCACGCCATTCGCATTAGAACGGACGAGACCGGTAAAGAGGCTTTATAAGCATGCTGACGCCGGGCATGTATCCGTCCGAGCCATCGTCATGAAGCAGAAGACCCAGCAGCCGGTGAAGTTTGAGCTGCCCACGGCGACACGCAAGGCCGTCGGTAACTGGGTGCACGACGCCGGCCTCACGTTGGGCGACTGCTTGTTTTCCAGCCGCCTGGGCAGCTCCGAGCATTTGTCCGTGCACAGGATCGTCAATAGGTGGTGCCGCGACATCGACCTGGACGCCTCGGCCTACAGGACGCACTCGATGCTGCGCACCAAGGCTACGCTGATCTACCGGAGGGCCAAAAACCTGCGTGCGGTGCAGTTGCTGCTTGGCCATTCCAAGCTTGAAAACACAATCCGCTACCTGGGCGTGAAGGTCCAGGACGCACTGGAGATTTACGAGCAGACGGAGATCTGACGGTCTGACCCGGGCGGCGGCACCACTCCCGCCGCCCGTGTTCATGCGTGAATGGCTGCAATGCAGATTCTCCGCAATCGGTCGCAGCGGGCCATCTGCGGTCGTTGAACCTTCGAATCTCGCATCACGAAAGCGGCCACTCAGGGCCTCCGTCGCGTTCGCCTTCGGCAACTCCGGACATGAGAGGCAGGAAGGCACATTTCGGACATCATCGGCGGGAGGCGGGCATTGTCGCGTAGGATATGAGTAAAGAGAATATGGGCGCTCCTGCCGTCCAATGCCTGCCAGGGATCACCATGCAGCCGCTCGGAACTCCGCCCAACCCGTGGTCGCGCAGATCCGCGAGCGCTTACGTTCCGCGCCTGCGGCGTCGGCGCCGACGGTGGACAATGGTTAGCGTTTTTGAGTGACCGAGATTGGTGCTCGTTGTTCGCACTTTCAAGAAGGGGATATTCTATGCATTTGTTCCGCCATGCTCTCGCTGCCATCAGCCTGGGTTTGCTGGCTGTTTCTGCCGGCGCATCACCTGCCAATCCACAAAACGGCACCGATTATCGTACGCTGGAGCAAGCCCAGCCGACCGATTCCGGAAAGAAAATCGAAGTCACCGAATTTTTCTGGTACAACAGCTCGCATTGCGCGGCGTTCGAGCCACAATTGTCTGCCTGGGCCAAGAAACAGGGCGACAAGATTGTCTTCAACAAAGTGCCGATCGCATTCCGCGATTCGTTCATCCCGCAGCAAAAGCTCTACTACACGCTGGAACCCATGGGCAAGCTCGACGAGCTGACGCCGAAGATCTTTCAGGCCATTCACGTTGACGGTCAACGCATCGACACCAACGACACCATTCTGGCCTACATTGAAAAGAACGGCATCGACAAGCGGAAATTCCTCGATCTGTACTACTCCTTTGGCATGCAGACCAAGTTGCGTCGCGCCGCCCAACTGCAAGATGCATATAAGATCGACGGCGTGCCGATGATCGCCGTTGACGGCCGTTACCTGACCTCGCCGTCGATTGCCGGTAGTTCCATGGCTGGCCAGCCTGAGTCGATGTACCAAGCTGCCGCGCTTCAGGTCATGGATTACCTAGTCGCCAAATCGATTGCCAAAAAGGGCGCAGGCATCGACAAGGCGGCTGACGCTGCCAAGGGCGCCAAATAGAAATAAGTCATTAGTTTGGTCTGATAACGGTCCGTCGCTCGTGAGAGGACGAGCCGTTTTCATTGGCGACGCGGCGGCCGCCTGGGAGCGCGAGAAGCCGGTGGAGTCCAATGGCGCCCGGGCCGGCGGCGCCGCCGCCCCGCCTATGTCACGAGGCCCGGAGCCGGTGCGCAGCCCCTAGCTGCCGCAAACGGGCGTCTGCTTTGGCGCAACGAAATCGCAAGCATTCGGCAATCGTCGCGACCGCCCGGATCGAGTTAGGCTATGCCGGTAAAGACATCAACGCAGTCTGCGATGGCAGTTCAGCGAATCGGCCACCGGTATTGCGATGCAGAAACCGGCAAGATCCTCGATGCATGGTTTCCTTTGACAAACAGGTCCACGAAGAGGAGCTGCCTGGCTGAGAAGGTGGCCGCTCTTGCGAAAGTCGCTCCGTGGTCGCTGGGGGCCAGATACGGCCATTCGATTCTTGAATTTCGAGGGAACAAAGCAGCCGTTCGTTTCGACAGTTCTTCTACAATCAACACTGCAGCTCAACGGCGCCCGGAACTGCGGACGGAAGGGCGTCCGGTGGAGCGATCGGTTGAACTGCATTTTGGACTCCAAATGCCCGTGAGAGCGGGCCGTCCAGCGACCTATTGTGATTACCGGGGAGAGATGGGAAACCGCATAGTTCGAGGGATGTCCCTGGTGTGAGTCCTAAGGCGCGTTTATCAGCTCGCCGGAGAAGTTGAACACGGAGGCGGCGACGGCTTCGAAACTGGTGTCTATGCCGGCATTGACGACCACCTGGTTGCCGCCATCCGCCACGAAATACACAGGCTGCGACACGGTACGATGGTCGGGCAGGGTGGGAACGCCGAAGGTCACCGTCTGCCCATTGGCCGTGGTCTGCACCTCAAACGTCGACTGGCCGATTTGCGGCCCGTAGGCCGAGACATAGTGGATCACCAGCTGCTTTCCTGCGGGCACGGTGTAAAGAGTAGAGGACCAACCGGTGTTGTTGGGTGGAAAAGTCAGCGTTACGCTGCCCTGCACGGGTGTGAACTGAGGCACGACCGGAATCGGATTTGAGGAGGTGTTGGTCACCGTGACGGGTATTCCCGACGACGCCCTGCTCACCGTGGGTGCTCCCAACAACTGCGCTGACGCCTGAGCCGCGATGCCGAGCATCAGCGTTGCGGACGCGACGAACGACAGGACGGTAAATCGCGTGTTCTGATTCATATTGCTTCTCCCCTTCATCGTGGGCATGGCTTGGTCTGCCGAGCATCGCAATTCGAAGCTCTTCACTAGACAAGTCGGAAAAACGGAACGAAACTCGCCAATGGAACGCTGACCGCAACGTAGCCTGCCGTAGCATGATTTCCCCCTGAACACGCATCGACCGCCCCGCGATCTGCCAGGGAATTCTGCTGGGCCTATCTATTAGTCGAAATCCAGAATTGAATCTCGCCAACCGCTGTGCGCCCGCGCCGCATTTATTTCAAGTTATGCTCCCGGAGCTTCCGGTGACTGGTTGATCAAGAGTTGCACCGGGCCTATGGGGAGAGGACATGGCGCTGACCGAAGAAGAGTGGGAGCAGATCGAAGCCTTGCTGCCCGAGGCGTTGGAGCTTGCGCCGGCCGCGCGGCCGCGCTTTCTCGACCGCCATTGCCCGCAGACGCTGCGCGCCGAGATTGAAGCCCTGATCACGGCGGGTGGGACCGGGAACGGTGTGCTCGACCGGCCCGTGACCGTCACCGCGCCGGAAGCGCCCGGGCCATCGCTCGCCCCTGGCGAGCCGCTCGGCGCCTGGCGGATCGGTGCCCTGCTCGGCTCGGGTGGCATGGGCGAGGTCTATGCGGCCGAGCGGGCGGACGGCAGCTATGAGCAGCGCGTGGCGATCAAGCTGTTGAAACGCGGCATCGACACCCAGGCGGTGCTCAGCCGCTTCCTGCGCGAGCGCCGCATCCTGGCCCGGCTGGCGCATCCCAACATCGCGCGCCTGCTCGACGCCGGCGCCGCGCCCGATGGCCGTCCCTACCTGGTGATGGAACGGGTGGACGGCCTGCCCATCGACCAGTGGTGCGAGCGGCAGGCACCGCCGCTGCGGCGCAGGCTGGAACTGATGTGCACGGTCTGCGAAGCGGTCTACGCCGCCCACCGCGAGCAGATCGTGCACCGCGACCTCAAGCCCTCCAACGTGATGGTGAGCGAAGCGGGTGAGGTCAAGCTGCTCGACTTCGGTGTCTCCAAGCTGGCTGGCGAGGACGGCGACAAGACCCAGACCGTGCTGGGAAGCGCCCCGCTGACCCCGGACTATGCCGCCCCGGAACAACTGCTGGGGCAGCCGGTGACCGCCGCCACCGACGTCTACGCCCTGGGCCTGCTGCTGTACCGGCTGCTCACCGGCGAGCTGCCGCACTCGCGGCCCAGCCTTGCCGCGGCGCTGGCCACTGCCGGCAAGGACGATCGCATCACCCGCCCCAGCCTGATGCTGCGGCAAAAGCGGCCGGCCTCCGATTCCGACGACCGTCGGGCGCAGGCGCGCAAGCTGGACGGCGACCTCGACCAGATCGTGCTCAAGGCCCTGCAGCGCAACCCGGCGCGCCGCTACGCCAGCGCCGCGGAACTGGCCGACGACCTGCGCCGCCATCTCGACGGCCGGCCGGTGCTCGCCCAGCCGGACTCGCGCTGGTACGTGGCACGCAAATTCATCGTCCGCAACTGGGTGCCGGTGTCGGCGGCGACGGCGGTGACTCTGGCGCTCGTCACTGGACTGACAATTGCCTTGTGGCAGGCACGTATCGCCAGGGCACAAGCCCAGCGGGCCGAAGCACAGGCGCAGCGGGCCGAACGGGTCAAGGATTTCGTGGAATCCGTGTTTGCCGAGCAGGACCCGTTCGTCCGCAGCAGCGCGCAGGCGCGCACTCCGCAACAGATGCTGAGCGAGGCCGCCGCGCGGCTGGACCAAGAGTTGGCCGGGGAGCCGGATCTGCACGCCGAGCTGCTGGATGATCTCGGCGGCATCCAGCTCGACATCGGCGACCTCAAGAGCAGCGAGGCGTTGCTCAACCGTGCCGTCAACGAACGCAGCGCCCGCTTTGGGCCACGCAGCCTCGAGGTCGCCGAATCGCTCGACAAGCTGGCACGCGTGTTCGATAGCGAGCGGCGCTGGCACGACGAGGAGCAGGCGGCAAGCAGCGCGCTGGCGATCCTGCGCGAGCACCGTGACGCAGACCCGGTCGCGCTCGCGCACGTGGAGACCGAGCTCGCCAATGCGATCAGTACCGGCAACGGTTCGCCGCCGGAAGCGGAATCGTTGTTCCGCGATGCCCTGCACATCCTGGAGCAGCGCCTGGGACCGGACGATCCGGAAACGCTGCGGACGCTGTATTACCTCGCCGAGATGCACGAGCAGGCGCGGCAGCAGGATTTGGCTGAAGCCGAGGCCAAGGAGTTGATTCAGCGCAGCGGGCGCCGCTATGGTCCTCAGTCCGCCGAAATGGGGCGTGCCATCGCTCTACAGGCAGACGTGCTGGCGGACGCCGACAAGCCGGCCGCGGCGGTCGAATCCTACCGGCAGGCGCTGGCGCTGCTGCGCCCGCAGCTCGGCGAACGCGACGGGCTTATCTTCGGGTGTCTCGAGAAAATGGGCAACAGCTTGCGCGTCCTGCGCCGACTGGAAGAGGCCATCAGCACGTTCGATGAAGCCGAGCACGCGATCCCGGACGGCAATGTATCGGGTCGCAGTTCGGTCCTGCGCGCGCGCGCCCTGGCCGAGTTGTGGCTGAGCCGCGCCGACCCCGCCGAACGCGATTTCCGCGAAGCTTACGAGATCCGGCGCAAGGCCGACGGGGACAACAGCGGCTACGTCGTCTACCTGGAGAGCGAATGGGGCCGCGGGCTCGCGGCGCAGGGCAAGCTGGCGCAAGCCGAGTCCGTGCAGCGCGAGGCCCTCACGCGGTTGACGACACTTATGGGGCCCAAGGTCTACCAGCTCGCGATCGTGATGCACGTGCTGGCCGATACGCTTGAAATGGAGGACGGCCGGCGGACGGAGGCGGAAAGCTTGCGGCGGCAGGCCATGGCGATCGCCGAAACGTACTACCCCAAGACCGGCGCACGCTGGGCGACCTATGCCGGGGCTCTGAGCCACAATCTCGCCGGCGCGCACACGGCGGCGGCCGACGCCGAGGGTCTGAACCTGAGCGCGCAGGTCGTCTCCATCTTCACCGGCAGTCCGCCGGACAGCGAGAGCTTCGCCGAGGGCCGGCTCGACTACGCCGACTTCCTGGACCGCGCCGGCCGCCGCGACGAGGCGCGTCAGCAGCTCGCCGCCGCGCTGCAGCTGTTCGCGCAGACGCTCAACCCGGACGCGAAGATGCTCAAGCTGGCGCATGCCTTGCAGCACCGGTTCGAGCCCGCGTAATCGCGCCATGGGCGGAATCCCATGCTTTCATGCGTTGCAGCTCCTCGCGGTGTATTCCGAAGATGAGGGAGGGCCCGGCGGCGGGTACCCAGTCGCATCGGAGCGTGCGGGATTGCGGTCAGCGTTCCCTGCGCGCCGCAGAAGCGGATACCTAGCTCTGCAGTTCTCTTTCCAGCCAAGCGCGTGCCGTCGCCCAGTGGCGCTGCACCGTTCGTTCGGAAATGCCCAGCGCCTCGGCCGTCTCGCAGTCGTTGTAGCCTGCAAAGTAGCGGCATTCCACCACTCTCGCCAGCATGGGGCGGACCGCGGCAAGCTGTTCCAGCGCCCCGTCCACCCGGAGTACGGTCTCCTCGTCTTCCACGGTGAAATCGGCGATCTCGTCAAGATCCAGTCGTTCCCCGCCGTCGCGCTTGGCAGCGAGCTGGGCGCGAACGCGATCGATCAGGATGCGCCGCATCGCCACTGCGGAAATGCATAGAAATTGACTGCGCGAGGCAAAGGCCGGATTGTCGGCCAGCCGAAGATAGAGCTCGTGGACCAGTGCGGTGGTCGGCAGGGTGTCGCCTCCACCCAGGCGACGACGCTCGCGGCGGCCAATGCTGCGCAGTTCCTGGTAAACCAGGGGAAATAGCTGCTCGATCGTGCCCTTCGGCAGATCGCTGCTCGCAAGCTCGACTTCCTCCCCCATCCTTCGGCCCTCCCCGAGACATGAGTATGTCAGGGATGTCCGGGAATTTGTGTGACCTGGCGCGCTTCCGGGTAGACGCCCCCTATTTGGGGGATGGTGCTCAGGCCTCTTCCACGGGAAGCCGGCGGATTCCGTGGCTGACGCCCCCGGCAAAGGGGAATTTCCACGCTCGACCGCGCGCATCGCGCGGTCGAGCGGCGAGGCGGGCTTTATTGGCTGGACACGGTGTAGCCGGAGATACCGAAGTTGTTGATGCACACGCTCGGGGTTCCGCTGTAACCAGCGCCTTTGACGGCTTCGATCGAAACGGTTACCGCCGTGCCGACGCTGTAGGCCTTCATCGCCTGGCTGGCGACGTAGTAGTTGTTGACGCCATCGGAACCCTGCAGCGTTGCCGGAATCGCCACGGCATAGGGACCCGTGCCTGACTGGGCTCCGATCACGACCCCACGGGGAAAGGTACCCGCCGGCAGGGCAAATTGCACGCTGACCATCTCCAGCACAAACACCTGGCCATTTCCGGCTCCCGGTGTCCCCAGATTGTACGACGCGCTTGCCGCCGCGCAGATAGGCATGGAGTTCTCGGCGAACGAGGTGAGCGTGGGATTATCCACGCTGTGCACGTTCAAGGTGCCGTTGGTAATGCGGACGGGGAGCGACGGATTGGTCACCGTCACGTTGGTAGTGATCGGCAAGCCCAACGAGCCGGCGCTGGCCGGTGGCGCGACAACAGCCGGAACGGCGGCCAGCATCGCGGCGGCCAGGTGGATACGGATGTCAGTGATGATGCGCATCTGGAAATCTCCCCAAGTGGGCCGGGCACCTTGTGCGCCCGGCGGATTCGACACCGGCCCGGCCTTGCGCTCAAGCGCCGCCGTGCCGAAGCCTCCTGCTGGATTAGTCGGAATTTCGGGATGGATCTCGCCAATCGAGGGGGCCAAAACACACGGAGAGGTTCGATGTCTGTACGAGCCCGTAGCCCTCATGGCATCTGCGAAGGGGTGCTTTCAAACCAGGTCTTCCCGGTTTCTGCTTGGTGACTTCGGGTTAAGTGGCGCTTTTCTTGAAGTCCATTGGCGAGTTTCGTTCCGCTTTTCCGATTTAACTGATAGGAGCCCCCGAATTGCGATTCACCGAGCTTCAGGGGCGGCAAGCAGGGGAACGCCGTGATGTCGCCGAATCAGGATTTGTTAACGAGGGAGACTACCCATGAACCCGGTATACATCAGCAGCAAAACTCGTCTCCGACGCCATCCTGTTTGTCAGCGCGTCCTGCGCGTATGCACAACTCGCCTTGGGCTTGGCTAGACCGGCGCCAGTCACCGTCACCGATACTCCCGCCGTTAACGTCAACACGCCGAAACCACTTAGCGAAATGACGCTGACTCCAATATGTCAATCGCCAAAGTTCGACGCCCCATGATGTCTCACGATGTTGCAATCAAGTCCGTTTCTTGCCTGATCCCCGGATTCGGTGAGGACGGAGCCGAATTCGGCGAACTCATCCCAACCCGTGAGCTGCTCGACAACATCACGAGCCTGTCATCCCACGGTTCCAGGGCGGACAACAGCTTCATCGCGGCCAAGGTCGGCATCGAGACCGTTGCTGCAACCCGGACCAGCGCTGGGATCATGCGGCAGATGTGGGCGAACCGGGAGCGGCCGGCCCACGCCGCGCGGTTCGCCGGTTACACGAACACCTGCCTGTACCGGATGCTGGCGGCGTCCATCGGCCGGGCTCTTTACCCGCTTGCTCTAGCCGGCCGGCCGCCCCACGTGCGCGCACATATCCATATCGTCAGCTTTCCGCAGCCGATGCTGGAGTACGAGTTATTCCGGGTCCGCCGGGAAGTGGGGATCGACGACGTCGATCTGCATACGCTCATCATCCAGCAGGGCTGCGCCGGGCTGTTCTCAGCGCTGAAGACCGCGAAACTCCTGCTCGCTTCGTCCGACTTTGCCGCGGACGACGTGGTGCTGGTGACGGCTGAGAACAACATGATGCCGTACCTGCACCAGCGGGCGGCCGGGTACGCCGACTTCGGCGATATCAATTCCTGGCTGTTCCCGGGCATATTCGGCGAGGGCGTCGGCGCCCTCGTCCTCGGGCGGGCGGGCGAGAGATCAGGCGCGGAGTGGCGGCTCGGAGTCATCGAGGACGAGATGGTCCAGCGCGAATGGCGGATCGCCCCGCGGTGGAACGAGTCCGCCGGTTGTTCCGAAGTCGTCACCCGGTCGCGGGCAGTCAAGCAGACCTACCTGGCAAACGTAACCAATCATGCCACCCGTGCGATCGCTGCCTGCGGTGGCCCGGACGCGGTGTTCAGGCTTTGTCTGCATGAGTCCAACCCCTTGTTGGTGCGGACCGTCGCGGGCAGAGTCGGCTTCCCGCTTGATCGCGTGCCGTCGATCAGTGCCAGTGTGGGAACGCTCGCGATCGCGTCGTCGTTCTCCTTGCTGGAAAGAGCGACCGCCGACCTTCATCGTGCCACCCCCGAGCAGAAGCAGTTGGTCATGGTCTTGATCGGCGAGTCCAACGGCATCAGGGCGGGACACTTGATCTTGTCACTGTGAGCATCGCCGACAGATCTATGACCCCATCCAGCAGCCCCAACCACGTGCCATTCACCCTCAACGCCATCGCCGGCACCGACTACAGCGCAAGCATCGGCAGCCTGCTGATCCCCGCTTGGTCCACCTCGGGCATTATCAACGTGCCGATACTCGGCCAGTCCACCGCCAAGCCCACGGGCGTTTTTTGACGCTGATCAAGTCGAAACAGGTCGCCCACTGGCATCATCGCCAGCGGTGGGAGCTGCTCAATCACGTCGAAGTGCACCCACAATCCGAATGACCCGGCCGGTCAGGACTGCCTCGCCACCCTGGATCTGACCAGCGATACCGCGCTGGCCACTCCGCTGACCGGCAGGTAGGCCGTCTCGCTGCCGCCAATTCCGATACTCGGATTCTGACGGTCGCTGCCCGGTCTGCAGCACACCGCCGCGGATAGTCGCGGCTTCGCGTGGAATTGATTCCTGAGCAGCATCCGCGCCCGCCGGCGTTCCTCGCGCCGGCGGGCGAATCAATGCGCGGACGCCGGCTTCGGCCCGAATCCCGTCTCACCTGCCGACGTCAATGTGAGTCTGTTCACATTGGCTCCGAATTTCGATCAATGGTGTGGCGAGTCGAAAGGGGATTTTCCGATTACTAGTATGGAGACCCTGACTTCCGGCTCCGGCTCGTCCTGCTTACCAACCCATCGAGGTGTCGCCATGTCATACGTAACAACGCTGTTGAAGCTCTCGGCCGTCTCTGCGGTCCTCCTGTCCGGGCACGCCGCCTGGGCGCAGACCGCCTGTAATGGCGGCATCTTTCCGCCCTGCCTGAATCCGGTCGCCACCGATGGCAACGAGAATACGGCCGGTGGTAGCGGCGCGCTCAACTCCAACACGGGCGTGTTCAACACCGCCTTCGGCAACCGGGCGCTCCAATTGAACACCACCGGCATGGCCAACACCGCCATCGGCGACGCCACGCTGATCTCCAACACCACCGGCTACAACAACACCGCCATCGCCGACAGCGCGCTCGGATCGAACATCTCCGGTTTCCAGAACACCGCCATAGGCCAAGTCGCGATGGGCAGCAACACCACCGGCAACAACAACACCGGCAGCGGCTGGGGTGCGCTGTTCTCCAACACCACCGGCAGCAACAACACCGCCAGTGGCTATGAAGCGCTGTACTGTGCCTTCATCGGCGCCAGCAATACCGCCAACGGCGCCGGCGCGCTCGGTAGCAACGTCGACGCCGATGGCATTTGCCTGTCGCAGTTCACCGGGAGCTACAACGCCATGCTGGGCGCGGGCACTGGCAGCGAATTGACTTCAGGCAGCAATGACAGCGGCGTGGGCTATTTTGCCCTGAACGGTCTGACCACCGGCTCGAACGACATCGCCGTCGGCTACAAGGCCGGTGACACGCTGACGACGGAGTCCAATAACATCGACATCGCGAATGCCGGCGTGCGGGGAGACTCGGGCGTGGTACGCATCGGCACGCCGGGCGTTCAGACCGCGACTTACGTTGCCGGCATTTCCGGGAGAACGGTGGGAGGCGGCTCGCTGGTGGTGGTCAACAACAAAGGCCAGCTCGGCGTGGTGTTGTCCTCGGCCCGCTACAAGGACGATATCCAAGACATGGGCGAGCGGAGCGCCAAGCTTGCCCAGTTGCGCCCGGTCACTTTTAAGTACAAGACCGATCCGGATGGCGAGCGCCAGTATGGCCTGATTGCCGAGGAAGTCGCCAGGGTCTACCCGGACCTGGTGGTGCACGGCGAGCACGGCGAGGTGGAGTCGGTGCAATACCATCAGCTCATCCCCATGCTGCTCAACGAGGTACAGAAAGAACAGAAGCAGATCAAGGAGCAATCGGCGAAGCTCGACGCCGAAGCCGCCGAACTTGCCGACCTTCGCGCCAAGTCCGGGGAGCTCGACGCGCTCAAGGTGGCGGTGCAGAAACTGCAAAAAGCGCAGTCCACCCTGCAAGCGGCGAACTTCAGCACGGCTGCGACCATGGCCAGCCGCTGAGAGTCTGGGCAGGTACGCAAGTGCAGGCTCGACTTGCGGAAGCCCAAAACAGCTTGATTGGCCGGCGCGCGAAGCTGGCGCCGGCCTTTCCTTGATCGACAAAAGCCCCTCCTCTCTCTGAAAAGCCAGAGAGAATTCAGGAAGCGGATATTGCGTCGATCCCAAGGCGACAGCAGAAGGTAGTCGCGACGCCAAGTTGCCGGCAGGTTTGTATGGCCGCGCGAATTGGCCAAGACCTCCTGGCCATCCAATGGCCTGACACAGCGTCGTTGCTACAAACTCTGCTACAAAAATAAAAAGACAACGTAAGATTTTTAAGATAAAGGGTTAAACGATAAAACTGTCCAATCCATAATCGGCGCGACGGAGAGGCGGCGGCGAATGGTCGCTTGTATGCCCCGAGATTCGCGTATTGAGCGTCCGCAGCTGGCCCACTGCGACTGAATGAGGACAGTCTGCAGACCGGACACTCCCGCCGATCAATCATGGGGCGCAGGGTGCCATGAAGAGTCATTCGGCGCCTTGACGTCGCCGCCGAACAGCTGTCGGAGAAGCGGCGCACTGAGAATCGAATCGGCAACGGACGACCCCCTAAGCAGATTCATCGAGCGCAACTAGGCGTTCGCCCTCGACGAAAATGCGCATCATTTCTGTCCAATACGGACTATTCCCGCGGTCCAGCCCGCCAGCACGTGCTGTGTGCTATCGACCGTGAATGTGACGGAACTGGATCTGCTGCTCGCCGTAGTTGCACGCGGTTGCGCCGCTTGATCCAGATCAATGCCGGGTTGTCGCAAAGACCAGACACTGGGCCTGTAGTTCTTGAGGCAGCTTGAGTGGACGTTTCGTGATTGCTATGCGTGATCCCGCACAGACCGCATCGAGCATGCTCAAGCAACGTCGGCAGGGCTGAACTTCAAGAATTTGGGAGAAGCGATCATGAAACGCGCATCGGCGATGTATCGGGGGCTTCTGATCGTCCTTGGCTTGCTGGCCATATTCGCTACTGGCACCGCCGGCGCGGTTCCGGTATTCGCCCGGCAGACCGGCGAAGCCTGCGAATCCTGCCATGTCAGCTTCCCCGAGCTCACGCCGTTCGGGCGCATGTTCAAGCTCAACGGCTTCACGCTGGGCAAGCGCCAAGCCATTCCCTTTGCGGCGATGGCGCAGGATGGGTTCACCTGGGTCAACAAGAACCATGACGATCAGGGCAATCTGATCACACCCAATACCGGCAGGCCGG
>FSWN01000051.1_pt1 | contig 34973 bp, 26 predicted proteins | sample 1638021 | NCBI WGS metagenome assembly FSWN01 (sample SAMEA3914789, study PRJEB12502) | metagenome | biome: forest; material: soil | place: Canada | collected 2011-07-03 | depth 0.3 m | reverse complement strand
GAAATAGCAGGCGATCATCGTCAGCAGATTGCCATGTGTCTGCATCACGCCCTTGGGCCGGCCGGTGGTTCCCGAGGTGTAGAAGAGCCAGGCGACATCGTCCAGGTTCCGGTACAAAGGTTCAGGCATGGGTTGGGCTTTTTGCAGTGAGGTGTATTCGGCGGAACCCGGCACGAACACCGCCTTCACCCCCATCTGCCCGCCCAGCAGCGCGCCGACGCTGCCGACCAGATCGTCCGAGACGAACAATGTGGAAGCTCCGGAATCCCGCAGGATGAAATCCACCTCTCTGGGATGGAGCTTGGCATTGACCGGAACGACGACCAGGCCGGCAAACCATGCGCCGTAGAGCACCTCCAGGTACTCAGGGATGTTCGTCATCCAGACGCATACACGCTCGCCCGGCGCCAGCCCGAGGCGCTGCTGCAGAAAGCCCCCGACACGTGCGGCGCGGCCGGCCAGTTCGCAGTAATCGCAAAGCAGAGCGTCGCCGTGGAAGAGAGCGGGTCGCGCGGGGAAAACCCGGGCCGTGCGGACGAGGAGCTGTGCCAGGTTCATGCGGTCGCTTCCAGGATAGTGGCGTAATTTGCGACCGCCGTTCCTCCCATATTCAGGATCCCGGCCAACTGCGGCGAGCGGACCTGCATGTCACCCGCCGTACCGCACAACTGCATCGCGGCAAGGACGTGCATCGACACGCCGGTGGCGCCGATCGGATGGCCTTTCGCCTTGAGTCCGCCGGAAGGGTTCACCGGCAAGGTGCCATCGGCGTAGACCATGCCGCTGTCGATCGCGCGAGCACCCTCACCGGGTGCTGCCAGTCCCAGCGCTTCGTAAAGCAGCAGCTCGGCGATGGTGAAGCAGTCGTGCACCTCCAGCAGCGACAGATCGCCGACCGAGCATCCGGCGGCAGCGAGCGCCTGCGACCACGCGCGCCGCGGGCCTTCCAGCGCGGCCATGTCGTGGCGAGCCATCGGCAGGAAGTCGTTGACCTGCGCATGACCGCGGATGCGCACGGCCTTGTGCATCGACCTGGCGGTCGCTTCATCGGCCAGGATGATGGCAGCGGCGCCGTCGGAAATCAGCGAGCAATCGGTCTTGCGCAACGGCGCAGCGATCAGCGGATTCTTCTCGGACACCGAGTTGCAGAACTCGAAACCGAGGTCCTTGCGTATCTGCGCCCAGGGATTGTTCACGCCGTTGGCGTGGTTCTTCGCCGCGATCCGCGCCAATGTCCGGGAATGATCGCCGTACTTGGCGAAGTAGGCTTGGGCGATTTCGGCGAACAAGCCGGGAAAGGTCATGCCCCGCTCGGCTTCGTCGTCGTAGCTGGCGCCGCCGAGTATGCGCGTCGTTTCCGGCGTGGAAACGGCCGACATCTTTTCCGCGCCGACCACCAGCGCAATGTGCGCACGTCCAGACTCGATCGCATCGATTGCGGAAAACACCGCCGCCGCCCCGGTCGCGCAGGCGTTCTCGACCCGCGTCGCCGGCTTCCAGCGCAGGTCGTCGTCGGCTTGCAGCACCAGGGACGAGCTGAAGAGTCCCCGGACAAAGCCGCCGTTGAAATGACCCAGCCAAATCGCGTCCACGTCGCCAGCAGCGATACCCGCGTCCGCGATCGCCTCCCGCGCCACATCCGCAATCAAGGACTCCAGGCTTTCGGCGAGACGCCCGAACCGTGAATGTCCCCAGCCCACGATGCAGGCGCTCATCGGGCCACAGCCCCGCTCTTGCGATCAATGCCTACCTGCAACGCCATTCTCTCACCTCGATCGGGCCGGTTTCCCACGGAGACCGGCACAGATGGGAACAGCGGCAACTATGTCCGCGACGGGCAAGGCGCAGCAATTAGGGCGCACACCACGCGATATAGGGTGTTCCCTATAAAATCCTAGGCCTGTTCACATGCCGGGGATGCGCGGCATCCAATGGTCGTCACGGCATCGCAAGCCCGCTGCGATAGTCTCCCAGCCGTACGCCAGTCCAGTTCTTGCTCAATCACCGGTCAATTGTTCAATGCGAGATTGAACGTATGCCTCCATGAGCGCCTGAGCGGAGGCGCCAAAAATGCGAATGCGGCCCGTGTGGAGGAGCAAGAGAAGGCCGGCAGCATGAGCAAACGTATCCACCATAAGCGTGTTCGCACTTGTTTTCGAGGCACCGAGTGCTTCAGCAGCATCGGCAATCGGCCGAAGTGCTGAAGACAGCGCTTCGTTGAGCTCTTCATCCCGCTCCTGTCCCAGGCCCGCCGGCTTCATGCCACCGCGGAACAAGTAAAAGCCGAGATCGAGGTCCCGTGGATTGTCGGCATAGAAGCGAAAAAATCCCATAGCAGCGGCCCGCAATTGCACCCTCGGACCGCGAGCTCCCGCCAGAGCATCATTGACTGCCCCACCCAATCGAGTCAGCGAGGCTCGCAGCAGCTCGGCGTAGATCGCCTCCTTCGAATCGAAATGGAAGTAGAGCGCAGCTGCCGTGTAGCCTGCGCGGGACGCAATTGCGCGCACAGTGGCTCCGTCCAGCCCTTCGGCCGCAAAGACTTCGCGCGCCGCCTCGAGGATCAATTCCTGCTTAAGTCCTTTTACGGCACGGCGCCGTCCTTCTTCGCGCTGCTTCATTTCCGTTCTGCCTGGCCTCTTGACACCCATTTTAACATTGTTAGAATCTAACAGTGTTAAAATATTCAATCGTTGGTCAAATGGAGGGGTCTTCATGCTGATGACAGCCGCCGACTACCGAGATTCGCTCCGCGCCTACAAGCCTCGGGTTTTCGTGAACGGAACAGGTGTCGCAAGCGTCGCGGATGAACCTCTGTTCGCACCCGGCATTGCAGCCGTCGGCGTAACCTACGATTTCGCGCACCGTCCCGAGCACAAAAGTCTCATGACCTCGCGGCAGGGAACGTCCGGCAAGACAGTCAATCGCATGCTGCATATCGATGAAACGTCCACCGACCTTCTCTATAAACTCGAAGCGGTCCGGCTCGTCTGCAGGACTTCCGGTTGTGCCCAACGCTACCTCGGTCATGATGGGCTCAATGGCATCTTTCAGACTACCAGGCGCATCGATGATCAGCATGGCACCGACTATCATCAGCGCTTCTTGGCGTACCTCCACGATATTCAGGATCGAGATCTCACCTTAGGCGTCGCTATGACCGACGCGAAGGGCGACCGCTCAAAGCGACCTGGTCTGCAGGAAAATCCCGACGTCTACGTTCACATCAAGGAACGTCGGCCTGGTGGCATCGTCATTAGGGGTACCAAGGCGATTGTGACCGGAGCTCCGTACATGCACGAGTTCCTTGTAATGCCATGTCGGACGCATACGCCGGAAGACAAAGCGTTCGCGGTTTGTTGCGCGGTTCCGATCGATGCACCCGGCGTCACCGTCGTGGCGAAGCCCGCCGGTCGCCCGGGGGAGGCTGACGCCAAATTCTCGGCAAAATACGGCCAATCGCTCGGCGTCGTCATTTTCGATAACGTGTTCGTCCCATACGAGCGAGTTTTCCTTGATGGGCAGACCGAGGAAGGCGGGTTCCTTACCACATCGTACGCCACGCACCATCGCCATTCGTGCATCGGAGCGCGCGCCGGATTCGGGGACCTGCTGATCGGCGCAGGTGCATTGATGATAGAAGCGAATGGTCTCGACCCCGATCGTCATGCGCATATCCGCGAGGCGATGGTGGAACTCATCACGATAACGGAAGGCTTTTACGCGTGCGGAGTCGCGTCTTCAGTCTACTGTACGAAAGATCCTGCCGGCTCCGTGATGCCTGACGCGGTGTTTTCGAACATCGGCAAACTTCTTCTCGCCACCAAGATCTACGACATGCACAGGGTGGCGCATTATGTCTCGGGCGGAATCATCGTGGCCTTGCCCGGACCGGATGAGGACCATAACCCCGAAACGCGGGCGTCGCTCACCGCAGTGCTTGGCGGGCGAGCCGATATTCCGGTCGAGCATCGGATGGAGGTGGCGCGGCTGATCGAGGATCTTACCGTTTCGCACCAGGCTGGCTGGTATTCCGTCATCTCCGTCCATGGGGGAGGCTCACCCGAAGCGATGAAGCGCGAGATCTGGCGAAATTATCCCGTCGCGGAGAAGGTCGAATTAGTGCAGAACCTGTTGGACCGCGGCGTTCTCGACCAGGGCAAGCATGTGTCAAAACAACCAGGCCGGTGTTGTGCCACTGGGTGCAAAGTGCCGGACACGTCCATCTGACACCGTATGTTTTCGGCCGGCACCCGAAGTCGACCATTTTCCAGTAACCGGTCGCATCAGCGACCCCTCCCGAGAAATATCGGTTTTGCCGCTCTCTCAAGCAGAGCCCGCTAGCCGACACGGCAGGCTGGGTGTCGGTAGACAAGCACACGTTGCGTCATACGCAATTTGAAAACGTTTTTGGATTAGGGGATTGCACGTCGACCCCCAATAGCAAGACAGCAGCGGCAGTGAAGAACCAGATTCCGGTCCTGGTGAACAACATGCTGCGCAGCATCGAAGGGAAGGGCGAAGAGGCGCGATACGACGGCTATGCCTCGTGCCCGCTCACGACCTCGCGTGGCAAGATCATGCTGGCCGAGTTTTGCTATGAGGGTGTAGTCACCCCCAGCTTTCCGCTCGATCCGCGGATTCCTCGTCGCGGATACTGGTGGCTGAAGAGGTCTTTCCTGCCTTACCTGTATTGGGAAATCGTCGTGCGCGGCAAGAATTGGCCGATTATCCACAAAAAGCGCGTGTTTGAAGGGGTGATTCCGGCATTGACGGCATGAAGGCGATCCACCTCTCGCAGGTGGCCCTCGCACTAACGGCAAAAATGGCGCAAAGTCTGGTGCGACATTGATGCTGGCAATGCAGTTCATATTCGTTGAAAGGACAGAGACAGAGACAGAGAATGTCGATCAGCAACGGCGGCGCTCCAAAGCTTGGTCCTAATGTCGGCACGAGCCATCTCTGTGCTTCTTTGGGACCCTCTTCATGGACGTAGCGCTGCTCTCCCGTATCCAGTTCGGTTTCACCATCGGCTTCCATATCCTGTTTCCCACCCTGACCATCGGCATGGCGTGGTTCCTGGTGCTGTTCGAGGCTTGCTGGCACCGCGGCGGCAAGTCGCACTGGCTGGAGCTGTACCGCTTCTGGGTCAAGATCTTCGCGCTGACCTTCGGCATGGGGGTGGTGTCGGGTCTGGTGTTGTCCTACGAGATTGGCGCCAACTTCAGCCGTTTTTCCGCCTTCGCCGGTCCGGTGATGGGGCCGCTGCTTTCTGCCGAGGTGCTGACCGCGTTCTTCGTCGAGGCCGGCTTCCTTGGTGTGATGTTGTTCGGCTGGGACAAGGTGGGTCCGCGCCTGCATTTCCTGGCCACCCTGCTGGTGGCGGTCGGCACCACCAACTCGGCCTTCTGGATCATTTCCGCCAATAGCTGGATGCAGACCCCGCAGGGCACCGAGATCATCGACGGCCGGGTGGTGCCGGTAGACTGGCTCGCGGTGATCTTCAATCCCTCCTTCCCCTACCGGCTGGCCCACATGTTAATGGCCGCCTTCCTCACTGCTTCGTTGATGGTAGCGGGCGTCTCCGCCTATCAATGGCTGCGCAAGCAGGCAGAATACGCGCGGCGCGGCTTGCGCGCGGCGGTGGTGGCGCTCGCGGTGCTGGCGCCGTTGCAGATCGGCGTCGGGGACATGAGCGGGCTGGAAGTGAAGGAGCATCAGCCGACCAAGCTGGCGGCGATCGAGGCCTTGTGGGAGACCCGCAGCGATGTGCCGCTGGTGCTGTTCGCCTGGCCGGACCAGGCAGCGCAGAAGAACCGCTTCGTGCTGGAATTGCCGCAGGTGGGCAGCCTAGTGCTGACGCATACCCTGCATGGCGAGGTGCAGGGCTTTGACCGTTTCCCGCGCGATCAGCAGCCGCCGGTGCCGGGACCGTTTTTCGGTTTCCGTATCATGGTCGGGCTGGGCTTCTGGTTCCTGCTGCTGGGATGGTTGGGAATTTGGTTGATGGCGCGCGGGCGTATCGAAAAACACGGGCTGTATCTGCGCCTGCTGGCACTGTCCGCACCGCTGGGCTTCGTCGCCACCATCGCCGGCTGGATCGTGGCGGAAAGCGGACGGCAACCCTGGGTGGTGTACGGCATGATGCGCACGGCCGACGCCGTCTCGCCGATCCCGACCGGGTCGGTAGCCGGTTCGCTGATACTGTTCGTGCTGGTCTACGGCCTGCTTGGCAGTACCTATGTCTACTTCATCGGCAAGCTGGTGCAGAAAGGCCCGGTAATGCCCGCGCGCCATCCCGAAGCGATGCGCGGCGCGCGCACCGCCGAGGTGTTGCCCGACGAGAATCGGAGCTAGGCCATGGATCTGTCTCTCGTCTGTATCGGCATCATCGCTTTCGGGGTGTTGCTGTATGTGATTCTCGATGGCTTCGATCTGGGTGTCGGCATCCTGTTTCCCTACCTGCCGGACGATCAAGCCCGCAACACAGCCATCGCCAGCATCGCGCCGGTCTGGGACGGCAACGAGACCTGGCTGGTGATGGGCGGGGCGGTGCTGTTCGCGGCTTTCCCGGTGGCCTATGCGGTGGCGCTGCCGGCGTTCTACATCCCGCTCATGCTGCTGCTGTTCGCGCTGATCTTCCGCGGTGTGGCGTTCGAGTTCCGGCAGAAGGCGCAGGCCTGGCGCTGGCTGTGGGATCTGGCATTTGCCGGTGGTTCCACCATCGCGGCATTCACCGAGGGGCTGCTGCTGGGTGGTTTGATCGAGGGGGTGAAGGTCGAAAATCACGCCTTCGTCGGCAGTTCCTGGGACTGGCTGACGCCGTTTGCGCTGGTCTCCGGCCTCGGGGTGGTCGGCGGCTACGCCCTGCTCGGCAGTACCTGGCTGCTGCGCAAGACCGAAGGCGTGCTGCACGAGTGGGCGCGGCGGCGCGCGCGGGTTCAGTTGTTCGTGGTGCTGGCCTTCATCGCCGTGGTCAGCATCTATACGCCGCTGGCCTATCCGGCGATCGCCGAACGCTGGTTTGGTCACCAGCACTGGATCTCGCTGGCGCCGGTGCCGATCGCCACCGCCGTGGTCGGCATCTCGCTGTGGCGCGAGCTGCGCCACGGCGCCGACCTCGCGCCATTCGTTTATGCCATTGCGCTGTTCCTGCTTGGCTTCCTCGGCATCGCGATCAGCCTGTGGCCGAACCTGATCCCGCCGGGCCTGACTATCTGGGAAGCGGCGGCGCCGCCGCAGAGCCAGAAATTCGTGCTGGTGGCGCTGGGCATTTCGCTGCCGATGATCCTGATTTATACCGGCTACGCCTATTCCGTGTTCTGGGGCAAGGTATCGGACCACGATGGATACTCCTCCCACTGATCGAGCCGCAGCAGGGAGCGGGCGGCGTATCGCCTGGTTTCTCGGCCTGTGGGCCGGCGGTGTGCTCACGGTCGGGCTGGCGGCAGCCTTGCTTCGCTGGGCGTTTGGACTGCTATATGGACAATGAATGTCGAAACCGGTGGGCTAAGCACACGCCGCCTGTTTGAATCATGACTTATGCCCTAGTTCTAAATTATTTGCAGTAAAGCCACCCAGCCCAGAGTCATATCTGGAGAAGATTTCCAGTGCTTTTGAAACCCCATTTTTTGAGATACTGCGGAATCATCTTAAAAAAAACGGACACCGCGAAAGTTTCGTCAGCACCGTACTTGACCTCAGTCTTCTTGATGCCAAGGCACTGACCATTGAGCTGGTGTAATGGTCCAGCGCAAGATGCTTTTGGATACCAACAGCTATCTGCGCCTTGCAAGAAATATTCATCCGCTGCTGCTGCGTGAATTTGGCGCCGAGAAACACTGCCTGTACGTGCTCGCGGAACTGGAGCGCGAACTCAATGCGAGCACGCGGCTGGAGCACAAGTTTCATTGGGCGCAGGAGGCGGCTTACAAGCAGAACCGTCTGGCTATACCGACGATCAGCCGCAAGCAAAAGCGCGAAATCGAAAATGCGCAAGGCATCATCTGGGACCACGTGCAGACTGATTGCCCCGGACCCTCACGTGTGGACGTCGTACATCTGGCCACGGCGTTCGTCCTGGCAATTCCCCTTGTTACTGATGATGGCGCAATGCGTCTGGCAGCAGCGACCTTTGAAATTGAAACGCTGATGTCGCTGGATTTGTTGAGGAAGATGGTCGACTGCAGCCACATTGACCGGGCCAAGGTGCGGGAAATCGTGGCGTACTGGAAGTATTGGAAGGACGAGCCCGCGGCACTTAAAGATACCTACGCTCACCGACCTCGCAGTGGTCAATTATCCGGTGATCGGGCCCGTAAACTACGCAAACCCGGACCCTCCTGCGAAGCCTCGGATTGAACTCCAGTGCTCGGGGCATGTGACGGTCGAAGTTTGGTGCTTGCAAGACCTTATGAATCCCGCAGTAAATGGCTCAAATTCAGCGGAAAAGGCTCGGGTACTTCCCAAGGCCTTTGCCGCCGGAATACCCCCTGCGCTCGTGATTGCATTCGGGACAGCGGCATTCCCCGAGGGTGGTAATGTAAATGGCAGCGTGGTTGTAGGAACCCGCACGCTCCTGCACGATCCAGCGACGTCAGAAAAGACTCGGTACTCTCCGCCGGTTGTCGATCAGCTTATGCCCACCAGCATCAATGGCAATTTCTTCCAAAACTTCGGCACCAACGTAAGGCCGCCTGCTGAAAGCCGCTTTCTTCAGCCACCTCTCTTTTCTGCTTCCCCGTGCGTCGCGTTGGCAGGTCATAACTGGATTAGCCTGGGAGCTGTGAATGTGACCAATCCAGCAGACTATACCTGGACGGACCCGGAGACGATTGCAGCGTTTAACGTTATAGATCCAAAGCAAATCGGTGGCCGGATCGGCTCCTTAGAAACGACGCACGGTCTTATACGCCAGGTAAGTGACCCAGTGCCGTTTCTATTTGTTTCCGGAATAGCCAATCGGGTCGGTTGCTTTGACACGGACAATACCCCCAGAAGCTATTCGCAGAACTTTGCAGCTGCACACAACGCCGCTGTGGTTCTTGCATGGTTGCTGCCGGAGGCAATTGCACAGCTAGGACTCTAGTAGATCACGAATAGCCCTCGGGCCGCCGATCCTAGGATTGGTTCGTATCGCTATATATGCTAAGTAGCACGGAACAACTCCACCTTCGCCGCTTCCAGCAGCTTGTTGTAATGGTTCTCCAACAGTATCAACGCCGCCCGACGTTCCTCGAAATACTTCCAGACGTTGTAAACCCCTTTCGTGCCCTTGATCGCATGTCCCAGGGTCAGCTCGGCTACGTCGTCGATCACGCCGAATTTCGCCAGCAGAGTGCGGGAGGTGCGCCGCAGATCGTGGACGGCGAAGTGCGTTCGCTGGCCTTCCAGTTCCTTGAGGGCCAAGTTCAGCGTATCGGGGGACACATGTGGGAAGCGTCGCTTCTTGGTGATGCGGCGCGCCGGAAACACGTAGTCGCTGCCGCAGGACAGGATTTTCTGTTCCTTGAGTAAGCGGATGGCCGTCGGCGGCAAGGGCGCTACCGGCCGCTTCTTCCGACGCGGCGTGCGCACCCGCCGCGCTTGGGGATCCTGAACCTTCTGACCCCATTCACCCGCGTCGAGGTCGAACTCCGCCTAGCGAGCACCGAGCAGCTCCATCTTGCGATTGCCGATGCGCAGGATCAGATGTACGGAGATTTCATTCTGGCGCGCGAACCGCTCCGACTTGCGCATGGCCTTGAACAGCTCCACCAACTCGCGGTCGGACAGCGCCCGCTCGCGCGGTTCCTCGGTGCCGCCGGCGTCCTTGAGTCGTAGGCCCGCGGTGGGGTTGTAGTTGATGCCGGGACGTCGTTCGCGCGCGGCTTGGTCGTAGATGCGGCGGATGTAGCGCAGCACCTCGTTGGAGACCGTAAGGCCGGCGTTGTCCCGCACCGTTGTGTGTCCCGCTTTGTCTGCACTTAGGCAGCGCCCAAGTGAATCAGGGCAGCATTGGTCAGATACTTGTCGTAGATTCCCGCGTCGTTTACCCGGGTGGCGTGGCCGCCCGAAATCGTGCGCACCTGCTCCAGACGCGTCATGTTGCCGGTCTGAATGTCGAAAACATGGACATGCGCCCAGGACCAGTACGGGTGCTTGCCGTCGAGGAACGCGTGGCCATCCGCCTCGTATAGGGCGTAGGTGCCGTCGAAGGACCGGTACGGCTCGCCACGCCGGTCGAACGACACCATGGCGACCGGCAACAGGGTGCGCGCATCGAACCATACCCGCTTGCGGCTGACCGGCGCCCGCGGAAATTTGACCGGCTCGGCCTCCACAATGATCGCCTCCGGCACCAGTTCGACAGTAGTGTCCCAGAAGGTCTTGCCCTTGGGGCCGCCATGTGTACTGTGTTCCCAGTTCGGATGGTGTGGATTCCATCCCCCAGAAACCGCGGCCAGCATCGGGCCGCGGCCGACGATGCGGTAGTTGCCCCAGGTATGCAGCGGGTCGCCGGCACACCAGGCGTCAGATAGGTACAAAGTTGACCCCGGGATCAGCGGCTCGAAGCGCTGGTCTGTGGGAAACTGGCGAATGCGCCTGAAGGCAGGCACATAGCCGTAGAGGTCCGGGAAAGTGCTCTGGTCATAGGGCCAGATATTGAGAAACGAGGTGCCCTTGGCGCTTTCCGGCGCCTGGAAGAACACCGACTGATAGCGCAGTTTGTCCTCGTGGCCCGGCCAGTAGGGCCTTTGTTCCAGGCTGACGCGGGCAATCGGCGACAGCTCGGCCCAGCCGGTCTCGTAACCGAAGCGCACATCGCCGTCGGCCGACAGATCGTATTCCTTGACGGCATAGAACGAGGCATCGTGGCGCCCCCAGCTCAGAGTCAAGCCGGCAAACAGCTCCACTGCAGTCTTCGGGTCGGGAAACGGATTGCCGCCGATCCAGGGCTTGCCGTCGGCGGTCACTACGTTGCCGCGGGCGTCGAAGCGCGCCTGCCCCTGGTTACGCAGCGTCGCCTCCAGATATTCCCAAGGGCTCAGGCGCATCAGCTCGGTGGTGGTCTTCCCGACTCTCAGCCGCCGCCCCAGCGTCGCCACCTGCTGGTATTTGATGGGCTCGAGCAGATCTCTAACCAGCTCCACGTTGGCGGCACTGATCTCGTCGCCGGTCTTGATCCGCCCCTTGGTGTAACCTTCGATCGACAACAGCTCCTCGGGATAGGCCTTGCTGATGTCACCATGCTGCGCCAGCGCGCGCCACAACGGCATCAGCACGCCCGCGGAGGCTAGGCCTTTGACCGCTTGGTTCAGGAAATGACGGCGGCTACTGTCGTGATGATAACGCCTGAAACGCATATCCCGGCTCCATCAAAAAAGAAGCCGGAGACCAAGGCCGCCGGCTTTTGAAGACACGTGTTGATCTCAGGGAAGGGGGCAACACGTGTAGAAGAGCAAGCCGGACTAGAACTGATAGCCGACGCGAAGGGTGAATTCGTTGGCAAAACCCAGCCCACCGAGTAGGTTGTTGTTGGGGTTGCCGCCGAGACGATCGTTGATGTAGGTGTAGAAGCCGTCGATAGCCCAGTGGCCGCTGGGCTTGTATTGCAGGCCCGGCTGCACCAGGATGCCGCCGCGAGGATCGCCCAGGACGGCGAAGCCAACGCGATAGATATCCTGCGGGAACGGCTGCTGGAATGCGAACACGACGTAGTTGGCGTTGGTCACGCCCGGATCGCCCTGAGTGGCGGTCGGGTTGTAGGTGTCGGTGCCCCCGTAACCTTTCAGCGAGCGCCCAAACAGATCGTCGCGGGTGCGGTGCATGTATTGGAACACGAAGTAGGTCGCCGGGAAGGCTTCCGTGAAGCGGTAATACTTCTCCAGCACCAGGGCGCCTACCCAGTCGTTTTGGTGCAGGAAGTCCTTGCCCAGAGTCGTGTCGGTATATACACGGGCAGGCGTATAGCTGCCCTCGACATTGATGATCAGCTGATCGAGGATGGAGCCGGGCTCGCCTTCCGTGACATAGCTAGCGCCCAAACCGAGCACCGTCTCCTGGAAGTACTGGCGCTCGATATGCCCGCGTAGATCACCGCCAGCAGCAATGAAGAAGGAATTCAACTCGTTGTAGGCCTGCTGATAGTTCTGTACAGGCGAGGCGAACACCTTGGTGGTGGACGGCGCGAAATCATTGATCGAGGCGTTGAGGGCAGTGACGCCGTCGAGGCGCACCATCGACGCGTAGTGGAACCATTCGCTGGCCGAATAGACACCGCCTGGAGAGGCTTCGAATGGCGTTTGCGCCAGCATCGGCCCGGCATGGCCACCGTTGGCGGTGTTCACAACCACCCCAAGACCGTTTGGCGCATTGCCAGTGGTGGTGGTGGGCAGGTCCTTGTTCACGCCGGACGCGGTCCAGCGGAACACGCCGTCCGGGTTATAACGCCGCACGGCCATGGCCTGAAAGCCCCACTGGCCGAAATTGCCCTTCAGACGCAGGCCATAACTGAGCTTGTCCTCGTAGTTGTCTTGCGAGTAGCGGTCATGAACCGTGAACTGCACCGGGATAACGTTGTACTGAGTGTTGGGGTTGCCGTAAACGGTCGGCTGGAACTTCTGCACGTAGCCGTCGGCAAGGATGCCGTCGGAGACTTGGTACCCGATGCGCACCGCCAGTGCGGGCACGCGCTTGTCGGAGAACTCCTCCTGCGCGTAGTCCAGAACCGAGTGCCGGCGCAGATCCAAGCCGTCGACCACGTCCAGCACGCGGAAGAAGATCGCCTGACCCCAGGCGATGGCCTGATTGCCGACGCGGACATTCAGCGGCCCGTGGTTGTAGTCCAAGATCATCGTCGGGAAATTCAACAGGTAGTTGGGTCCGGCCCACTCCAGCGGGTTTGGGTGCTTGTTACCGTCGACCCGGTACTGGAAGTAGTTGGGCGCGCCTCCGTACAGACCCGGGTCACCGCCCGTGATGCAACCCGAGATGGAATTGCAGGCGCTGCCAGCATCGAAATCGCTGTAGTGCCCGAAGTCCCCGAGGACGCGTATGCGCGCGATGAACTTTAGATCCTCGGTCAGCTTTAGGCCCAGTTCGCCTTCGGCACGAAGCACGTGCCAGTTGAAGACGTTGTTCGCCGGGTCGAATGGGCGCTGCACGGTGTCCGTGCCGGTAGCGGCTCCGGGAACATTCGGCACCGGGATCGACGCCCAGTTCAGTCCAGTGGAAATGGGTATGCCCAGGGCCCCGGCTGCATTGGGCGGCACATAGGCTTGCCTGGCAGCACTGATACGGTTGAACGGATTTCCTCGCTGGTTGCTGGGGTTCTCCTGATCGCTGGTCTTGATGGCGACTTCCGGCCGGATGAACCCGCCGAATGTCACATCTAGGTTGCGCAACCAGCCGCTGGCGGGCGCGGACTCGCCCGCTCCAGCACTCGTTGCGTCATCCTGGGCGCGCGCCGCGCCCGCGATCAGGAGGGTGCCCAACACGGCCCACGCCAGCTTATTTCCTTTGCCCACGTCATCCCCCCCCTTTTGGTGTGTATTACTCGTGCGGAATCACAAAATTCTTGATTCAGTCGGCGATCTGAACGACCTGTCCCGAATGTCCCACTGCCAGCAACGCCCGCACCCTGCCGCCGTCGCTGCCGGCAGTGCCCTGGTACCAGGTGGAGTTGACCTCCTTGCCACTGACGTGTGCGAAGGACTGGCCGGAGTCACGGCTGATCAGCATGTCGTGCATGCCGGTGATCAACACCCTACCGTCGGCGGTGGAATGCACGCCCAGCAGGATCGCGCCGCTACCGGATCTGACCTCACTCCAACTGTTGCCTTGATCGGTGCTGCGCAGCACGATGCCGTTCTGCCCCACGGCGTAGCCGGGTCGATCGTCCGGCAACTCCATGGCAAACAGCGAGGCGTCGCCCTTGTGCAGCGTCTTCCAGCTCTTGCCGGCGTCGGCGCTGCGCAGGATCAGGCCAAACTCGCCGGCCATGGTGATGATGCCCTTGTCGTCGACGTCGACGTCGTACAGGTGCGGCTGCTCGCCGTTCTCCGCGTAGCCGCCCCAGTCCGGCGCAACGGAGGCCCAGCTGCGGCCACCGTCGGCTGAGCGGATCACCGTGCCGAAGGCTCCCACCGCCACGGCCACGCCGTCAGCGTTGACGCCGACCGCGAACAGCCGTCTGTCGGTGCCGCTGTCGACCTTGTTCCATTTGCCGGCCGGGTCCATCACCAGGATGGTCCCGACCTGTCCCACCGCGATGCTATGGCCCTGTTGCGCCGCCACGCCAAGCAGCGACAGCTGCGTCGGCGCCGGCGTCACTGCCTTCCAGCTCTTGCCGCCGTCGGTGCTTTCCAGGATCGCGCCGCCGGCACCGACCGCGATCCCGGCACTGCCATAGGTGGCCACGGAGAAAAGAGCCTGATGCGGCGTGCCCGCCACGATCGGCATAAGTCGGGGCGGCGCGGCGGCGACGCCGGCGCAGAGCAACCCGACAGTCAGTAGGAAGCCTGTCCGTAAGCGATGCATTGACGCCAGGCGGCTCACGCCTGCCCCAACCTGGTAATGGCCTGGTTGGTCAGGTACTTGTTGTAGACGTCGACGCCGTTGTCCGAAAACTGCGACTTGTAGCCACCGGCAACGGCCGGGGCGTGGACAATACGGCTCATGCGGTTCGCCTGAATATCGTGGATGTGGAAATGCGTCCAACTCCACTCCGCGTTGCCCTTGGGGTCCTTGACGACGGCGCTGCCATCCTGCATGCGGCTGCAGCCCGGCTCCACGGATTTCCAGATCTCGCCGCGTCGATCAAAGCTGATGTAGGTGACGAACTGCTGGTTGCGAACGTCGATCCAGACGCGTTTCTTGCCGACTGGCGCCCTGGGATAGCCCGTGGGTTCGGCTTCGATGACGATGCACTCCGGGCACATGGAAAAATTCGTATCCCAGAACGTCTGGCCCTTGGGCCCGCCATGGACGCCCATTTCCCAATTGGGCTTGGAGCCGTGCCAGTTCTGACTGACCGCACCGAGCATGGGTTGGCGGCCGACGATCTTGTAGTTCCCCCATGTGAGCATGGGGTCCCCTGCCCCCCAGGCATCGGAAAGGAACCAGGTGATACCGGGCAACAGGGGCTCAAAGCGCTGGTTGGTGGGGAACTGGCGCACGCGCTTGAAGGCGGGCAAGTAGCCGTACAAGTCCGGAAACTTGCGCTGGTCGTAGTACCAGTTGGTCAGGAACGAAGTGCCGGCAACGTCCTGCGGAGAGGTGAACCACACCGAGAAAAGGCGCAATAGATCTTTCTTGCCCTGGAACACAGTGTTGTCGATGCGCGCCTGCACCTGCAGCTCGACCCATTCGAAGTCGTACTGGTAGGCCAAGCCGCCGTCCGGCGCGATGTCCCACTGGCGCATGGCGTATTGCGAATAGTCGTGCCGGCCCCATGACAGCGTCAGATTGGCGATCGCTTCCAAACCGTCTTTCGCGTCGGTGAAGGGCAAGCCGCCGAGCCAGGGATTGCCGCTGCCGGCCTCCACGATATTGCCGTCAGTGTTGAGCTTGGCCTTGCCTTTGTTCCTCAGGCTAGCTTCCAGGAAGGCCATCGGGAACAGCAGGCTTGGGTCCTGCACCGTCGGCACGATGTTGATCTTGCGGCCCATTTCCTTGACCTGCTTGAAGGTGATGGGATCGAGCAGGTCTTTCACCGCATCAACGTTGGCGGCCGTCAGGACGTCACCGGTCTTGACCTTGCCCTTGGTGTACATCTCCACCGAGGTCAGTTCGTCCGGGTAGGCCTTGCTCATGTCACCATTGGCGATCATCGGCCATAGCGGCGCCAGCACGCCCGCTCCAGCGCCCAACGCTGCTTTCTGCAGCAGGGCGCGACGGCCGTAGTCCACATCGTATTTACGGATACGCATCACTCTCTCCTCCTCGGAACGGCAACTGACGCCAGTACATCGGATTTGTAGGAATTCACTTGACCCCCGCCATGCGGGAGTCGGCGAAGTCGTCGCCGGCGGTGAACTGCGACAGGTCGACGCCCTCGCCCACGAACAGGTCCTTGCGGGCGACGAAGTTCGGCTTGACCAGCCACACCAGCAGCGGCAGCACCACCAGGGCCAGCACCATGTTGATCAGCATGGTCAGCACCAGCAGCAGGCCCATGTCGGCCATGAACTTGAGGCCGGACAGGAAATACCAGGGCAGGATTCCCGCCACCATGATGGTGGCGGTGAACATGATCGCCTTACCGGTGGTAGTCAGTGACGCGGTGATGGTGCGGCCCCAGTCGTGGTTGTGCGCGTGGTATTCCTCGCAGATACGCGACAGCAGGTAGATGCCGTAGTCGATGCCCACGCCGACGCCGACGCAGGCCACCAGCAGGGAGTTGATGTCCAGGCCGATGCCGATCAGGTGCATGCCGGCAGTGAGAATGAAGTTCGCCAGGTTCACCGGGATCAGCAGGATCAGCCCGGCGACGATCGAACGGTACGCCAGGCTGCAGCCGAGCAGGATGACCAGGTTCAGGCAGCCGATGATGACCCAGTGGAATCGGTGGACCACGTTGTTCATTGCCTGCTGCAGCGCGATGGTGCCAGTGCCGAGCCGCACTCGGAACTTGTCATGGTCCGGCCCCACCACTCCCACCGCTGCGCTCGCAGCCGCGAGCGCAGCGTCGACGGTTTCCTGCTTGTTGTCCTTGTACCAGAGCGAGACGGTGGAGTTCTCTTGGTCGAAGTCGATGACGTGGGAGAACGCCTTCGAACTGGAGCCCATGGTCACGGCGGTGGCGGCGGCGTTGGTGGAAGTGTTGTCCGGGTCCAGCGGCAGCCATTTCGGGTTGCCGCCGGCGAACAGGCGGTTGCCTTCCATCAGGTAGTCGCCGAAGGACAGAGTCGCCCTGGGCGGTGCGGCACCCTGCACCATCAGGCCCTGCAACCGGAACATAGTCATGACCGTGTCGGCCTGGCGGGCGACGCGCTGCGGGTCGTTCTGGTCCTTGGCCTCGAGCACGATCTCCAGGGTGTTGACGCCCGGGAAGTTCGCGTTGATCTTCGACACCGCGCGGTTGTATTCGGCGACCGGCCACAGCAGATTGCTGCCTTCCACAGGATTGCCGATACGGATCTGCAGCGCGGTATAGACCGAAGCCACCAGCAGCACCACCACCACCGCCGTCGTCACCGTTGCGGTCTTGCCGAACGACAGCTTGGCGATGTTGCGCAGAGTCCACTGAAAGCCGCGATCCAGCGAACCGCCCTGGCCAGCCTGGCCGATCAGGCGGTCGACGTTGTTCGGCGCCGGCAGCGAGGCCAGTAGCAGCGAGATCAGGATCACGCCGGTGGGGATCAGCCAGATCGCCCAGAAGCCGCAGAACAGGGCGAATCGCTGCATCGCCGGGATCGGCGCGATGGCAATGAGGAAGATGCCGACAATATCGGTGAAGATGCCCAGGACCGACGGCGCCATCATCACGCCCATGGTGATCTCGGCCGCCTTCACCCGGTCCTTCACGTGGGAGTAGATCTCGTAGTAGCGCTCGGTGAATTGCACGCAGTGCGAGAACGAGCGGGCCACCAGCAGCAGGGGCACCACCATTAGCAGCGGCTCGATCGGCGACTTGAGCCAGCCGACGAAGCCGAAACCCCACACCGCCGCCACCAGGCTGGTAACGATCGGCGTGACCACGCCGACCACGTTGCGCATGTACAGCACCAGCGACAGCACCAGGGCGCCGATGGTGATGCAGGCGATCCACAACATCTGCGACTCGTACTGGTACACCCAGCCGGTCAATGCCGGCTGGCCCGCCATGTAGACCTCGTGGTGGGCGTCGCTGGCGTTCTTGACCAGGTCATGCACGTACTTGAAGGCGGTGCCGTAGTCCAGGCGCTGCTCGATGAAGGTAGCGTTGATCAGGGTCGCTGTGGCATCGCCGGAAATCAGGAAGGCGCGTGCATTGGGTGATTTATCGACCCGGCGGCGGAAATCGGCGATCTCTTCCTCTGTGGCCGGAACGTGATTCTCCATCAGCGGTCGCATGTCGATGCCTTCCGGCGTGGCTTCGGCGTAGCGCGCCTTCTCGGTGGCGATGGACAGGATCTGGTCATGGTCCACGCCCGGCGCTAGGTCGATGTCGCGGGTCAGCTGCCATACCTTGGCCAGCGTTTCCGCGTTGTAGATGTCACCGTCCTTGTTCTTCACCATCAAGGTGATGGTCAGCGGGTTGCCGAAATTCGGGTGATCCTTAAACACCTGCACGAAGGGGTCATCCTTCGGCAGCAGGTCGGAGAAGATGGTCTTCAGCTCGACGTTGCGCAGCCCAGCGGCAAAAAAAGCGGTGATGGCCACGAACGCCAGGGCCATCAGGCCGCGGTGCGCCATCACCCATTGTGCGAAGCGAAAACGTCGGGATCCGCTCATGCCTAGGAATCCGATGACAGCGTCGGATCGATGGCATTTCTCTGCGGCAGCTCTACGGTCATCCGCTTCTCCTCGCATCACAGAACGTATTATTTATATAACGCATTCTAAATCTAACGCGTTATGTTTATGCCGTCAACAGCGGGACAGGTGGCGCGCGACAACCGGCTCGTCGGGCGTAGTGGCCCGCAGCCATCGACGCCTTTATTAGCTACGCGATCAGCAAACAGTTGGAGTTGTGTAATCCGCTAGCGCGAGGACGGACTTGATTCGCTATGGATCGAATCCCGTGCGCTTATGGAGTCGCCGGACCGAATCGTTGCGTTGCCCGGGATAGCGAAGGCGTGCCTGCCACCGGCTAGGCCGCAATGAGTGCCTTCAGCGGCACCGCCTCGTCTGCCAGCTGCGCCGCATCGACCGCGGCGCGCATCACCACCAGTTTCTTGGCGAACATGAAATCCTGCGGGCGGCTCACCGTGTCGGCGGCGATGATGTGGCCATCCTTGAGATAGAAGGCGGCGAATGCGCGGCCGTTGAGATCGCCGCGCAGCACCATCCGGTCGAAGCCCTTCGACAGCCCAACCATCTGCAGCTTGAGGTCGTACTGGTCCGACCAGAACCAGGGCACCACGTTGTAGATCACGTTCTTGCCGAGCAGGTTTGCGGCAACGGTGCGGCCGTGCTCCATCGCGTTCTGCACCGACTCCAGCCGCAGGCGGCAGTCGAAGAATGCGTTGGGGTGGTTGGCGCAGTCGCCGGCGGCGTAGATGTGCGGATCGGCGGTGCGCGCGTACTCGTCCACCACGATGCCGTTGTCCACCGCCAGCCCCGCGTCCTGGGCCAGCTCGACATTGGGCAGCTGGCCGATGCCGGCGATGACGAAGTCCGCCGGGATGCGCGTGCCGTCGCTCAGCACCACCTGCTCCACCGCCGCGCCGCCCTCGAAGGCGGCGATCTGCACATTGGTGCGTAGGTCCACCCCCGCCTCGCGGTGCACCCGCTCGAAGAAGGCCGAGACTTCCGGCACAGTGACCCGCGCCAGCACCCGCGGCAGGCCCTCCAGAACGGCGACGTGCAGGCCCAGCTTGGTCAGCACCGCCGCCGCCTCCAGGCCGATGAAGCCGCCGCCGACGATCACCGCGCGCTTGCCGGCCTCGCGGTAGGCATGCAGCCCCCGCACGTCGGCGATGCTGCGCACCGCGAACACATTGAGTTTGTCCGCGCCCGGCAGACTCAGCAGCCGCGCCCGCCCGCCGGTGGCCAGCACCAGCTTGTCGTAGTTGAGGCTGCGGCCGTCGGCCAGTTGCAGCTGTTGTTTCTCGCGGTCGATACGCTGTGCGTGCACGCCGCCGATGAATTCGACCTTGTGCTTGTCCCAGCCGACCGCCGGCATCAGGTACAGGCTCTCCTCCGTCGCCGCGCCGCTGAGGAAGGCCTTGGACAGGGGCGGACGCCGGTACGGCACCTGCGGCTCGTCGCCGACCAGCACGATGCGGCCGGCGTGGCCGAGCTTGCGCAGCTCGCCGGCGATTTCGCCGCCGGCCTGTCCCGCGCCGACGATGACCATGGTCTGATACGTAGCGTTGCTCATATTCGATGGCGGCGAGTCAGCCAAGGCTGGGGTCGATTCAGCGCCAGCCATTCCGCTGACATCTGAGGCGGCTGACGAACTTAGGCGCCGAGGCTTGTCAGCCATCATCCCAGGCTTACCGGTATGCGGTAGGTTCACGCAGGGCAATATTTCTTGATGCGCCTACTTGGCCTTGGCGTACCCCAGCTCCTGCAGGGCTCCTCCAATCTCCTCCAGGATCCAGGGGTCGTCGATTGTCGCCGGCACTTGATAGGCCTGGCTATCGGCAAGGGCGCGCATGGTAGAGCGCAGCACTTTGCCGGAGCGGGTTTTGGGCAAGCGGGCGACGATCACGGCTTGCTTGAAGCAGGCCACGGCGCCGATCTGCTCGCGCACGTGGGCGACCAGCTCGGCCACGATGCGTTCGGGTGGGCGCTGCACGCCCGCCTTGAGTACGACCAGCCCCACGGGCAACTGGCCTTTCATAGCGTCAGCCACGCCTATCACAGCGCACTCGGCCACATCCGGATGGCTGGCAAGCACTTCTTCCATAGCACCGGTGGAGAGCCGATGGCCAGCAACGTTGATAATGTCGTCGATGCGGGACATGATCCAAACGTAGCCGTCGGCGTCGATCATGCCGGCATCGCCGGTCAGGTAGTAGCCGGGATAGCGGCGCAAATAGGTGTCGCGGTAGCCCTGCTCGTTGTTCCATAGGGTCGACAAGGTCCCCGGAGGCAGCGGCAGCTTGATGACGATGTTGCCGATAGTGTTCGCCGCCACCGGCCGACCTTCCTCGTCCAGCACCTGGATGTCGTAACCCGGCACCACTACGCTGGACGAGCCCGGCTTCACCGGCATCGGCTCGATGCCACGGCAGTTCGCCACCGCCGGCCAGCCGAGCTCGGTCTGCCACCAATGGTCGACCACAGGGACTTTAAGCTTGTCCTGAGCCCAGCCAATGGTGTCCGGGTCGCAGCGCTCGCCGGCCAAGTACAGGGCCTTGAAATTCGACAAGTCGTACTGGCCGATCAGTTCGCCGCGCGGATCTTCCTTCTTGATAGCGCGGAATGCGGTCGGCGCGGTGAAGAACGCTTTCACGCGGTGCTGGGCAATAACACGCCAGAATGCGCCCGCATCCGGTGTGCCCACCGGCTTGCCCTCATAGAGAACGGTGGTGCAGCCGCACAACAGGGGGCCATAGAGAATATAGGAGTGTCCAACCGCCCAGCCCATGTCAGACGCGGCCCAGAACACCTCACCCGGCTGGGTGTCGTACACCGCCTGCATCGAGTACTGCAGGGCCACGGCGTGACCACCGTGGTCGCGCACCACGCCCTTGGGCTTGCCGGTGGTGCCGGAGGTGTAGAGTACATAGAGTGGATCGGTGGCGGCGACCGGCACGCAGGCCGCCGGCTGGACGCCGGCTAGTGCTTCATTCCACTCCAGGTCGCGGTCGGGCACCAGCTTTGCCTCGCACTGCGGCCTCTGCAGGACGATGGTCCGCTGCACTCGATGCACGGCCAGCTGCAAGGCCTGGTCGAGCAGCGGCTTGTATGCCACCACCCGCCCTGGCTCGATGCCGCAAGATGCGGAGACGATCAGCACCGCCTCCGCATCGTCGATGCGCTTGGCCAGCTCTGCCGCGGCGAAGCCGCCGAACACTACCGAGTGCACCGCGCCGATGCGGGCGCAGGCCAGCATGGCGACAGCCGTTTCCGGCACCATCGGCATATAGATGATGACCCGGTCCCTTTGCTTTACCCCTTGTTTCAGCAAAGCCCCGGCGAACAGAGCGACTTGATCGCGCAGCTCGCGGTAGCTGAATTTCGCCACCGTGCCGGTGACCGGGCTGTCGTAGATCAGCGCTGTCTGCTCACCGCGGCCGCTGTCGACGTGGCGGTCCAGGGCGTTGTAACAGATATTGAGGCGGCCACCGGCGAACCAGCGATATAAGGGCACGTTAGAGCGGTCCAGCACCCGATCCCAGCGCCGCTCCCAGTGCAGTGCCTCAGCCTGCTCCGCCCAGAACCCCTCAGGATCCCTCAGCGAATGTTCGTGGCTCTCGGCGTAGCGCATAAGCGTCTCCCTGATCAGGCTGTCATCTCGATCATTTCAAACTGGCACTTCGCCGCGCCGCAGTCCGGACACGCCCAATCCTCGGGCACATCCTCCCAGCGCGTCCCCGGCGCGATACCCTCTTCCGGGAGGCCTTTGGCCTCGTCGTAGACGAAACTGCACAACGCGCATTGCCATATCTTGAGAGAATTCGTTTCCGTCATAGGTTCGATCCTAGTCGTCGTTTGCAACGCCCAGCGGCCTGCCAGGGACTACAGCCCAGAGCTGGCGCCCGACAGTCGCAACGTGAGGTGAGTTTGAGGCGGATTTCCGCGGGATCTAGTCGACGCCGTCCGCTTCCGAACGGCGGGACACCTTCTTCCGCCGCGGCCGCTCCGGTTTCAACAGTTCCTTGGGCAGGGTCTTTTCGAGTTTGGCCAAGCGCTGCAGCAAACTAGGCCGCAAGGACTCCGGAACGTGCGGAATCAGAATCAGCACTGTCCCGAACAGCACGTGATTGCGGAAGCCGGCGCCGTCCAACTCCCCGTGCATCCAATACTGCAGGACGCCGGTGAAGTTTGCGAGCAATTGCCGTTCCATTACTTCGCCACGAACCTTCGGCAACAGCGTACCCAACTCTATTCCGCGCGTGATCGCCGAATCCCAAAGCCGCATGGCCCGGCCGAACAGCGCAGGATGGTGCTCCGGTTCGTGCGAGCCAATCAGGAAACGCAGCAAGGGTCGATATAGCGCAGCGTCGCTGCCATAGAGATCGGCCGAGATCCTCGACACCGCAAGCGTCTGCTCGATGGCATCCGACAGCCTCAGGCGGTCGACTTGCTTGTCGATCTCACGCACGCAGTCCTCGACCAAGGCATACAGCACGGCAGCCTTGGAGCCGAACAGGCCATAAGGCGTTGCCAGCGCGACGTCGGCCTGGTCGGCTAGGTTTCGCATCGTGAAGTCGGTCCCGCCGGTGTCGCGGATCAACTTCTCGGCACTGCGCAGAATCGACGCCTGCAGCGTAACACGTCGCCGTTCCCGCCAGTCCGGTTCGGCCGCGCTGGATTCAGGAACGCTCACGGGCACGCCCTCAAGCACGGCCGCTTGGTCGCCGCATTCGGCCCGCAGCATCCTAGCGTCCAGTCCCGGTTTTTTTTGCGAGCCATAACTCTAGATTATAGTGAAACTGGCGGATGTTCATCTCCATGTACTTCCCGTACATCGGGCCTGCAAATCCTTGCGAATGCAGCCCCAGCTGCATCCTCGCCAGGTTCGTGGCGTCTTGATCGAACACCGGCGCACTGCGCCCCATTTCTGGAGCGCCCTCAACGTAGCTCTTGCTCGCCGGGACGAAGTTGGCTTTCGCTGCGGGCGGCCGTTCCTGGCCTTCGGCAAACGGCACCAGTACCATGGTTTCCCAGATGCAGGAATCAGGATTGTTGCCGTTGGGCCTGGCGCGATAGACCAGCGGAGCACCCTCGCCGATCCAGATGCAGACGTTGGGAAACACCCAGTATTCGATCAGGTCCAGCATCTGGGAATCGCTGGCCGTCGAATAGTCGACACCGCTGCGCCGCAGCAGTTCGGCCCGGCGCAGGTCCGACAGCACGTCCCGCGCGCGGCCGCCCTCGGGCACCGTCGGGATCGTCAGCGGAACGCCGTCGGTGGACCAGGGGTCGGCGAATTCGGTCGTGACCATCGACTCCACGATTTTCTGCTCGCTCACCGGCTCCGTGCGATGGGGACTGGGCACGCCCAGCGGCACGATGAAGCGCGCATGCAAACCGTAGGCGTCGTATTGCGTATTGGCGTCGCCAGCGTAGTTGAGCCACTGCGGATGGACTTTGAACGCGTGGTAGGCTTCGACGAACGCCTCGATCGCGACTTTCCAGTTGCAGTTCATCTCCTTGGCCACGTGAATCGCCTTCCAGCGCGTGGACAAGGACGGCCATTCATCGAAGTGCCGTAATAGCGTAGGGCCGAGAAAATCCTCCAGCGGCTCGGCGTCGGGATCCATGTTGATGAACACGAAACCGTTCCACAAGCCGACGCGGCATTCCGGCAGCTTGTACTCCTCGTCGCGCACCTCCGGGAAATCCCAACGGCAGGGAATGTCCTTGACCGAGCCGTCGAGATTCCAGGCCCAGGCATGGAAGCTGCAGCGCAGTTCGCGGCTGTTGCCGCAGCCGACTTTCAGCCGGTTGCCGCGGTGCCGGCAGGCGTTGAAGAAGGCGCGCACCTGGGTCGGCGTCTCACGCACAAGCAGGATCGACTGGTCCGCGATGATGTATTCCAGGTGGTCGCCGACTTGCGGAATGTCCTGCTCCAGGCAGGCCAGCTGCCATACCCGGCTCCACAACATTTGCACTTCGCGCTTGTGGTACTCCGGCGAAATGAAGCACTCCTTATCGACGATGCCGGTGCCGTAGTCGCGAACCTCGTGCTCGAGCAGATTCGGTGGAACCGCTCCGCGGTCAGTCTCCAGATAGGAGGCGACGGTCGGCATTGCCGCGGGATCCGTCGCCCCTGTGGTGCCGTGCCGCTTGTCACGCTTGGTATCTCGCATCGTCGAGCTCATTGCCGTTCCTCCAATTGGTACAGCATATCCTGTTATACACAGTACGTGTTATAAAAATAATGTATTATGTTTAAGTGGTCAAGGCAGGCGGCGCGCAAAGCCCGCCACTGTGTTGCTCAAACGCACTTGGAGGACTGAAGACAATGACGCTATCCCGCGCAGAATACGTGGCACTGGACGGCCTCGGCCTGGCCGACCTGATCCGTCGGCGCGAAGTGACCGCGGATGAGGTCTATGCTTGCGCCGTCGAGCTGGCGACGGTGCTCAACCCGAAGCTCAATGCTTTCATCGAACTCTTCGACCAGCCGCTCCCCTACAATCATGCCGGCCCGTTCGGTGGCGTTCCCTTCGCCATCAAGGATCTGATCTGCCATGCCGAGGGCCGGCTGAACGAAAACGGTTCGCGCCTGTCCGCCGGGACACGCTGCAGCCACGACACCGATCTGATGCGTCGCTTCCGTCTCGCCGGCTGCATGACCATCGGCCGTACCGCCACGCCGGAGTTCGGCTACTGTGCCTCGACCGAGTCCGTGTTCTCGGGGCCGACGCGCAACCCCTGGGACCTGTCGCGCATGCCCGGCGGTTCCAGCGGCGGTTCCGGTTCGGCAGTGGCGGCGGGCATCGTGCCGCTGGCGCATGGCAACGACGGCGGTGGCTCGATCCGCATACCCGCGGCCTGCAATGGACTGGTCGGTCTCAAGACTTCGCGCGGACGCGTGCCGTTGGGGCCCGACATCGGCGATGCCGTGAACGGCCTGGCCGTCGAGTTCGGGATTACCAGGACGGTACGCGACTGCGCGGCACTACTGGATGCGGTGCACGGTGCGGCGCAGGGTGATCCCTACACCATCGCCCCGCCGCCGGGCCGCTATGCTGATCTGATCGCGACGCCACCCCGGCCGCTGCGCGTCGCGGTCATGACCAAAGCCTGGTCCGGCGTACCCGTCGATCCCGTGATGACGGAGAGCACCAACAAGGCTGCGCGTCTGTGCGAAGGCCTCGGCCACAAGGTCACCGAAGCCGCGCCGCCGCTGGACCAAGAACTGTTCATGACCGCGACGCACACCATCTGGATCAGCTGCGTCCATCATCTGGTCAAGTCGGTGGCCGCATCCACAGGGCGCAAGCCCAGCGCGGACACGCTTGAGGCGACGACGCTGGCCTGCTTCCTGGAAGGGGCGAAGGTCAACGCCTACCAGTTGCAGAGCGCATTCGAGGCGGTCAACCAAATCACCCGTTCGTTCGCGCGCTTCTTCGCGGACTACGACGTGCTGCTGACGCCGACGCTGGCCACGCCGGCGCTGCCGCTCGGCACCCTCAACGCCAACAACAGCAAGCTGGACGCGCGCGGCTGGACCGAGCAGATATTTGCCTTCGCCCCCTTTACGCCGCAATTCAACATGACCGGCCAGCCGGCGATATCGCTGCCGCTGCACCGGACCCCGGAGCTGCTTCCGGTCGGCGTACAGTTCGCGGCGCGCTACGGCGAGGAGCATACGCTGCTGAAGTTGGCGGCTCAGCTGGAGACTATTGCGCCATGGCCGCGCGTGGCGCCGTTGTGGCGCGAAGCCTGAGGCGCCGGCCGGCCACTCCTGACATGTTGATGCCAACAGCCAACGCGGACCTGCTATCGAGGCGCGAAGCGATCGCGAAGGACCTGCGGCGCTTGCTGTCGCACGACCAGGTGATTGTCGATGCGGAGGCGCGCAAAGCCTACGAAAGCGATGGCCTCACCGCTTATGCACAATCGCCGCTGCTCGTCGTACTGCCTGCCGATGCCGGGCAGGTGTCGCGCGTGCTCCGCTATTGTTCCGCACAGAGCATCCCGGTGGTTCCGCGGGGTGCCGGCACTTCCTTGTCCGGTGGTGCGCTGCCGGCGGAGGACGGTATCGTGCTCGGATTGGGCAAGCTCAACCGCATCCTCGAAATCGACGTCGACAACCGCTGCGCCGTTGTCCAGGCCGGAGTTACCAACGTCGCGGTGACACGGGCGGTGCAGCACCTAGGCCTGTACTACGCACCCGACCCGTCCAGCCAGATTGCCTGCACCGTCGGCGGCAACATTGCGGAGAACTCCGGCGGCGTTCACTGTCTGAAATACGGCCTGACCACCAACAACGTACTCGGCGCCTTGCTGGTGTTGCCGGACGGCGAGATGGTCAGGCTGGGCGGCAAACAGGCAGACAGCGCCGGTCTGGACCTGCTCGGCGTGGTCGTCGGATCCGAAGGCTTGCTGGGGATCGTCGCCGAAGCCACCGTTCGCCTGCTGGCGGCGCCGAGCGCCGCGCGCGCTGCCCTGTTCGGCTTTGCCAGTTGTGCAGCAGCCGGCGACTGCGTAGCCGAGATCATCGGGGCCGGCATCATCCCAAGCGGCATGGAGATGATGGATCGATTCGCCGTTCGCGCCGCGGAGGAGTTCGTCCAAGCGGGTTATCCGCTGGATGTGGAGGCGCTGTTGATTGTGGAGCTGGACGGCTGCGAGCCGGAAATCGCGGCCGGGTTGGACCAGGTGTCGCGGATCGCGGCGCGCACCGGCGCCGTATACCGCCGATTTAGTCATGACGAAGCCGAGCGGATGACCATCTGGGCCGGGCGCAAAGCGGCGTTTGCCGCCATCGGTCGTCTTACGCCTGACTACTATTGCATGGACGGTACCATCCCGCGCCGGCGCCTGCCGGAAGTCCTCACCCGCATCGAGGCGCTGGCACGGCAGTACCAGTTGCGTGTCGCCAACGTTTTTCACGCCGGCGACGGCAACTTGCACCCGATCATTTGCTACGATGCCGCCCGGTCCGGCGACTTCGAACATGCTGAAGCGCTCGGCGCGGACATCCTCAAGCTGTGCGTGGAAGTAGGTGGCGCGCTCACCGGGGAGCACGGCGTTGGCGTCGAAAAGCGCGAATTGATGCCCATCATGTTCGACGAACAGGACATCGCGCAGCAATGGCTGCTGAAGCTCGCTTTCGATCCGCAGGCGCTGCTCAACCCAGGCAAGATGTTTCCACTGCTGCACCGCTGCGCCGAGCAGGGGCGCGTACATGTGCGCGGCGGCCAGGTGCGACACGCACATCTCCCGCGGTTCTAATCATGGCTCTGCATCGTCCGGGTGACGCCGCCGAAGTGAGCGACATCGTCGCCTCCGCCCATTTGTCGCACCAGTCGCTCGCGCTGCACGGCGGTGGCAGCAAATTGGCCTATGGGCGGCCGCTCGTGACCAGTCACGTTCTCGACCTCTCGCGCCTGAACAGCATCCGCAGCTACGACCCCGCAGAGTTGGTGCTGACGGCGGCCGCGGCAACGCCGCTAAGCGACATCGAAGCGGCGCTGGCGTCGTACGGGCAGATGCTGGCGTTCGAGCCTCCCGATTGGGGATCGCTGCTGGGCAGCCCCGGCCGCCAGCCGACGCTAGGAGGCATCGTGTCCTGCAATCTGTCCGGTCCGCGGCGTGTCCACTCCGGCTCCGCGCGCGACCATGTACTCGGTTTCAGGGCCGTCAACGGTCGGGGTATCGCCTTCAAAGCGGGCGGCGCAGTGGTGAAAAACGTCACCGGCTACGATCTGTCCAAACTGATCACCGGCGCCTGCGGCACCCTGGCGGCCCTCACCGAGATCACCGTCAAGGTCCTGCCGCGCCCGGAAGTCGAGTGCTCGGTGATGGTCGGCGGGCTGAGCGATGCCGGCGCGATCGCCGCCTTGTCCAAGGCAATGCGCTCTCCGGCCGCAGTTTCCGGAGCCGCTCACCTTCCGCCCCCGCTGGCGCGGAGGCTGCTGGGGTCGAGCAAAGCCGTCACGGTGGTGCGGCTCGAAGGCTTGCAAGCCTCTATGAAGCATCGCTGCACCTTGCTGCGCGGAGTGCTGGCCTCCGACGGAGGCTGCGATGAGCTCGACGTGCAAACGTCCATGAAACTGTGGCAGCAGATCGCCGGGGTCTGCTTCGGCGAGCACTTGTCGGACACCGACATCGTCTGGCGCATCTGCGCGGCGCCGAGCGTAGCCGCCGACATCGTCACCGCTCTGGCGCGGGACATCGCCATGGAATGGTTCTTCGATTGGGCGGGCGGCCAGATTTGGATCCGCGTGCTTGATCCCGACCACGAAGGCTGGGCACAGGCAGTCCGCGCGATAGTTGGGCGTCATCAGGGCGCTCACGCCACTCTGGTACGGGCCCCGGAATCGGTACGCGCGCGCATCGACCCGTTTCAGTCGCCTTGCCCAGGCCTTACCGCTCTGACCGCACGTATCAAACGCGCCTTCGATCCACACCGCGTGCTCAATCCGGCGCGCATGTACAAATGGATGTAACTCTGCGATGCAAACGCATTTCCGCCTAGAACAGTTGCAGGATCCGGCCGTCGCCGAATCGGCAAAAATCGTCCGCAGCTGCGTGCACTGCGGCATGTGCACCGCGACCTGCCCGACCTATGTGCTGCTGGGCGACGAGCTCGACAGCCCGCGCGGCCGCATTAGCTTGATCAAGGACATGCTTGAGAGCGGTCGCCCGGCCACCCCCATCGTGGTCAAACATATCGACCGCTGCTTGTCGTGCTTGTCCTGCGTCAGCACATGCCCGTCGGGCGTCGACTACATGCATCTGGTGGACCACGCCCGGGCGCATATCCGCCAAACCTTTCGCCGCCCATTGTCGGACAGGTTGCTCAGGTACGTGTTGGCGCTGGTGGTGCCGCGGCCGCCGTTGTTTCGCTGGGCCTTGCACATCGCCCGCTGGACCAAACCGCTGCACCGCCTGTTGCCCGGCCGCCTGCGCTCACTGGCACAGCTGGCACCCGCGCGTATTCCGCGCGCCTCGGTCGAGGATCAGCCGGGCGTGCGGAGGGCGGTGGGCGCGCGCCGTGCGCGCGTTGCCCTGCTCACCGGGTGCGCTCAACAGGTGCTTGCGCCGTCCATCAACGAAGCAACGCTGCGGTTGCTGACGCGCAGCGGCTGCGACGTCGTCATCGCACCCGGCACGAGCTGTTGCGGCGCGCTGGTTCATCACTTAGGAGACGAGGACGACGCCCTCGACAGCGCAAGGCGCAACGTCGACGCCTGGACGCGCGAGCTGGAGCGCGAATCGCTGGACGCCGTGATCGTCAACGCCTCAGGCTGCGGCACGATGATCAAGGACTATGGTTTCATGTTGCGTCTGGACCCGGTGTATGCCGAGCGAGCGCGCCGCATCTCGGCGCTTGCCCGAGACGTCTGTGAGTACCTGGCAACCGTCGGTTTTGCCCCGCGGACACCTGCGGTTCCACCACTGCGCGTCGCCTATCAGGCCGCCTGCTCGCTGCAGCATGGACAGCGGATTCACCGGCAGCCGCGCACGCTGCTTGCGAGCGCGGGCTTCAGCGTAATCGACTTAGCCGAAGACCACCTATGCTGCGGCTCCGCCGGAACCTACAGCATTCTGCAACCCGAACTGGCGAATCAACTTCGTGCGCGCAAGCTCGCCAACATCGCGGCATGCAGACCTGATGTCGTCGCCAGCGGCAACATCGGCTGCATCAGCCATATCGGACAAGACTCCGACATTCCCGTCGTGCATACCGCGGAGTTGCTCGACTGGGCCAGCGGCGGCCCGATTCCGCCATCGCTGGCCGCGTCAATCTCCACATCCACCGCCACTTGGAGCCGACCATGACTGCAACAGAAAGTACCGCAGAAGAAACCCTCGGATTCGTGATGAACCAGACAATGCTGCGGGTCAGAAACCCCTCCGCCTCGGTAGCCTTTTACCGCGATGTGCTGGGCATGACGCTGCTGCAGCGCTTCGATTTCGCGGAACTCAAGTTCTCGCTGTATTTCATGGCCTATCTGCGGTCGGAAGACGGCCCACTGCCGTACGACGCAGCGGAACGCGCGCGGTTTCTTACGCGGCAAAAAGCCACCATTGAGCTGACACACAACTGGGGTACGGAGACGGATGCGGCTTTTGCCGGATATCACCACGGCAACAGCGAGCCGCGCGGCTTCGGTCACATCGGCATTACAGTGCCGGACGTGTACGCTGCATGCGAGCGATTCGAGCGCCTGGGCGTGCCGTTCGTCAAGAGGCCCGACGAAGGCAAGATGGGCGGGATCGCTTTTATCAAGGATCCGGACGGTTATTGGATCGAAATCCTTACCGCTGCGGCGATGGCGCGATTCGCCGTTCCTTGAGTGGACGCCGCGATCACCGTGGCGGCGCTACTTCCTATCCGCAGATCTAGGATGGCTGGGAGACTTTGATGTCCCTATCGTATGCAAGTGGCTGCGGCGAGATGCCCTTGCTCGGTGAAACCATCGGGCAAAATCTGGATCGAATCGCGAGGTCCTTTCCCGGTCGCGACGCACTGGTCGCCGTAGATCAGTGCCGACGTTGGACCTATGCCGAACTGAATGCCGACATTGACGTCCTTGCGCGCGCTCTGCTTGCCGAAGGCGTCGAGCCAGGGGACCGGATCGGAATCTGGGCGCCCAACTGCCCTGAGTGGGTTCTGACACAGTACGCGACCGCTAAGATCGGCGCCGTTCTGGTGTGCATAAACCCTGCATATAGCGAACACGAGTTGAGCTATGTGCTTCGTCAGTCGGGCGTTTCAGTTCTCCTAACAATCACATCGAACCGGGGCGCCGACTATAGGTCAATGGTCGTCGCTGCGCGGCACGAAACACCGGACCTTCGACGCGTCGTTTACTTTAACGATGCAAGCTGGAGCGAGCTGATCGCAGGGGCCGACAAGACATCTGCGGAAGCATTGCAAGGTCGAACCGCGGAGCTGTCATTCGACGACCCGATCAATATTCAGTTCACCTCCGGCACGACGGGACGGCCCAAGGGCGCGACGCTGACCCACCACAATATCCTTAACAATGGCTACTTCGTCGGCGAATTGCTCCACTACTCTGAACACGACCGCATCTGTATCCCGGTGCCGTTTTACCATTGTTTCGGCATGGTCATGGGCAACCTGGCCGCGATTTCACATGGCGCCGCCATCATTATTCCAAGTGCGGCCTTCGATCCTGCCGCCACGTTGAGGGCAGTGCAACAGGAGCGCTGTACCTCCTTGTATGGCGTGCCGACCATGTTTATTGCGGCTCTCGCGCTACCGGAATGCAGCACTTTCGATCTGACATCCTTGCGCACGGGGATCATGGCGGGTGCTCCCTGTCCAATCGCGGTGATGCGCGAGGTGATTGAACGCCTTCATATGCAGGAGGTCGGCATTTGTTATGGCATGACCGAAACCTCTCCCGTCTCGACGATGACGTGCAGCGATGATGACATCCGACGGCGCACGGAAACGGTCGGACGTGCCATGCCGCACGTACAAGTCAAAGTAGTGGATCCGGCGACCGGCCGGCTGGTACCGCGTGGCGTGGTTGGCGAGATGTGCACCCGCGGCTATTCCGTCATGCGCGGCTACTGGCGAGACTCAGAACAGACGAGGCAAGCGCTTGACGAAGCAGGATGGATGCACACGGGGGATCTCGCAGTGATGGACGAGAGCGGGTACATTTCAATAGTTGGCCGGATCAAAGATATGGTGATTCGCGGCGGCGAGAATATCTACCCGCGCGAAATAGAGGAATTCTTGTTCACTCACCCGGACATTGCCGACGTGCAAGTGGTCGGCGTTCCCGATGAGAGGTATGGCGAAGAGGTCATGGCCTGTATTCGCTTGCGGGAAGGCGCGACGCCCATGACGGCGGAATCCCTGCAGGTCTTCTGCGACGGCCGCTTGGCTCGATACAAAATTCCACGTTACGTCCGGGTAATGGATAGTTTCCCGATGACGGTCACTGGAAAGATCCGCAAGATAGATCTTCGCCGGCAAGCCCAGGACTGGTTAGCCCAATCAGATCTGGATAGACTTGTTCAATTGGCGCCATCGTGCCGCCAATCACTACGAAAAGATGAGACGTCGCCGCCGTCGGCTTAGCCGGCGATTTGGCCCGAGTGAACGATTCCCCACTTCCTTGTGCATGCCATACCATGAGTGCGAGCAAAGGATTGCTCGAATTGCAAGACCTCTCGAAATGATCTTCTACTACGATGCCCGAACTGGGCGCCAGCGCTTGAAACGACGCGTCATCTGGGCTTGCTGGGCGTTTGCAGGCGGGGTGTTGGCGGGAATCGCTTTAGCGCATGCTTTCTGACTCTGGTGCAGGGCGACCGTTATCGAATTGATGAAACTATCTGGCCGCCGAAGAGGCTGCCTTAGACGGCATTTATTCGGATATGAAGGCATACAGCAATCACGATCAGTGGCGATCTTTTTTTGCTGTGATCTACATGACGGGACCTTTCTATACGCGGCAAGAGGTCGAAGACGAATTCGCTCTAGTCCGCGCCAATTTGAATTGGACACCAATAGTTGTCAATGGGCCACGCACCAGGCCAAAGAAGAACAAGAAGACGGCAGGATCGTAAACCGCCTCGTTTCCCTTGATTTCTGGCTTTCCGCCGTATCGAGCTTCGAGTTGAACCCAACACGTGCGGTGGTAGTATCACCGGCAATGCATCCACCGCGTCACTCTTCAACGGCCAATTTTTATAGCCACGACTCCACCTTAGCGGTCTCCAGCAGCTTGTTGTAGTGGCTCTCCAGCAACATCAACGCCGCGCGTCGCTCCTCGAAATACTTGTAGCGGTTGTAGACGCCTTTGACACCCTTAATGCCGTGGCCGATGCACAGCTCTGCCACCTCATCGATGACTCCAAATTTCGCCATCAGGGTGCGCGCGGTGCGTCGCAGATCGTGCACCGTGAAGTGCACCGTCTCGCCGTTCAGGTCGTTCAGCGCCGAGTTCAGGGTATCCGGCGAGATGTGGGGGAAGCGACGGCGCTTCGAGACGCGCCGAGTCGGAAACACGTAGTCCCTGCCGCCGGAAAGAATCCTTTGCTCTTTGAGTAGCCGCAGCGCAGTCGGCGGCAGCGGTACCGCGGGACGGTTTTTCTTGCGGCTGGTTTTGCGCTTCCCGACCGACGGGTCCTGGTACTGCGGTAGCCACTCGCCGGCATCCAGATCGAACTCCGCCCAGCGCGAGCCCAGCAGCTCCATCTTGCGATTGCCGATGCGCAGGATCAGATGTACCGAGATCTCGTTCTGGCGGCCGAAACTCTCCGAGCCGTGCATGCGCTTGAACAGCGACACCAGTTCCTTGTCGGACAGGACCCGCTCGCGCGTCTGCTCGGTGCCGCCAGCGTCCTTAAGGCGCAGACCCGCGGTCGGGTTGAAGTTGATGCTGGGCATCTGGTCGCGCGCCGCCTGGTTGTAGATGCGGCGAACGTAGCGCAACACGTTGTTCGACACGCTGGGCCCCGCATTGTCGCGCACCCAACGCAGCAGCTTCTTGACCTCGCCGCCGTTAAACTCCACCGCGGGCCGCGAGCCGACCCGATCGATGATGTAGCTCTGGACCGTGGCCTCGACCCGCGCATCGGAAGCAATCTGTCCCCGAATATCGGTGTCCAGCCACTCGTTGGCGAGATAGGCCACCGTGTTGGCGCGGGACTGGACAGCGGCCACCTGCTCGGCGACCTGTGCGCGACGCACCTCCGCAGGGTCCTTGCCCTGATCGAGCAGCACCCGGGCCTTCGTCGCCTCGATGCGGGCGCCGGCCAAACTCAGTTCAGGGTAGTGACCGAAGAGGATGACCCGTGACTTGCCGAACGTGTATCTAAACAGCCAGTCCTGCGAGCCGCTGGTATGCAACCGGATGTACAGCCCTTTCGTGTCCGCGATCGACTGCGTGCGCCGGCTCTGCGACAGACCCTCCGCCCGCTTGAGCCAGTTTTGCAGTTGCTTGTCGCCGCTGATCCGCAGCTTGCCGCCCGCGCCTGCCGTCCGGCGATCCGTTGCCTGGTCCATCGTCCGCTCCTCGCCACATCGCGGCGACGGCCTCGGCTCCTGTATCCAACGGTTTAAGTGCGCGGCTGTTCCGGGTCGGTCTGGATACAGCGTTGGATACAGCGCGGAGGCCGGAAGTGCCCGGAAACCGCTGGAAGTCCGTGGACTTCCAATTGCCTATTTTACCTGGCTATCTTGTTGTTTTCAAAGCGCTCCGCGGACGTTCGTGGAAGGCCGCGGACGCTATTCTATGTTTTGCACCTGCTCGCGCATCTGCTCGATGATGACTTTCATCTCCACGGCGCAGCGGGTCGTTTCTGCGTCCTGCGATTTGGAGGAGAGGGTGTTGGCTTCGCGGTTGAGCTCCTGCATCAGGAAGTCGAGGCGGCGGCCGATGGCTTCGTCGCGGACCAGAGTGTCGCGGACTTCGGTGAGGTGGCTGCCGAGGCGGGCCATTTCCTCGTCGACGTCGGCGCGCTGGGCGGCCAGGGCCACTTCCTGGGCGAGGCGGGCG